>OKSV01000899.1_pt1 | contig 15376 bp, 8 predicted proteins | sample 1601261 | NCBI WGS metagenome assembly OKSV01 (sample SAMEA3879560, study PRJEB24766) | human gut metagenome | biome: human-associated habitat; feature: feces | place: USA | collected 1985/1987
TCCATCTCACCGAAACGCTGACCGCCGAACTGAGCTTTACCGCCCAAGGGCTGCTGGGTAACGAGTGAATACGGACCCGTGCTTCTTGCGTGAATCTTATCGTCAACAAGATGGTGGAGCTTAAGGAAGTACATAACGCCTACGGTTATGGGGTTGTCAAACTTTTCACCCGTTCTGCCGTCGGTAAGTATCGACTTACCGTCCTCACGGTAGCCTGCCTCTTTAAGAGCCTCGCGAATATCGGATTCATGCGCACCGTCAAATACCGGCGTTGCGATTTTTTGACCGAGCTTGCGGTAAGCAAAACCGAGATGAACCTCAAGCACCTGACCGATGTTCATTCGGGAGGGTACGCCGAGGGGGTTAAGAAGAATGTCGAGCGGAGTACCGTCATCAAGGAACGGCATATCCTCCTGCGGAAGTATTCTTGAAACAACACCCTTGTTACCGTGACGGCCTGCCATCTTATCGCCGACGGAAATCTTACGCTTCTGAGCGATGTAGCAGCGTACTACTTTATTAACGCCGGGACTGAGCTCGTCGCTGTTTTCTCTTGTAAACACTTCGACGTTTACTACTATGCCGTATTCGCCGTGCGGTACGCGAAGGGAAGTATCGCGAACCTCTCTTGCCTTTTCGCCGAATATTGCGCGGAGAAGTCTCTCCTCGGCGGTAAGCTCCGTCTCGCCCTTAGGCGTTACCTTACCGACAAGTATATCGCCCGAGTGAACCTCGGCACCGATACGGATTATGCCGTTTTCGTCAAGGTCGGAAAGAGCGTCTTCACCGACGTTCGGGATATCTCTCGTAATATCTTCCGGTCCGAGCTTGGTATCTCTCGACTCAAGCTCATATTCCTCTATATGAATTGAAGTATAAACATCGTTGCGGACAAGCTTTTCGTTGATAAGAACAGCATCCTCGTAGTTGTAGCCTTCCCAAGTGGTAAAGCCGATAAGCGCATTCTTACCGAGCGAAATTTCGCCGTTTGAGGTTGCAGGACCGTCGGCTATAACCTCATGAGCCTCAACCTTTTGACCCTCGGAAACTATCGGGCGCTGATTTATGCATGTGCCCTGGTTAGAACGCATAAATTTGATTATGTCATAATGGTCAACCGAACCGTCATCCGTAGTGATTTCAACAGTTTCCGCATCAGCCTTGGTTACGGTACCGGCGCGCTTTGCAAGAACTACGGTGCCCGAATCGACCGCCGCCTTGTATTCCATACCGGTTCCTACTATAGGAGACTCGGTTGTGAGAAGCGGAACCGCCTGTCTCTGCATGTTTGAACCCATAAGTGCACGGTTTGCGTCGTCGTTCTCGAGGAAAGGAATCATTGCGGTTGCAACGGAAACTACCATCTTCGGCGATACGTCCATGTAGTCGGCTTCCGAAGCCTCAATCTCCATAAACTCGTCACGATAACGGGCATTGACCTTTTTGCGCTTGAATTTGCCGTTTTCGTCGAGAGGCTCGTTAGCCTGAGCTACCATGTAATTATCCTCGACGTCTGCGGTCATATAGGTGACCTCATCAAGCACCGTTCCCGTTTCCTTATCTATGCGGCGGAACGGAGCCTCGATAAAGCCGTATTTATTGATTCTTGCAAAGGTTGCAAGATAAGAGATAAGTCCGATGTTCGGTCCTTCGGGGGTCTCTATGGGGCACATACGGCCGTAGTGGCTGTAATGAACGTCACGAACCTCGAAGCCTGCACGGTCACGTGAAAGACCGCCGGGGCCGAGAGCGGAAAGTCTTCTCTTATGAGTAAGCTCTGCGAGGGGGTTTGTCTGATCCATGAACTGAGAAAGCGGAGACGAACCGAAGAACTCTTTTATAGCCGCCATAACGGGGCGAATATTTATCAAAGCGGCGGGAGTTACCTTATCGGGCTCCTGCGCCTGAAGAGTCATTCTTTCTTTTACAACTCTCTCCATTCTGGAAAAGCCTATTCTGAACTGATTCTGAAGAAGCTCGCCGACGGAACGGATACGACGATTGCCGAGATGGTCTATGTCATCCGTTGTACCTACGCCGTCCGCAATGCAGTTGAGGTAGTTGATAGAAGCCATTATATCATCAATTATGATATGCTTCGGAATAAGGTCGTCGCAACGAGCCGAAAGCTCTTCGGAAAGTGCATCCTTATCATCGCCGCACTTTTCGAGCACTTCCTGAAGCACGGTAAAGCGCACCTTCTCGTTAATGCCGATATCCTCAAGCTCAGCCTCTGTGAACATGGGCACATACTCGCCGATGTCAACCATACCGTTTGAATAGACCTTAACGGTCTTATCCTCCGGAGTTACTATAACAGCGGTATTAACTCCCTCTTGCTCTATTCTGTATGCAAGCTCGGGGGTTATGGTTTCGCCAGGCTCCGCAAGTATCTCACCGGTAAGATTGCTGATAATCGGTTCATCAGCCTTGAAGCCGGCTATGCGAGCGGAGATTGCAAGCTTTTTATTGTATTTATAGCGACCTACTCTTGAAAGGTCATATCTGTGCGGATCGAAGAAGAGATTATCAATCTGTGCCTGAGCAGTCTCGAGTGTGGGAGGCTCGCCGGGACGCAGTCTCTTGTATACTTCGATAAGAGCCTGCTCGGTATTTATGGTAGTATCCTTTTCGAGAGTAGCCTTGATTCTCTCGTCATAGCCGAAAAAGTCAAGTATCTCTTCGTTTGAGGAAAGTCCGAGTGCTCTGATAAAGGTAGTGATGTAAATCTTTCTGTTCTTATCAATTCTTACATAAAACAGGTCGTTCTGGTCAGTTTCGTACTCGAGCCATGCGCCTCTGTTGGGGATAACGGTAGTCGAGTAGAGCTCTTTACCTGTTTTATCATGCGTCATACCATAGTACACGCTGGGAGAACGGACAAGCTGCGAAATGATAACGCGCTCCGCACCGTTGATTACGAAGGTACCGCTGTCTGTCATGAGCGGGAAATCGCCCATATAGACTTCGCTTTCTTTAATTTCGCCCGTTTCTTTGTTGAGCAGCCTTGCAGTAACTCTTAAAGGAGCAGCATATGTCGCGTCCCTCTCTTTACATTCCTTGACGGTATATTTGGGAGCATCGTCCATTCTGTAATCGACAAAGCTCAAAACAAGGTTGCCGGAATAGTCCGTAATATCTGCGACATCGCGGAATACTTCCTTCAGACCTTCGTCAAGAAACCATTGATAGGAATTTTTCTGTACCTCGATGAGGTTGGGCATCTCCATTACCTCATTGATTTTAGAAAAGCTCATGCGTGTGTTTCTTCCGAGTTTTACTGGTTTGACATTCACCATAGGGCTTATCACTCTCCGTTCGCAAAATTATTCCAAACGCCGACCGCAAAAAATCAAGGGTATTGACAAATTGCAACCCGGCGGGAGATTACTATAATAATTGATTGTGATATGCTATTGATTTAATTGATTTTTTGTGATAAACTACTAATACAAAAAAACGACAAGAGCATATGCTTCCATTTTATAGCAGTTTATTATTATATGCTTGTCAATGGCATATGTCAAGTCTTTTTTGATTATTTTCGGAGATGTTATTTGTATTATGTTGAATTTTGAAGAGCTTTCGCACAAGCTCTTTTCTCTTGTCATTTTCAGAAATCTGTTAAATGACGATGTCATCAAGTCATTCACCGAGCTTGCCGATGAACAAAAGAGCGAAAAAGAAGAGGTTTACTTATATGCCGATTTTCTCTCAAAGCTATTTGCGGAAACCGATAATTTTTCAAAATATGTTTTAAACGCCGTTCTTGAGGACGAAAACGCTTACATATTAAAGTACGGTCACAAAAAGCTCGGCAGCCATTATGACGAGGCTCTGAATATGGAGCTTGACACGCTTAACGAATTGGCAGCTGTGCGGTCGGACGATGTTAAAAAGAGCCTGCATCTCGAAAATGAGTCTCTCCCCGGCTGGACTACCGAAAAAGCCGATGTAAAAAGCATTTATCTCTCCAGAATAAAAAACATATCCAAGACCGGATACGGCATATGGGCAAAATACCACGTCTTTATCATTAAAAACGGTGATATTGTGCCTGTTAAATACCCCGACACGCAAAAACTTTCGGATTTTTCCGGTTACGAGCGCGAGCGCAGCGAGGTAATTGATAACACAAAGGCTCTTTTAAAGGGAGAACCGTGCAATAATGTTCTTTTATACGGCGACGCCGGAAGCGGTAAGAGCAGTACCGTAAAAGCAATAGCGAACGAATTTAAGGATGACGGTTTGAGACTTATCGAGGTTAAGAAAAATCAGCTCTATTCCCTGCCGGACATAATGGACAGGATATCGGGCAATCCGCTTAAATTCATAATATTTATAGATGATTTGAGCTTCACCAAAAACGATGAGGACTTCGGTGCGCTGAAGGCTATTTTGGAGGGCAGCGTAAACGGCAGGGCCAAAAACATAGCGATATACGCAACATCAAACCGCCGTCATCTCGTCAAGGAGAGTTTTGCCGACCGAGACGGAGACGATGTTCATATTCAGGACACGATGCAGGAGCTTACAAGCCTTTCGGCAAGATTCGGCTTGCAAATCACGTTTTCAAGACCGGACAAAAATCTGTATTCGGGCATTGTTGTTGAACTTGCAAAAAAATACGGCATAAATATGCCGGAGGACAAGCTTATAATGAAAGCGGAGGCTCACGCTTTGAGAGCCGGCGGCAGAAGTCCGAGGACCGCAAGGCAATTTATAGAATATCTCGCATACAAGCAGGATGCGGAAAAGGAATAAGCTGTTATTAATTTGTTTGTATAAATTCAGTATAAAAAGATTGGAGAAGAAAATGGAGATTAAAAAAAGATACGATTGGGAAAACCCCGCTGTTATCAAGAGAAACAAAGAGGACGGCCACGTTATCGCTTTTTCTTATGATAATGCGCTCGACGCCGCGGAAAGAAAAGAGTCGCCTTACAAGGTAACTCTTAACGGAAAATGGAAATTCCATTGGCAGATGGGCATAGACAACTGTCCGCCTGATTTTTATGAGCCGAGCTTTGATGATTCGGATTGGCGATACATAACCGTTCCGTCGGTTTGGCAAACGGAGGGTACGGGCAGTGCTCCGTATTACTATGCAAGTACCTTTCCGAGGGCTATCAGCCGTCAAAAGAGCAAAATTCCCTGCATTGATCACAATATGCAGGAAATCGGTCTTTACAGACGCGCATTTACCCTGCCCGAAAACTTCGACGGAAAAGAAATATTTTTACACTTCGGCGCAGCCAAATCCGCAATCGAGGTATATATAAACGGAAGCTTTGTAGGTTATTCTCAAGGCTCCATGACTCCGCACGAATTTGACATCACAAAATATGTTAAGAACGGAATCAACGAGGTAGCCGTAAAATGTTACCGTTACAGCGACGCTCAGTACATAGAGGATCAGGATATGTGGCTTCTCTGCGGTCTTTACAGAGAGGTATATATCTTCGCCGAGCCCAAGACCTGTCTTCGCGACTTCTTTATAACAACCGACCTTGATAAGGATTACAAGGACAGCGACACGAAGCTTGAAGCAAAAATCATAAATTACGAAGGCGAAGACAAAACTTCAAAGCTCAGTGCTTATATTGAAAAAGACGGCAAAAAGCAAAAGCTGGGTTCGGAGGAATTCACGGTTGCCGGAAAAGACAGCAAAACAATAAACCTTGAAGCGGTAATAAAAAACCCGCTCAAATGGAGTGCCGAAACTCCGGATCTCTACACTCTTGTTATCGAGCTTAAAACCGGTAAAACAACAACATACAAGTCAATCCGTTTCGGTTTCAAAAAGGTTGAGATAGTAGGAGAAAAAATTCTCTTTAACGGCCAGCCTTTGATGATTCGCGGTGTAAACCGTCACGATTTCGACCCGGATCACGGTTGGGCGGTTCCGAAGGAGAGATATTATCAGGATCTCGACATAATGAAACGCTGCAACATAAATTCCATCCGCACTTCTCACTATCCTGATGATCCGTTCTTCTATGAGCTTTGCGACGAATACGGTTTCTATGTTATGGACGAATGCGATATGGAAAGTCACGGCGTCCGCAGAAAGGGCGTTCCGGGAAGCAATCCCGTATGGACTAATGCGGTTGTGGACAAAATGCAGAGAATGGTACTTCGCGACAGAAACCACGCCTGCGTATTTATGTGGTCACTCGGCAATGAGGCCGGCGACGGCACAAACTTCGCTAAGATGAAGGAAGCCGCTTTGGAGCTTGACAAAACGAGGCAGTTCCACTATGAGGGCGATTTTGACCTAACAAAGAGCGACGTTATATCGAGAATGTATCCCCTCCCCGACATTATGGAAAAGCTCGGCAATCGCGAGCCAATCACCATAAGCCTTTACGATAACGTTGCAAACCAGCTCGCCGCAGATTCAAAGCCCATTCCGAAAGAGGCTTACACGAAGCCCGTAATACTATGCGAATATGCGCACGCAATGGAAAACAGCCTCGGCAACTTCCAGGAATATATGGATGATTTCGAGAAATACGATAATATGTGCGGCGGATTTATTTGGGACTTCGTAGACCAGTCTCTTCGCTACAAGGCTCCCGACGGAGATCATTGGCTTTACGGTACGGACTTTGAAAAATCAGAGCCGCGCAGACCCTTCCAGCTTCCCAACACAACCGCTATGACAGGCAGTAACACATACTTCTGTGCAAACGGTATAATTGCCGCCGACAGAAAGGTTCACCCGTCGGCATATGAGGTCAAAAAGGTTTACGCCGAAATGAAGGTTATTGAAAAAGACCTTGAAAAGAAAGAATTTACCGTTAAAAATAAGCACTTATTCACCGACCTTTCGGAATTTGACCTTAAATGGACCGTAACTGCAAACGGCAAAGAGATTGAATCGGGTATTATCGACAATCTTTCGGTTCCCCCACTCTCTTCAAAGGACATCACGGTGCCGTTCTCTTCCGATAATCTTCCGAACGCCGAGTGCATTATCACATTCTCATTCCTTTGTAAAAACAAGGAGCGTTACTGCGAAAAGGGCTATGAACAGTCGTTTGACCAGATAATTCTAAAGAAGATGCCCGAAGCTCTTCCCGATAATTCAAAGGGTAAACTTCAATGCGTTCAGATAGGCACAACAGCTACAATTCAGGGTGAAAACTTCACGGTAAAGGTTACCGACGGCAAAATAGTTTCGCTGCGCTTTGACGGCAAGGAATATTTAAAAACACCCTTAAAGCCGAATTACTTCCGCGCGCTTATCGACAACGACTTTTCACTTACAAACTTTGTTCCCTTCCTTATTCCGCTTCATCCGTATTACACATGGAGAACCGCAACCGATACGGCACAGGGCACAATAACAGCCATAGATGAGGGCGCAAACGGCGAAATCATCATATATGTAGACTGGGCAGTATTCTCCTTCTCGGGCGTTAAATCGAAATATATTATCTATCCCGACGGCAAAATCGAGGTAAACCACGAGGGTACTCCCAAGGCCTTTACACTTCTGAGATTCGGTACGCAGATGGGGCTTATACCCGAACTCAACTACGTAAAGTGGTACGGCAGAGGTCCACAGGAAACATATATCGACCGTAAAACCGGCGGCAAAATAGCTATTCACGAGATGAGCGTTGACGACCTTGAGCACCACTATATGCGTCCGCAGGAAAACGGCAACAGAGTTGACGTCCGTTATGTCGAAATAACCGACAAGGACGGCAAGGGCCTTAAATTTACCGCTCCGTACAACACTCCGCTCGCATTCAGCGCCTGGCATTACACGCAGAATGAGCTTGAGAAAGCCACACATATTCATGAGTTAAAGCACAAGGATATTACGACGTTTAACTTTGATTTAACTCAGCTCGGCGTAGGCGGAGATATGCCCGGTGACGCACACGTGCGTGAGCCGTATATACTGCATCCAAACAAGAAATATGCTTATTCCTTTACCATAGAGAGCATAAAGAAATAATACGGTTTAATGATATTTACCGGAGTCGCAAAAAGACTCCGGTATTTTTTTGTTTTGCCATAGCATAGTCACATATAAAAGCAAAAAAATAAATCAGACTTGACAATATACCCCTCATGGGTATATACTCAAGATACCCCCTAAGGGTATAGAAACGAGGTGTGGTTCATGGAAAAAGAAAAGTGCTGTCACTGCTCACAGCGAAAAAAAGAGCGTTCCCCCGAGGAATATAAAAAGCTTATAAACAGGCTTAACCGAATCGAGGGGCAAATCCGCGGAATAAAAGGCATGGTGGAAAACAACGCTTACTGCCCGGATATACTCATACAATCCGCCGCCGTAAACGCCGCGATAAATGCTTTTAATAAAGAACTGCTTGCAAATCACATAAGAACATGCGTTGCCGACGATATAAGTAACGGCAAAGACGAAGCGATTGACGAGCTTGTGGTTACACTTCAAAAACTTATGAAATAAAGAAAGAAAGGTAAAATATAATGAATGTTGTTTTAATAATAATTCTCATAGCAATTGTGGTATTGGCGGCGGTTTCCGGTGCGAAACACTTTAAAGGTCAGGGCGGCTGTTGCGGTGGCGGCGGAGAATTAAGACCCGAGCACAAAAAGCTCGACGGCCCCGTAACGGAAGAAAAGATAATTTCGATAGACGGAATGAGCTGCGAAAACTGCCGGAATCGCGTTGAGCGAGCTATAAACAAAATAGACGGAGCTTCGGCGAGAGTAAATCTTCGCAAAAAAGAAGCGGTTGTTTCGCTCGACAGAGAAATTGACGACGAAACGCTCAAAAACGCTGTTGAATCGGCAGGCTACAAGGCTGTTTCCGTAAAGACACGGGAGGTAAAAAAATAATGACACAGTATAACGTCACCGGTATGAGCTGTGCGGCGTGTTCTGCGAGAGTTGAAAAAGTGGTATCAAAAGTGCCCGGCGTAACGTCGTGTTCAGTCAGTTTACTCACCAACTCCATGGGCGTTGAAGGGACGGCATCGGACAAAGCAATAATATCCGCAGTACAAAAAGCCGGCTACGGAGCATCTAAGAAAGGCGGAAGTAAAGCCGCCGAGAGTGCCGATGAATCCGCACTCCGCGACACAGAAACACCAAAGCTCAAAAAGCGCCTGTTTTGGTCCGTCGGATTTCTTATAATACTGATGTATTTTTCGATGGGTCATATGATGTGGGGATGGCCCCTCCCCTCTTTTTATAACAGCAATCACGTTGCAATGGGACTTACTCAGCTTTTGCTTACCGTTATAATTATGGTAATAAACCAAAAGTTCTTTATCAGCGGTTTTAAAAGTCTGTGGCACAGAGCCCCGAATATGGATACCCTCGTAGCCCTCGGTTCAACCGCCGCATTCGTATACAGCACTTACGCTCTCTTTATGATGACAGACGCTCAGACACGCGGCGATATGCAGGCTGTAAACACCTATATGATGGACTTTTATTTTGAGTCCGCCGCTATGATTCTCACACTTATAACCGTGGGCAAGACCCTTGAGGCGCGCTCAAAGGGCAAAACGACCGACGCATTAAAGAGTCTTATGAAGCTCGCACCAAAAAGTGCGGTAATTTTAAAAGACGGCGAAGAAAAGACCGTGCCTATTGACACGGTACAAAAAGACGATATATTCTTAGTACGCCCCGGCGAGAGTATACCGGCAGACGGTGTGATAATCGAGGGTGAAAGTGCCGTAGACGAATCAGCGCTTACCGGTGAGAGCATTCCTGTAGACAAAGCCGCAGGAAACAAGGTTTCGGCGGCAACCGTCAATAGGTCGGGATTTTTGAAATGCCGTGCCATACACGTAGGTGAAGACACAACCCTATCGCAAATCATTAAAATGGTCAGCGACGCCGCAGCCACAAAGGCCCCGATAGCAAAAATCGCGGATAAGGTTTCGGGCATATTCGTCCCGGCTGTAATAATTATCGCGGTAATCACAACCGTAATATGGCTTCTGCTCGGTCACGGCGTAGGTTATGCGCTTGCACGCGGAATTTCGGTTCTCGTAATATCATGCCCGTGCGCCTTAGGTCTTGCGACTCCGGTTGCGATAATGGTGGGCAGCGGTCTCGGCGCAAAGAACGGTATTCTTTTCAAAACAGCGGCGTCTCTTGAGGAAACAGGCAGAATACAGATTGTGGCACTCGACAAGACCGGCACAATAACAAAGGGCGAGCCGAGAGTTACGGACATTATCCCAAACGGTGAAACAACAGAAAATGAGCTTCTTAAAGCTGCGGCGTCTCTTGAAAAGAAGAGTGAGCATCCGCTTGCAAAGGCTGTAATTTCATATGCGGAGAGCAAAAGTATCATCTGCGACGACGTATCTGTATTTAAAGCTTTGCCCGGAAACGGCCTCAGCGGCACCGTAAACGGAAAGAATATATTCGCAGGTAATCTCAATTTCATAAAAACAAAGGCCGAAATATCGCCCGGCATCAAGGAAATTGCCGAAAGGCTGTCAGGCGATGGTAAAACTCCCCTCTTCTTCGCTCTGGATGGGAAGCTTCTCGGCATTATAGCCGTGGCGGACGTCATTAAAGACGACAGCCCTAAAGCCGTTAAAGAGCTCAGGAATATGGGAATACGCGTTGTGATGCTCACGGGCGACAACGAGCGTACCGCAAACGCAATAGGTAAATCAGCCGGTGTTGACGAAGTAATCGCAGGGGTTTTGCCGAGCGGTAAAGAAGAGGCAATCAAAAAGCTTAAAAAGCTCGGCAAGGTGGCAATGGTCGGCGACGGAATAAACGACGCACCCGCCCTTACAAGAGCCGACATAGGCTTAGCCATAGGTGCAGGCACAGATGTTGCCATAGATGCAGCCGACGTCGTTCTGATGAAGAGTCGTCTTTCCGATGTGCCCGCAGCCATAAGGCTCAGCAGAGCGACGCTTAGAAATATACACGAAAACCTGTTTTGGGCGTTCTTCTACAACACGATAGGTATTCCGATAGCCGCCGGCGTATTTATCCCTCTCGGTCTTACGCTGAACCCCATGCTCGGAGCTGCGGCAATGAGCCTTTCAAGCTTCTGCGTTGTAACCAATGCCCTGAGACTTAATCTGTTTAAGCTTCGTGACGCAAGCCACGACCATAAAATAAAAAAGCATTTAAAAAATGTAACGGAGGAATCAAAAGCTATGGAAAAGACAATTAAAATCGAAGGTATGATGTGCGGACATTGTGAAGCTGCAGTCAAGAAAGCTCTTGAAGAATTACCCGAGGTTGAGTCAGCCGAAGTAAGCCATGTAAGCGGTACCGCAAAGGTTACTCTTAAAGGTGAAATCGACAATGACGTTCTCAAGAAAGCCGTTGAGGACAAGGATTACAAGGTTATCGGAATAGAATAATCATGTAAACAAAAAAAGAACCGTGAAGTCATAAGACCTCACGGTTCTTTTATGCAATTCTGCAAAATTATCTCTTAATGTCGTCCCAAGCAACACCGTCTATGTGGAACAGCTCGTCAAAGTCGTAACGGTTGTTCTCGTCTTTTCTGTGGTTCGGATACCAAACCTGAGCAAAGAACGGGTTTGTCTTGGCGATAGCATCATAATCCCAAGCCTTATGCGGGATATAGCACTCGGGGCACCAATGTCCGCCGAGAAGTATAAGAGCGGGGCTTGCTTCGAATTCTGCGCCGCAGTGGCCGCATTTCCATTTAAGCTTAGTAGCCATATCACCCTTAGTCATTGTCTCGGAGAGGCACTCGCCGCCGCGGAACTTAGCAGCCTGCTTCATATCCTCAATGTCAAGCTCTGCTTCGGGCTTTGTCTCATCATAACCGTGGTCAAGCTTAAACTGCTCAGCCGCGCTGTTATCCTTATCGAACTTGATGATGTCGAAATCTTCCCACTTTGACGGGAGCTTCTTCCACTCGTCCATGCCGCCGAAGTAGATGTCAAGACGCTGCTTGTTGTTCTTTTCAACCCAGTCAAGAGTACCGAAGTCCGGAGTCTTGGCAATCTTCTTCATAAAGGGCTTCGCGCAAGCTGCAACGAGGTTCTTCGGAAGATATCTCGGAATTTTGAAGTAGAATTCAACCTGATCTGCAAGACGGTTGAAGTAATCCTTAACGGGGAGGTTCTCACGGAAGTGAAGGAAGTTTTCAAGCTTATCGCCGTCTGCATAGAACTGACCGTGGAAGTTCTTTGTTGTAAACCAGTTGGGGTCAAAGAGCTTTTCGGGGCCTGCAAGACCGAGAGTACCGAGAAGAAGGCACTCAAACTCATAGTTTGAAATTCTGTATTCCTTACCTGAACCTATATTGTAGAAGTGATTCCAGAAATCGGAACCGAGGTTGCCTTTTGCATCTTCATCGCAGAGGTTGGCAAGCAAACGACCCGAATCCTCAACGGTGCACCACTCAAGAACGCCGTTGATCGGAACGTGGAACATAATAGGATCCATATTTTTAAGAATGTTGGGATAAAGTATGCCCGACTGACGCATAACAACCCAATTCTTAATACCGCTCTCAACGAATACACGCTCTGCTATGCACTTAGAAACAGCATAATGGTCATATACCGAAACCTTGAGCGGATCGCCGCAACGTCCCCAATGGATAGGATAGTTACGACCGCCTGTTTCGGCAACGGTGCCTATGTAGCAGACCTTAACTGCGTCGGGATCCGGCTGAGCAAGAACTGCCTTGCAGATATTCTGAGCAGCACCTATATTTGTTTTCTGTGTTCTGTACGGTTTCCAGTCAGCTGCCGGAGAAACCATGCCGCCTACATGAAGAATATAGTCAGAACCTGTTACTGCGTTGAGAACATCCTCATAGTTTGTAAGATCGCCCCAAACTATTCTGACTGAAGGATCATTTTCAAAATCCTTGAATTTAACACGGTTTTTTTCACTTCCGCGAAGTAAAAGAACAAGATTAAACTTGTCTTTCTTAGCGTAAAGTTCCTTAAAACCGTGGAAACCCATATGACCGGAGGCACCGGTCAGCATTACGGTTTTTTTAGCTCCCATATTGTTCCACCTCATTTAAATCATAGTGCTTTTATTATAACATTTTTATGTGCAATGTCAACAAAAGAGTAAAAAAATCAATATATTCTGTAAACAGATATTTATTTTTGCAAAGAAACGCGTGCATTTTTTAACAGCGACGTTTAACTCAATATGTATCACGGCGGAATTCAACCTTTACAGCTCACGCCGTTAAAAGCACCGCCGTCAAATGTACATTTTTACCTTGGCACAAAGGAACTCATAAAAATCATCATACAGCTCCTTTGAGATTTTACCGGGATATGTCATAATTTTAAGCTCAAAATCAGAGCCACCCCTTGTGTAAGCCGGTGCAAAATGCTCAAAGTCGTTTAATGCAAATCCGTTTCGCTCATAAAATCCGCGACGGCGAACGGATATTTCATCCTTCGGCGGGTCGATTTCCAAAATAATGGTTTTATTGCAGCCTTGCAGCATCGAGAGTGTGCGCTCTCCGTACTTGCGGTTGCGCTTTTCGGTTAAAATACAAAAATGCTCAATATATATAAAGCTGTCGGTATCCCAATAAAGCACTTCGCCTATAAATTCGCCCTCATCATATATAAGGTCAAAATGGAACTGCTCATCGTACATGGCCCTCTGCTGTGCGTCATATGACCTCCGCTCGTACTTCGGGAAGCTTTTTTCATAGAGTTTCATTGCGGTATCAAATATTTTTCCCCTGCTGTCTCTCAAACGTATAAGCTCCATATAATTCTCCGTATAATCAGTATTTTTGCAGGCGGTTTTATCTTATATCGCCCTACAAACATATTTTTAGTAATATATATTTTATCACAAAAACGGTATTCGGACAAGACGTCATCGAATGACACAAATGGTGCAGCTTAAGCTGCCGGATAAAATTATTTATTGTAGAATTTACTGAGAAAATTTTTGCAATCAGTAACTTATTCATAATTATTCATCACAATCTAACTGCTGAAACACCTTTTTAATCTTCGGATATTGAATAGCAATCCAGTCAACCATTTCTTCATTTTTTGCCCAGCAGTCAACCCCATTACTGCTTGAAGTTAATCCACCTCGTCGAAAGGCAAACATAAATGGTTACCGTTAACAGCTTTGTTTCATTACCACTCTATTTCGGTTTGTTATTTAACTTTTTCAGATACATTTTTGCATTTGCTGTTTTCATCCTGCGCGGTATGGCGGCGGCAAGCCCTTACGGGCTGAGAAAAGCGAAAAGTGAAAAGAGGAATGTTGTATAATAAAAAAATACAGCACAAATTGCTAATAATATCCCGCAGTGTATGGCAGGAGCTTGTCCCTGCCGAGGGAATTTACAAATATATTAACTGTAGTTATCAAACGGAAAAATATATTGTGCTGTAGGGATAGACCTTACGGTTGTCTGTTGCCAAATGTTTTTCTGCATTCTACGATTCATAGGTTGCCTTATTAGGCTTATAATGCTATTCTTTAGGTAAAAGAAAAGGCGGTGTTTTTATGGATGCAACAAAATGCGGCGCGTTTATAGCAAAATTACGTAACGAAAGAGAAATGACGCAAAAAGATTTGTCAGAGGTATTGAACGTTTCTGACAAAGCAATTTCTCGTTGGGAAACAGGAAAAGGCTATCCTGATGTATCGTCACTAATGGCTTTAAGCGAGTTCTTTTCGGTTAGCGTAAACGAATTACTTTCGGGGAAAAGAATAGATATTGAAAAACTGTCAACAACTGCAGATGAAAATGTGCTTGAGGTTATCCGAAAAAATGAGCGGGCTAATGAAAAGCAGAAAAAGCAGGTTGCGATTTATACGCTGTTACTTATAATTGCTATATCGCCGGTTTTAATTATTCTTGCAAAAAACCTTTTTGAAGCCTTTAAAACCGAAATTGAAGTTGAAAACATTTTAACATCGGTTATTTCGATTGTGATTGCAGCAGCAGTTTTGATTGTCGGCTTAATAATAAAAGGCGGAAATTTATCTCTGCTGCATTCATATCACTACAAAAACGTAACAGATGTTGAAAACTATTCGGTAGCAATTGGTACGGCGTTAGCAGAAATGAGCATTCCTATTATAATTCACTCGTTTTTAAGCCTATTTTATCAAGTTAAGGTTATATCGGTTGTAGGTGCTACAATATTGCTTATAGGGTTAATAGTCAGTGCAATTCGCATATTCAAAATTCAAGCTGAATATAACGGAGGTTTGTTTTGAATTAAAATATTATGATTAAACAACTCTGTAAAAACTGCTGGCAGAATGTGATTTTATATCAAATTTATTGCGCACAGGGACAGGTCTTGCCTCTAAGGGACTCGGATCACTTCGTTCGCCCGCGAGTTTGCTCCGCAAACTATCCTATTATAGACTTCTTTTGACAAGACTTCGTCTT
>OKSV01000906.1_pt1 | contig 15259 bp, 15 predicted proteins | sample 1601261 | NCBI WGS metagenome assembly OKSV01 (sample SAMEA3879560, study PRJEB24766) | human gut metagenome | biome: human-associated habitat; feature: feces | place: USA | collected 1985/1987
TTATGCCCATTATCGTGAAGAAAATGAATATCTTTGACCAACTGATGCGTTTTACCGGAACCTGCTGCCCCCCGAACTTCAAAAACCCCATGTTTCATTGATAGATATTTGTCATTATTCCTTATCTGCAAGCCATTTCAGTCCTTTCAATAAATAATCCGGAATAGTATATTTATTATCTGCTATCAGATCTAGGCTATTTAGTGCAAAGTCAGCTTTCCCTTGGCTTAATAATTTCCCATATATATCATTTGCATCATATGGATTTCCTTCAATGGTTTGTTCTACATTTTCTTTTAAAAGCCCACTTTCCTTATACAAAGAAAAATTTTGTTTACTTGCAAATACAAGTGAGCTCTCTAACGTACGCGGCCAGAAGTTGAAATCACAACTATATCCTTGAGTCACAATCATGAAATCAGCTACTCTTTTATCACCAACATCAGCTGTTGAAGATATGATATGTTTCTGTGATATAGACTTAGTTTTATCTCGAAAGTAACATGTAAGATTTATCTCGTTTACCTTAGTTTGGTCTGTAAAGTCTTCTAATAAATAACGCAAGTTTCCGTTGGTCGTTTTGACATTATTCGTATCTTCTATATCATTTGAATTTCTTGCACTTTTGTAATCAACGTCAGTGATCAATAGTACTTTGTCAAATTTAAGATCAGCAATCGCTGGCCTCAGATTATTAAAGGCAGTACCAACAGGAATAAATGCAACCTTTTCGCCAAGTAATGAACAAACGTTTTTCCGAATTAAGGCGGTTAAAATTAATCTTTCTGCATTTCCCTCATATGCTATTAATTTGTCAGCAAATAGCATTTCTGCATTGTAGTTCATAATCAACTTTTTGAGTTTCTCACGATAAGCAGGATCACTACCCCCAAGCTTATCCCAATTTATAAAATAGCTAACATTTCCCCGCCTACGGCCAACTACAATCTGAAACCCCATTTCAAAGGCAGATACTGCTACTTCTGGTGAATGAGAAATAATTAGTAATTGATATGGTATTTGAAGCCTTTCTGCGTGCTTTCTAATAAATTCTCGGATCTGTTGCACAAAAATGTGTTGAAGTTGAGGATGTGTAAACGCTTCAGGTTCCTCAATCGCAAAAAAAACGGGGTTATGTAATTTAAGCCTTTCCATCTTCGAAAACTGTGCAGATATCCTTGCAAGAATATTATAAATATTCTGATATCCCAATCCTTGTGCATTCAAGGGTAATTCAAATCCATGCAATTCAGTAAAGGTTTGGGCAATGCGGACTTTAGGGTCAGCCATCCATTCGTCTATCGTCAGAATGGCTTTAAGTGGATTATGAGGGTTGCGAGGGTATGCAAAATTTTTTAGCTCATCCTGAAATGGATCTAACTTTTTAGCCACAACTTCGTCTACATTATCTTGAACATCTGAAAACACTTTTTTAACCTCATCGTTATCTGATAACAAGTTTGACACTTGAGTCGAAAACTGACTTGCTGTCACATTCTCACTATTAGTTTTGCCAGAATCAACATATCTAAACGCCATGATAGAACATAACAACAGTTCCCCAGGTTTCAAATGATTAATGCTTGCTTTAGGAAGGGGTAAGAATTTATTTAGCTTAGTGTCTTTTGGTAATAATGTTTGTCTTCCTTCTTTAAAGTCATTTACCGAACCTATCCACGTTTCTTTTTTTAACAATCCAATAATTTCGTTAATGTCTTTAATATTTTTCATCTTAGAATAATTGTCTTCCGGAAGTGTATAACGTATTAATAATTTTGTCTTTCCAGATTCGGAAATTTCACTCAGCAAAGACCAGTAATCAGCCCCTAAATTTTCCCACGTATACGTTACACTAAATTCTAAGCATTCGTTGGGAGATATTTTGTCTGGTTCATCCCTTTTGTTCATAATGTTAATTAACAATTCTAAATTGATGTCTGAAGTTTTTAAACCGTAAGCAAATGACTGGAACGCATCCAATAGACTCGTCTTACCTATATTGTTCTTTCCAAGAAAAATAGTATCATGCTTTAAGGAAATAGTGCTGTCCTTGATTGACCGAAAGTTTTTAATGGAAATTTCTGATACTTCAACTTTTTCCACTATGTTTCCTCCTCCATTGTAATATGCTATAGATTAAGTTAAAGGGATCTCTATATGAGTAATATTATACATTAACTAGAAAAAAAGTTATATTTACCGTTAGTGGATTAAAGTCGTTAATAACAGCAAGATTGACCATTAGAGCATACCCTAGTGGCCTTTTTTATTTCTGTGCTATACTAGGAATTACAAGTGTTCATTAGAACTGTCCAAAAGGAGAATTGGAAATGGCTAAAATCGGTTATGCGCGTGTGAGTTCCAAGGAGCAACATTTAGATCGACAGTTAGCGGCTTTAAAAGACGTTGATAAATTATTTACGGATAAATTAAGTGGGGCTAACACTAATCGGCCAGAACTGCAAAAAATGCTGGCCTATATTCGTGAGGGTGATATTGTAATGGTCACTGAATTAGATCGCTTAGGCAGAAACAACCATGATTTGACTAAGATCATGAACTCCATTCAAAATAAGGGTGCCACCCTAGATGTGTTGAATTTACCGTCCATGACAGGGATTGCTGACCCAAATTTACGTCAACTGATGACCAACTTGATTATTGAACTCTATAAGTATCAGGCCGAAAGTGAACGTAAGCGAATCATTGAGCGCCAGCAGCAAGGGATTGCCTTAGCTAAGCAGCAGGGTAAATATCATGGGCGCAAACCCCAATACACCCAAGACGATCCCCGATTGCAACATGCTTTTAAGCTTTATCAGACGGGCATGAGTGATGTAGACGTCGCCCGTAATACCGGTATTAAGCGAACAACTTTTATCAGATATCGCAAGAAGTGCAATATAAAAAGATGAGATTTACATGCGATAATTACGTTATACTAGTTTAGAGAGAGGCGACATAATGATCATTCAAACAAAGGGACTTACTAAAACTTATCAATCAAAAGTGGTGGTTGACCATATTGATTTAGCAATCAAAGAAGGAAGCTTAACCGCGCTACTAGGACCCAATGGCGCTGGCAAAACAACCACTATATCGATGCTCACAAAGATATTAAATCCAACCAGTGGAATGATCAAGATGAAACCAGACATAAAGATTAGCATGGTATTTCAACAGAGTATTTTAGATAATGATTTGACAGTTATGGAAAATTTGAGTATTCGAAATAAACTTTATAAAGAAGCCAAATCTAATCATATTGATGCTTTGATTCAGAAAATCGGGTTAACTGAATTTATTAATCAAAAATACGGCCGACTTTCTGGTGGGCAACGGCGACGAGTTGATATAGCAAGAGCTCTACTTAATCAACCTGATATTATTTTTTTGGATGAGCCAACTACGGGTTTGGATATCCAAACCCGCTCGGCAATTTGGAAATTGTTGCATTCATTGCAAAGTCAAAATAATTTAACCATTATTTTGACAACACACTATCTTGAAGAAGCAGACAATGCAGATGAGGTTTATATTATTGATCATGGCAAAATAATTGCCAGCGGATCCGCTGATGAAATTAAAACACAAAACTCTAGCAGTAAACTCGTGATTGTTTCTGAACAAGCTGATCAATTAATGGCATTGATACCAAGTAAAATAATTCATACGCAGATTAATCATAAAACCATTTGTTTAACGGCTAATTCTGACGAAGCACTCTCATTATTATTAAATTTTCGTAGTTTCATTAAAACGTTCACTTATCAAGAGGGGACGATGGATGATGCTTTTTTGTCATTAACCGGAAGGAAGATGCGTTGATATGATTACTTTAACAAGGAGAAATCTACTGTTGTATTTCCGCAATCGCCCCGGAGTATTCTTTTCATTATTGGGAGCAATGATTTCATTTCTCTTATATATTGTCTTTCTAAAAAAGTCAATGATAAGTAGCTGGAAAACTGTCCCTAGTTCTCACCAATTACTTGATTTTTGGTTGATTGGAGGGACTTTATCAGTGACTGCCATCACAACCACCCTTACCTCACTTGGACAATTAGTAAAAGATAAAGAACGCAAGGTTATTAAAGATTTTTATTTAACAAACCTTTCTCATTTTGAAATCACCATGAGCTATATGTTAAGTGCCGCTTTGATTGGCTTTATTATGCAAATAGTTATGTTCGCACTGATGATAGGATACTTTTCAATCACAGATAACTTGACCATGCCATGGGAGTCGCTACCAGCTGTAATTTGCGTTGCTCTTTTTAGCTCTTTACTAGCAGTTGTAATTAATATGATGTTTATCCAGTTTATTAGTCGCTTTGATTCCTTGAACGCTATAGGAACAATTGTTGGCACGGCCTCTGGCTTTTTAGTGGGTACCTATATTCCAATTGGTATTCTTCCTAACTTTGCGCAGTTACTTATCAAATTAACTCCGGGTGCATATGTAGCAGCCATTTATCGACAAATACTTATGGCAGATAAATTAAAAACCGCTTTTCATGGTCAGCAAAGCCATTTTGAAAAAACGATGGGGATTAAGTTAGAGTGGCATCATTTATTAACTGGAATGCAATCGACTGTGCTCCTTACCATAGTTTTTTTATTAGGAATAGCAGTTTTACTAATTGTTGACTTAATTCGAAGCAAGGAAAATGTGAGAACGGTTGATTGAGATAGCAAGGGAAATCATGCATAAAAACTATGCAGTGTCGGATTTACAGTTCGACTCTGAATGTTCGGGAATGACTTTCTATGTTTATCGTAAAGCCTAACTAAAAAAGTAACTATTAAGTAAAAAAAGTATCAAAGTTAGTGACCTGATTTTGATACTTTTTTTCGTAAAGCGGTTTGAAATTTTCAATGATGTATAATTGGTATCAACAACTAAATTGATTCATTAATTGGGAGATAGTGACTATGGACAAAAGGATTGTGCGGACGCAAGCTAAAGCTGAAAAAGCTTTGTTTGAATTGATGCAAGAACAAAACTTTTCAGAAATTTCAATTACGGATATTGCTAATCAAGCAAAAATATCACGAATGGCTTTTTATCGCAACTATAACAGTAAGGAAGATATTTTGAACAAGTTTGTTCAAAAAGAATATGCAACTTTTGTTGATGACATTACGACGCATCATTTTAAAGAATTAGAGCAGTTGTTGGAAGTTTATTTTGATTATTTTAAAAATAATCCAGCTGTTTTATCGGCAATTGTTAGCGCTTCAATTGAAGGCTTTGCTCTTCGAAAGCAAAGTGACTACTTGCTTGATTTTTTTAAAACGCGAATTAAAAATCAGCAGCCAGCACCAATAGAGATTGCATATTATTCGGGCGCTATTTTTGCTAGTTTACTATATTGGCGAGAAAACGATTATCAATATTCCGCAGCCGAGTTGGCCGAGCACCTAGCAGAAAAGATCAAAAATGATTTACTACAAACTGGCGAAAAAATATTTTAGCCGGTTAATGGAAAAACAAAACAATCAAAAAAAGGGGTACGGCAATTTTACTTTTGCAGTGCCCCCCTTTTACTAGGCTAAATTACTTTGTTAGGCCATGCCCTAGGGTTTGGGTTTCTCGTAAATAAACTGGATCGGTCTTAGAGATTTGGGAATTCTTTGAGCAACAACCTAGTCGATGACGACAGCAACTGTCTTTTTGGGGTTTAAGATATTTTCCAATTACAACCCCAGTAGCTAAAGCGATTGAAATTAAAATTAAATGCTGCTTTTTCATGAATTTTTCCTCCTTTGATTTAGAGTAACTTTTGAGATTTCAAAATTTCTTCAAGATAGGTGCCATGAACCTTTTTCAAAAAGGCATTTAGACCAATTTTTTCAATTTGATTTAAAGGCAATTCGGTCAAGCTCTTTTTATCATTCAAATAATATAAGGCACTTAAGATTGTTCGTAAGTCAAAGGCAGAATCAAAGACTTCTGGGATGCCACGATCAATGTCAAGCAGTCGGTAGACAGCTTCCATAGCAGTTCTGACAGAGTATTCAGTTGTAAAGACGGTGTCTCGCTCAGTTTCGGCAAAGTTCCCAATAAAAGCCAAATTGCTTGAACCTTCAGGGACAACTAAGGGACGATCACCAGCTTGGCGTGGCATAAAGTATGAAGTAATGTATGGCATATGAATTGGAATTGAATTAGCTGTTTGCGCGATCTCAGCAATTTGATTTTCTGGGACACCAATATGATAAAGAAATTCTTGACAGATTTCTGCGCCACTGCAATCAGTAATTTTTTTGTGAATATAATTTCCGGGCTGATCGGAAAAGAGACCATATAACCATACGATTAATTCATTTGGCTTTTGTTGTTGAAAATGTGGTTGACGGCTGATGGAAATTCCTAATAACCAGTTTGAGTCCCTAATGGAGACTGGGCCACTAGTAACAATTGAACCACTATACGGATCTTTACCAGTGATTTTTTGAATATAGGGTACGATTCGATCGTCTTTAAAGGTGCAAGTTGCCGACATGACCCAGTTAGCCGCTGGAATATCTTGATAAAATTTAGCTGGATGTCCAAAAGCTGAGTCTTGAGCCGCTAATTTTTCCCATAATTTCCAGCTAGCACCGATTGGATGCGTTGCTGGTGCTGAATGTTCATTGTCACCATAAGTAGTGCTTTCAGTAATTGATCCATTTGTAATGAAAACCAAATCGTCAGGTGTTAGGTCGAGGCTTTGCTGATTACCATCGATCGTTAGCTCAATTTTAACAGCTTGTTTTTGTTCACCGGTTTGTTCAACAATAATATTGTCAACGGTGGTATTGTATTGGAATTTAACGTCGTGATCTTCAAGATATTTAATCAGTGGTTTGATTAATGACTCATATTGATTATATTTGGTAAATTTCAATGCTGACATATTTTGCAAGGTGCCAACATGATGGACAAAGCGTAATAAATAACGGCGCATTTCCATTGCACTTGCCCAAGGCTCGAAAGCAAACATGGTGGACCAATAGAGCCAGAAATTTGATTTAAAGAAGTCATCGCTGAAAACTTGATTAATTTTGACATTGTCAAGTTGGTTTTCCGGTGTTAGCACTAATTTGGCGATTTCTTCAATTGCTTTTCGGGAAAGCGTCAACTGACCATCACTGGCTAACTGATTACCACGTTTTTCGATTACGCGGGTGTGTGAATTACTTGGATCGGCTTTATTTAGCCAATAGAATTCGTCAAGTACCGAAACACTGGCATCTTCTAAGGTAGGAATTGAACGAAAAAGATCCCAAAGAGTTTCAAAGTGAGGTTCCATTTCACGCCCACCACGAATAATATAGCCGCGTTGTTCATTTAAAATCCCATCCATGCTGCCACCGGGAAGTCCAAGTTCTTCAAAAACATGAATTTGGTTTCCAGGAACCTGACCATCGCGCACTAAAAAAGCGGCGGCAGCTAAACCGGCTAAACCGGCCCCAACAATATAGGCTGATTTCTTGGTGGCGTTTGCTGGTTTTTTAGGCCGAGCAAATGCTTCATAATTACCACTACTGTAGTACATGAAAATCCCTCCTTGTAAAATAAGATACCAAGTATTTGTTACATCTGTAACTAAATATAATATAAAACGGTTAACAAATTTATTCAATCAAAATTATTTTCTCAATTGGTAGATTACAAATTTAATCCGAATTATTTGCAATTTAAAACGTAGTCTCCAATATTGTATTTAGTATGCCTCATGGGAATTCACTCTGATTTATGTGGCCCCCTTCAAATTGGAATTTGTAATCTAACATAAACGGCTTATTAATCACGCCTAACCGGCTCTTCAGGTTGTTTTTCAGGGTATATTTTTTCTGGATTTATTTGGGGGTTTTCAGGTGGAGTCTTTACTGGAAATCTTTGTGGTAATTGCTTTTTAGGCTTTTCTATTGGTATATGAGGAGTAGTTTTGTTTGGGTGTTTTTCCAAAAGTGATATCATTAGCTATGCCTCCTTAAATTCTTCTTGAATGGAGTGTCGTCTTTTAAGTCAGAGCGATGTTGATACCATTTTTCCGCTTGTTCCGTAGCAATTGAAATGGCCCGCTTATCGTCATAATTTTTTTCTTTAAGCGCATTTGCGATCTCAATAGCTTTTTTTCGAACCACTTTTTTCAAATTTTTCATTGATGGTGGGTAATTTTGTTCATTCCAAGGCATTTCAATAACCTCCATTCATATGATTTTAGATATGGAAAAGAGTATATAGATTATTTGTTATATATTAAATAAGATTACAGCATGTTGGTAAGCGCTGTCAAAAAAGTTGCTTTAGTTTCAACCGATAGTCACTAGACTCATATTTTAACTAAGAAATAGTATCCATGTAATTTGCCCCAAAAAGGTTTCTAATTATAAATTTCGAACTAGACATTGAATTATGATGATATTTTACGCTCTCATTAAAAGTGGTTAGGAACTTAGTTAGTGCTTCATTAACAGTCGCTGTCGTCCGATCTTTTAACCGGTATGCCCAAAGGAACCGTGATTTGCGATCGATTAAAGTTAATAAAACTGCCTTACTATGCCCACGAGGACCAACGACTGTATCTAGTTCAAAATCGCCGATGCGATTACGTTGATTAATCATCATGGGACGCTGTTCAATTGATCGCCCCAAAGATTGATTATATTTGGATCGTTGGTCAACGTTACGCCGTTGGCGTACGCCATGTTCAGGTAGATCATTCAAGGAGAAACCAATTCTCCCCTGATTTAGCCAATTATAAATAGATTTAGTAGCTAGTTTAAATTCGTGAGCAATCATTCCTGGTGACCAGCTTAGACGTAAATGGTTGAGAATTTTTTGCTTTAACTCATCGCTCAGCTTAGTTTTCCGACCACATCGTGATCGCTTGTATTCGGCATCTGTTTGTGCTAATTCAGCCTGATAAGGTTGACATCGAGATAATTCATAAGAAATTGTTGACGGTGATCGGTTCAGCCGAACGCCCATTTGGATATTGGACAGCCCTAGTTCACAAAAGGTTTCGATTTTAATTCGTTCGGAATAGGTTATACTAGACAAAAGATCAGCTCCTAAAAGATGGGTTTGTGGTAAACACCATTTTAAGGGAAGCTGATCTTTTTTGTCCGAACAGCGTCGGATTAATTTTACAATCTACCAAATAAATATTAGGGTCATTTATTGACATAGGAGCAGAATAATAATTGCCAAAATCAGTACAGGCATTAAAAGATCTTATTAATTATAGTTATACTTAATTAATATTGTTAGAACACCTATTGTGAAAACACTAAAGGCACTACCTGCAATGCCCAAACCGCTTAAGCCTACAGTGGCCACGACATATCCTCCAATTGCAGATCCGGTAGCAACTCCAACATTTGAAAAAATTGAATTAAAAGAAGAAGCTAAAACCAATGATTGGGGATAATTTTGTTTGGCAATATCCATGTAATACAATTGCATGGGTGAGTTAGAAATAGACATTGTTAAAGCCATTATGAGAATGGCACTGATTTTTAGCCATGTTAAATTTCCACTTATGAATATAAGAAAGATACTAATAGCTTGAAGAATAAAAAATTTTTTTAAATTGCGTTTCCATTTCATGTTTGCTATACGCCCACTCACTTGGTTGCTTACCAATCCACATAGTCCGTACAAAAATAGAACAATTATGACATTATTGTGGGAGAAACTTAACTCTTTAATTAATATTGGCTTCAAATAGGTATAAATGATATAAATGGCACTAAAATTAAAGACCGGGACCAGAATACCCCAGATGATTCTTTTGTCTTTTAAGATAGCTAACTGTTTGAATATATTATGTGTTCCATTTTGTGTTAAATTATGAGGTAGCAAATAGAAAACTACGATAGTAATAAAGACTGAGGCAAAAAAAATTGTCCAAAAAGTTAATCGCCAGTTAAGGTTATCACTTATCCAAGTACCTAAAGGTACGCCAAAAACTGAAGCGATACTGAAGCCTGAGAACACCCAAGATATTAGCCAAGCTCTTTTTCTCTGAGGAGCAATTGCAGCTGCAAAGGTAACAGCAGTCGACATCAGAGGCCCAGATGATAGGGCTGTTATAATTCTACTCATAAGTAGTACATTAAAATTACTAGCTATAGCTGTCAATAAGTTTCCAAATGAAAAAATCAGCATAAAAAAGAGCATAACTTTATGCAAAGCGATACTACCAATAGATAAGTTAATTATTGGTGTTGCAACTGCATAAACGATTGCAAATATGGTTACGAGTGCCCCAATGTCTGCGATAGAAACTCTAAAATCTGTCGATAAATTATTTATAATTCCTATTATAATAAATTGACTCAAACCCATTGTGAACGTTAGAAATGTTAATAATATGCATTGAAGGTTGATTTTCTTTTTCATATGACCACCTTATTAAGAGATACACTAAAAAAGTTATATAAAAAGCCAATTTTTTGATTAACATCAAATGAAAAATGTTATCAAAAAGTTGGCTTTTTCCTACCGATTATGTGCAATTAAATCATGTAACTGTTTAAAATCAGGAATAAGATCATAAGCGTGAGTTTTGGCTTCCATGACCGCGTTTATTTGTTGTTTAATCCTTTCGGTATCTTCCTCATCGGTATAACTAACCCAGTTGATATGCTCTAGCCAATCAAAGTAAGCGTGCTTACCTTTCCCATAACTGTTTCCCATTAGTAAACAAGGTGTTCCAGTTAAAACTGAGAATACCATTGCATGCCATCGATCAGTAATAATTAATTTTTGACCTGAAAATAGGCTTAATTCTTTTCTGAATAATTTTTCACGGGTATCAGGTGTAATAGTTTTAACCGTATCTAAAACAGTATCCGTAAATTCAATAGGTTGGTAGGATCTCAGCAAAGCCTTCATATTTTGGATAACCTTATCTTTGACAACTTTTTCACTGTCCCGTCTGAGAACAAATAATGACCCTTGACGCTTCGATTTTGGGGCTTTCTTAGATTGCATATATAAAACCATATCAGGTGTAAAAATGACTTTATTATTGAAGGTAGTCTGCATTCTATGGTAGCTCTGTGCATCTCGGGCTACTAAAACTAAATTGGGGTTTTTTTGGTAAGCCTCTTGACTTAACTTTCGTTCATAAAGCCCAGCTTCATTGTCCTCAAAATGAATAGACTGTGGGAATGAGATAGTTAGGTTATCAGTAAAAGTTGAAAATACTTTTCTACGTGCTTTTTCATGGTCTAAATAGAGATTTCCCATATTGCCACCACCCGTAAAGGCAATAATATCTGCACTACTTAGATTTTTCTTTACAACAGGAATAGCCTCATCATCATCTTCCTCCACTATTTCAATATATTGGTATTCTGGAAACTCAGCTTCAATATATTTTCGTTCGGCTAATGATATTGCCTGGTCACCAAGATTGGTATAGCTAGGAACACCAAACATAAAAAATTTTGGCTGATTATTTTTAGGCAATTCGTGTACAACGTTATTAGGATTGATATAAAAGTTAGCCATATTATTTTTCTCCTTCTAATTTTATTTGCTGGAACTTTCCTGATAGGATTTTTTCATTTTCTCTTGATTAATAACAGTCAAGGAAAGAAATAAACTGCACCCATTTGTTATGGCAAATACAAAAAAGACAGTGGCTGTTCCTAAAGCATTAATTAGCAATGGGTAAACTAAGCTAATTGAAAAATTAGTGATCCATGTGGTTGCTGTAGCAATTGACATAAATCTAGCTTTGACACTATTAGGGAACATTTCTGCCATAATCAACCAAGTAACAGGGCTAACAATACCTTGATGGTTCGCTAGAAATAGGACAAGCATTGCTAGAACCAAAGTATTTGTAACTACTTGTGGCAGCATGTTTGTGTGCATAATAACCCCTAACAACGCTAAGAAGATAATATTACCCATTAACCCAATTTTTAACATTTTCAGATGGTTGTGATTGGCAATCATTCTGGTTCCAAAGATACTAGCGATGACAGATGCTAAGCCGATTAATATATTCGCATACAAAGAACCACGTTCTCCCATACCAACCTTTTCTAACAAGATAGTGCCATAATACATAACTGTATTAATACCCGATACTTGTTGAATCAAGGCAATAACGATTCCAATCAAGAGTAAGTAGACTAATCGTTTATTCGAAAAGATTTGGTTCCAAGTGAGCTTTGTCTCTGTTTTGATATTCTTTTTACGCCCATCAATGATCCTGTTAGCAGTTTGTTTTTTGAATCCTAGTCGATGAGCTAAATTACGTGCTCTTTTTAAATGCCCTCTTTGTACTAACCAGTTAGGACTCCCAGCAATATTGAATGAATTAATCCATAAGATAATAGAGGGGGCACATGCCATTAAAATCATAACGCGCCAAATTGGATCCCAGTTACCCCATAGACTGCCTAAAAGGGCATTCATAATAAACGCTACTAGTTGTCCTAAAACGATAAAAATTGCATTCTTATTGACGTTGCTAGCACGAACTTCTTTTGGGGATATTTCTGCAAGATACATTGGAGAAAGACTTGAGGCAGCACCAACAGCTAGTCCCAGGATAAACCTAAATGTGGTCATAAAGATATAATTGAGTGATAATGCGCAACATACAGTTGCCAGTGTAAAGATAACTGCAACCCAACGAAGTGTAACCTTTCTGCCATATTTATCAGCATATTTTCCACATAGGAATGCACCAAGGCAAGCCCCTAAGACTAAAGAGCTTGACACGATTCCCTGACGGGAAGGAGTTAGATTTAATTGGCTAGTCTTGCTCATAAAAGCCAAAGCTCCATTGATAACACCAGTATCATACCCAAATAGGAATCCTCCCAAAGATATGACGTAAACACTGTAATTTAATAATCCATATTTTCTTCCACTTCTATTTTGCATAGCCAATTCGTCCACTTCTTTCAGCTTGTTAATAATTAGAGTGGCTTTACATGAAATTAAAGTAAAACATTTATAAAAAAAGCCAATTACTACAGTAATTGACCAGCCAATAACAACCATGGATTCATTTAAAAGATTGTTAAAAAGTTTAACATATAGGAAAAAATTTATCTTGTGCTACGACTTAAAAAGAAAGAAACTACTGCAACAACAATTACTGCTCCAATAATTGAAGGAATAATTGCCATTCCGGCTAATTGAGGGCCCCAAGATCCGAGTATAGCTTCTCCAATAGAGGAACCAACTAATCCGGCAACAATATTAGCAATCCACCCCATTGATTTTCCTTTGCTAGTAATTGCTCCAGCAATAGCACCAATGATGGCACCAATAATTAAAACCCATAACCAATGCATAAAACATCATCCTCTCTTATTTTTCGAAGGATGTTTTTTAGATTTGTTATAGTTTTGAATTTCTTTAAAAATGGCTAATAAAAGTTGAGATATAGAAATGATAATTGATATTTTTGACCAAAGTCCAAATCTTTTCATATGAAATCCTCCATTATCTAAATTGCATCCTTCTAAATCTAATTATAGGCAATTGAATATTTGCATACAAGTTATTCGATTGTGCCATTCTTTTTAAAATAGGAATTTTTGATTTGCCTTTTTCTCAATTACAGGCGTTAAAGAATAATTGATTTAGTTATTGCACTTACAAACAATTTAGTCTACGGACTTAAAAAGGAGTTTTGATGATGAAAACAAATTTGCAATCTACCAAATACTTATAAAATCAAAAAAGCGTCATTTTAATGGTTACCTTATGTCGGATGGAAGTTGATCGTTCACCAACATATATTTTGATAAATGAAAAATCCTAACTTACAAGGTAGCAGTGCTGATTTTAGCTATGTTACCTGTAGTTAGGATTTTTTGTGGTGAAGCCTGAGTAGCACTTTATCTGATCGATTCTATTGAGTGCGATATTTTTTAGTTTTATGTTTTCATGTTAACTATATTTTAATTGTGGTTTAATAATATGGTTAAGAATTTATTTGCTGTTTTTATGGTATGAGTTAACAATTGTTGTCCATATTTCCAAATAAACGAGGTGTGTCTATTGAGCGTTACAACGCATGAAATACTAAAGTTGCCTGCTTTGAAGGGCGCGAAGGTTATTGCTGGCGCTGCAGCTTTAGATAAAATTGTGGGTTCAGTTAGTGTACTTGAGTACTCACAGCCAACAATGGTTCAAAATGAAATTTTGCAACATATTAATTTTAACCATGATGAAATTGTTCTAACTGCTTTTGCTAGTATTAAGAACGATATAACGGCTCAATGTCGTAATATTGAGCTTCTGGCTACTGCTGGTGAGATTGGTATAATTCTCTTTTATGTTGGGCTTATTGTACCGACAATTGATCCTAGGGTAATTGCGACTGCTGAGCAGCATGATTTTCTATTACTGTGTATGCCTAAGAATGAACCAAAAATCACATACAGTAGCGTGATTGCCGAAATTATGTTCGCTGTTTTTAATGATCAAGTTGCCAATCCTAATTTTGCGCCACTATTAATAAAAAAGATTTCAACAATGCCTGACTACCAACAGAATATGGACATGGTACTGCGCTTGATCAGTGATCGGATACACGCGTCATTGGCTTTGCTCAATGACCGAGATAAGGTGGTTGTTGCTCAGAATTGGCCGCAAACCAATCATTTAAACTGGACTAAGTTGCGTCAATTAATGAATCGCAAGCGGCAAACAATACCTGACTTAATTCAGTTTGATTTAGATAAAGCTAAAAGTAAGTTACTGATTTATAAAGAGCAAGGTAATTTAAATCATATTGCGCAGGAGCAAGCTATCGAAACTGTCCAAATCGGACTAAATTTATGGGGTGATCTAAATACAACGCCCAATTTGGCCGATCTTTTGGAGGCCATCATTCAAAATGAACCGCAAAAACAATTTGAATTGGCGAAACAATACCAGATTGATCTCAAGCAACTAACTAGTTTATTAATCATCAATAATAGTGATCAAAGTATTGGTCGTATAACGCAGATCAAAACAGATATGGTCCAAATTGCCGCATCATTTACAGCTACTATTTTTTGTGAGACATATGGTAATGAACTATTTATATTCCCATTGATACCAGTTAGTGACTTTCAAAGTTGGGATCGTTGGCAAAAAGCAATTAGTCAGTATGGACATGAGCATGGGGTTGCCTTGACCTCGACACGTTTCGTGTCGCTGGCTCAGCCAGCGAAAATCAGAGCAGCCTACATCAAGAACCGTGATACTTTAGCAATAACCAAAATCATTTTTCCA
>OKSV01000916.1_pt1 | contig 15045 bp, 10 predicted proteins | sample 1601261 | NCBI WGS metagenome assembly OKSV01 (sample SAMEA3879560, study PRJEB24766) | human gut metagenome | biome: human-associated habitat; feature: feces | place: USA | collected 1985/1987
TGGGCTTCCTGATGGGAGCCATTTCCACAAACCAGCTGCTGGGCCAGCTGGGCAATTTTCTGGGCGTGGGCAGTCTGGTGTCGCTGGCCATCGTGCTTTCGGCACTGCCGGGCTTTTTGTATCTGGCCGACCCGCTCATTATAAAAAAGAAAAAACAGCCGAAGGAGGCTTGACCGAGATGAAACATCGATTTGTGCGCCGGGTGTCGGCGCTGGCGCTGGCAGGCTGCCTGCTGGCGGGCAGCAGTCTGCCGGCCTTTGCAGCAGCCTCCGCTGCCAAGGAAGAGGTCATTTATGCAAACCTTACGGCCTCCGGTGCTGTGACCGGCGTGTACGCCGTGAACAGCTTTTCCGTGCAGGCGGGGGACACCGTTGCGGACCACGGCAGCTACACTGCCGTGCGCAACATGACCACGAGCGATGCCGTGGAGCAGAGCGGCGATACGGTCACGGTGCATGTGACCGAGGACGGCAAGCTCTATTATGAGGGCACCATGGACGCCGCCACGGCCCTGCCATGGGTGGTAAAGCTGACCTATACGCTGGACGGGGCAGAAATCAGCCCCGACGAGCTGGGCGGCAAAAGCGGTGCCCTTTCCATCCGGCTGCAGGTGAGCCGCAACCCGGACTGCACCGGCAGCTTTTTTGACGACTACGCGCTGCAGGTGACCATGAGTCTGGACACCGGCCTTGCCCGGAACATCAGCGCGCCGGGCGCTACGGCGGCGAATGTGGGCAGCAAAAAGCAGCTTTCCTACATCCTGCTGCCGGGCGCGGACAGCGATGTGACCGTCACTGCCGATGTGACGGACTTTGCCATGGATGCCGTTTCCCTGAACGGCGTGCGGCTGAACCTGAACCTCGACCTCGGGGATATGGACCTGACCGGGATGCTGGAACAGCTGCAGAGCGGCTCCGTGCAGCTGGACGATGGTGCCAACGCGCTGGCAGACGGCATTGCGCAGGTGCAGGCGGGCATCGACACCCTGAACGGCAATTCCGGTGCCTTGACCGGCGGCTCAGCCCGGGTGCGTGCCGCCCTCACCCAGATGCAGACCGCGCTGAACGGCATCTCGGCCTCCACCGACGAGCTGAACACCCTGCTGGATGCCTCTACCCAGATCCGGGACGGCATTGCCCGGCTGGATGAGGGCGCGGCACAGCTGGAACAGCAGGTGAGCTTTGAAGCCTACAAGGCCATCCTGAAAGAGAACGGCCTTGACCTTGACGTGGTAAAGGATGGCAATGCCAAGGCCATCCAGCAGCTGCAGGGCATGGTATGGATGATGCCGCAGCTCAAGGATGTGATCCTGCTTTTGCAGGGGTCTACGGCCAACATCGATGCCATGCAGACCTATCTCGACACCGTGAACGGCGGAATTGCCCAGCTGCACGAGGGCAGCAGCACCCTGAACGGCAGCTACGGCGAGTTTGATGCCGGGGTGCGTCAGCTGGCCGGTGTGCTTACTGGGATGCTGGGCAATCTCTCGGTGCTCACCGACGGCGTGAACCAGCTTGCCGCCCAGTACGTCCAGCTGGACGACGGCCTGAACGCCTACACCGACGGTGTAGCCCAGCTGAAGGCGGGCGTTGCGCAGCTGGCGGAGGGGGCGTCTCAGCTGACCGGCGGCACCGGCGAGCTGCGCAGCAGCGTTTCCGGCATCGACATGGGTGCCCAGCTGGACGGCCTGCTGAACAGTCTTTCCGGCGGCGGGGAGGTGCAGAGCTTCACCTCGGCAGAGAACACCGAGGTGGGCGCGGTGCAGTTTGCGTTGCAGACCACTGCCATCACGGCCCCGGCCCCGGCTGCCCAGCCGGAACCGGCGGCTGTGACCCTGACCTTCTGGCAGAAGCTGCTCAAGCTGTTTGGGCTGTATAAAGGCTGACAGATTTAAAATTGTCTCCGCTTCGCTCTGACAATATCAGAGGAAAAATTATTTTTTATAGAAAGAAAGCCAGAAAATCTGCGGATTTTCTGGCTTTCACTTTTCACGGGGAAGGTCGTGGAGATAAACGGCATCTTGCCGCTGTCGGCCTGCGGCCGTCGCGCAGCGGAAAAGATGCATTTGACCGATACGGCCCGATCGGTGAAAAAGCAGTTCCGAAACGACCGCAGTCGTTTCGGAACTGCAAATTATAAAAATAATATTTCCGCTGTTTATGGCGCAGCGCACGCGGAGCCATTTTAAATCGTCTGCTTCCCGCTGATATCATTCAAAATGATATTCCACCAGTTCGCAGTTTTTGATGCCCGCAGCTGCGTATTCCTCGTTGGTCATATCGTAGAAATAGGACTGTACCACTCGGGCGATGCCGTTGTGGGCCACCAGAAGATAGGTCTTGTCGGTGTCGGCCTTCAGCTCGTCCAGCAGGTTATAGATGCGCTGGGCCAGCTGCATCATGCTCTCGCCGCCGTCGTAGCGGTCGGCGAAGTGGGTCTTAGAAACGCGGAACTCGCCGCCGTTGCGGGGCGTGCCCTCGTATTTGCCAAAGCACTGCTCCCGCAGGCGCGGCTCACACCGGGCGGGCAGGCCGGTGGCCTCGGCAATGGCCATGGCGGTGTCGGCGGCGCGGGACAGGGGAGAGTAGAGGATCTCATCGATGTGCACCCCGCTGGCCTTGACGGCTTCGCCCAGCTTCCGGGCCTGCTGGCGGCCCCGCTCGGTGAGGGGGCTGTCGGTCATGCCGCAGATCTTGTTTTCAACGTTCCAGACGGTCTCTCCGTGGCGGGTGAAATAAAGCGTATGCATGGGTGGCTCCTTACTGGTCATATCCCGCCTCGATCTCGCGGATGCGGGCGTAGAAAAAGTCGTTGGCAGGGGTGGGCATCCCGTACTTCTTGGCCCGCTGGCGCACCACACCGGCAAACTCCTCCACCTCGGTGGGGCGCTTTGCCAGCACATCCTGCCGCATGCTGGGCATGCCCTCGGGGTTAAAGGTGGGCATCATGGCGTCGATGAACTGCACATCGTTGTCCGGCGGCAGGGGCACGCCCTCAAGGTTCGCCAGCCGGATGACCTCCTGCATGGCCGCGCGCATCATGTCCTGTGCTTCGCCGGGCTGGCGCAGGCCGCCGTAGGGCTGGTCAAAGGCGGCTGCGGCCTGATTCAGGCCGTCATTCACCATCAGCTTGTTCCACTGCTTGTAAAGGATATCCCCACAGGGCTCGTTGGCAATGCCGCACTCGTCCAGATAGTCGGCCACGGCCTGCACACGGTCGGTCATCTCGCCGCTGCGCTCACCGAACTGGATCTTGCCCGCCTGATTGAACACCAGCGTGCGCCCGGTGCGGGTGGCATCCATGCCGATGGCAACGCTCCACAGGGTGTGGCCGGGATAGGCTGCGTCAATGTGCTCCTCGCTGATGATGCCGTTCAGCACGCTGAGGATCACGGTGTCCGGCCCTACGAACTTTGCAATGTCCTGAATGGCCTGTTCCAGCACCGTAGCCTTGACGGCCACCAGAAGCAGGTCTACCGGTTTGCCCTCGGCAGGGGTGACGTAAGAGAACTTGCATTCTTCGCCGTTACAAACGACCGGTTCGGCAGAGTAGCGGGCAATGCGGTCCTCATCGGCAATGACCTGCACGCCGGGCATTTTGCGCCCGAACAGGATACCGAGTGCGCCCAGACCGATCAGGGCCGAGGTTTTGATCTTTTTCATAAGTTCCTCCTGCATTTTATGCTTTTTTCAGTGTGCCGTCTGCGGTCAGGACGACCATGCTGCCCTCGTCGATGCCTAGGCGGGTGAGCTCTTTGTCCGGGTAGGGCAGGGTGCGCCGCTCCCCGGCGGGATCGGCCAGCGTGACATCGCACAGCACCGGCTGACCGGCGGGCAGCTCCTCGCAGCCATACATCTGCTCTTCAATGCGCAGAACGCGGTAGGTAGTCTCCATAGCAGCTAAACTCCTTTTTATAAATACAGCATTTTTATTATAAAGCTCTGCGCGGGGCGCGTCAACCGCATTTGGCTTGACAGCCGGCCGCCCGGCTTGATAAAATAGGAATGATTTTTGGAACAGGGGGCAGTCACATGAATATTACGGAACTGCGTTATCTGGTGGCCATCCGCAAGTGGGGCTCGGTGAGCGCGGCGGCAAAGCAGCTGTATGCGGCCCAGCCCAATGTGAGCAAGGCACTCAAGAATCTGGAAGAGGAATACGGCATCCGCATCTTTGAGCGCTCGTCCACCGGCATGATCCCCACCGAACAGGGACGGCATTTTATCCGGCAGGCAGAGCGGGTGCTGGACGAGGTGGACCGGCTGGATCTGGATGCCCGCAGCCGGCAGAGCAGCTGTGCGGAACTGCGGGTGGTGCTGCCCCACGCCACCTACGCTTCCTACGCGACGGTGGATTTTTTGCAGCAGATGGCAGACAGCCAGCAGCTGCGGGTGCATATCCGGGAATCCGGCTCCATGGAAGCGCTGGACCATGTACTGCGGCGGGGCTATCATCTGGCCCTGCTGCGCTACGCGGAGGAGGATGAGGATTATTACCGCCGCTACTGCGACCGTCACGGCCTGCACCGGGAGCCGGTGATGGAGTTTGAATACCGGCTGCTGACCAACCGCGAAGGCCCGCTGGCAAAGTGCGAGGTGACCGATATCACCCAGCTGAACAGCTATATGGAAGTCCTGCATGGTGATTTCCAGCTGCCCGGCGGTGAGGACAGCGGCCTGCGCTGGCATACGAACCCGAACCGCCGCATCCATGTGTATGAGCGGTGCAGCCAGTTTTCCATCCTGCAGAACCTGCCCAATGCCTATATGTGGGCTTCGCCCATGCCAAAGCGGGCGCTGGAACAATACCATCTGGTGCTCAGGAAATGCCCGGCCCAGCGCCAGCGCATGAAGGATGTTCTGGTCTATCCGGACAGGGGGACCCTGCGCCCGGAAGAGCAGACCTTTGTGCAGCTGCTGCACAAGCAGGCGGCGCTGACCGTGAAATGACCGCCGAAACCGGTTAAGAACTGGCAAAACATCGGAATGCGGAAAAACCGGAAAGCAAAGGAATTTGGCCGACAGCCGCAGCGCTTTATGCGCTGCGGCTGTCTTTTTGTTGATGAATCGCACAAAAAAGAGACGAAGCATCGGCTAAAAAACTTTGCGGCTATATGGCCTTTGATATGCCCCCATACCAGAAGCATATTATCACTTTTATGAAAAATATGTTAACATAGACCCAGAAAGCTGGCCGGGATGAATGGAAAATATGGAAAATGCTCCCATGATTCCGGCACAAAGAAAAAGGAGGTTTCTGGTATGATCAGTTTCTTACTCTGTCTGGCGATCCTGATCGTGGGCTACTTTGTCTATGGTAAGATCGTGGACAACACCTTCGGCCCGGACGACCGCGAAACGCCTGCTGTGCGCATCAATGACGGTGTGGACTACGTTGTGATGCCCCAGTGGAAGCTGTTCCTCGTTCAGCTGCTGAACATCGCCGGCCTTGGCCCCATTTTTGGTGCCATGCAGGGCGCATTGTGGGGTCCGGTGGTCTTTTTGTGGATCACCTTCGGCACCATCTTTGCGGGCGGTGTGCACGACTACTTCTCCGGCATGATGAGCGAGCGCAACGACGGCGCTTCCATCGCCGAGATCACCGGCAAGTACTTAGGCCCTGTGATGCAGAACGTCATGCGCGTGTTCTCGGTGGTGCTGCTCATCATGGTGGGTACTGTGTTCGCGGTGGGTCCCGCAGGCCTGATCGTGGAGCTGTGCAGCCAGAGCGGCGCTTCCGGCGTGCTCACCTCGCTGCTGTTCTGGCTCATCATTATTTTGGTGTACTACTTTATTGCAACCTTTATCTCCATTGATGCCGTCATTGGCAAGATCTACCCCATCTTCGGTATCTGCCTGATCATCATGGCCATCGGTGTCATCTTCGGCATCTTCACCAATCCCGCCTACACCATCCCGGAGATCTGGGATCACTTTGGCAGCATGCATCCGTCGGGCACTCCCATCTGGAGCTTCATGTTCATCACGGTGGCCTGCGGTGCGATCTCCGGCTTCCACTCCACTCAGTCGCCTCTGATGGCCCGCTGCATGAAGAGTGAGAAGCAGGGCCACTTCGTGTTCTACGGCGCAATGGTCTGCGAGGGCGTTATCGCTCTGATCTGGGCCGCTGCTGGCTGCAGCCTGTACGAGGTGACCGGCGGCCTGAACACCGGTCTGGCCGAAGCACTGGCCATGGGCCAGTCCAAGGCTATTTATGATGTCTGCTCCAAGACCATGGGCGGCGTGGGCATCGCACTGGCAATGGTCGGTGTTGTGGTGTGCCCCATCACCTCCGGCGATACCGCATTCCGCTCCGCACGTCTGACTCTGGCCGACTGGTTCAAGATCGATCAGGACAGCTACGCAAACCGCCTGAAGCTCTGTGTCCCCGTGCTGGGCGTGGGTGCTTTCCTTGGCATCGGCAACGCACTGGGCTTCATCAACTACACCGTGATCTGGCGCTACTTCAGCTGGACCAACCAGACGCTGGCCATGATCGTTCTGTGGGCTGCATCCATGTACCTGTTCAAGGAGAAGAAGAACTACTGGATCACCGCTGTGCCCGCTACCTTCATGAGCGCGGTCTCTTCCACCTACTTCATTCTGGCTCCCGAATGCCTGGGCGGCCTGCTGAACAGCAAGACCGCAGAAGGCGCAACCATCTACAACACCGCCGTTGCATACCCCATCGGCATCATCTTTGCCATTGCAATGCTGGCAGTCTTCCTCCACGCAACGAAGAAGGCAGCCCAGAAGGCATGACACGATATATACAAACATATATACAAATGATCTGCTGAATAAGGCACCCTCCGCTGAAACGGCTCGGCGGAGGGTGCCTTGTATTTTGCGGCGTTTCAGGCAAAGAAATCACGATTTGCGGAGAAAATTGAAAACGATTAAGCAACTTGCACAAAAACAGACTGGAAAGTTTGGCAGCAGCGGCTTTGACCGGTTCCGGGAAAGGTCTTTGCCGGGGAATTAAGAAAATTTGCCGTGAATGCGATAAAAATTCTTTGCAGGTATTCCGCGGAAGCATCTTGCCATATACTTTTTGATATGGGAACCATACCAGAAAAATATTAACTGCTTTATGAAAAAAGTGTTAACATGAAGCCAGAGATTGGTCAGAGCCGCAGCTGGGCACGCAAAATGCTGGCTGTGGTTTGAATCAAAAAGGAGGTTTCTGGTATGATTAGTTTCTTACTCTGTCTGGCGCTCTTGATCATCGGCTACTTTGTCTATGGCAAGATCGTTGACAACACGTTCGGACCGGACGACCGCGAAACTCCTGCTGTGCGCATCAACGATGGCGTTGACTACGTTGTGATGCCCCAGTGGAAGCTGTTCCTCGTCCAGCTGCTGAACATTGCAGGTCTGGGCCCCATCTTCGGTGCTTTGCAGGGTGCTCTGTGGGGTCCCGTGGTGTTCCTGTGGATCACCTTCGGCACTATCTTTGCCGGCGGCGTACATGACTACTTCTCCGGCATGATGAGCGAGCGCAATGAGGGCGCTTCCATCGCCGAGGTCACCGGCCGCTATCTGGGCCCCGTGATGCAGAACATCATGCGTGTGTTCTCTGTGGTGCTGCTGATCATGGTCGGTACCGTGTTCGCAGTCGGCCCCGCAGGCCTGATCGTTACCCTGTGCAAGAACGGCGGTATGTCCGGCGTGCTGACCACCACCCTGTTCTGGCTGATCATCATTCTGGTGTACTACTTCATCGCAACCTTTATCTCCATTGATGCCATCATCGGTAAGATCTACCCTGTGTTCGGCATCTGCCTGATCATCATGGCTGTGGGCGTTATTTTTGGTATCTTCACCAACCCCGCCTACACCATCCCCGAGATCTGGGCAAACTTCAGCAATATGCACCCCTCCAACACTCCTATCTGGAGCTTCATGTTCATCACCGTTGCCTGTGGTGCTATTTCCGGTTTCCACTCCACCCAGTCGCCTTTGATGGCTCGCTGCATGAAGAGTGAGAAGCAGGGTCACTTCGTATTCTACGGTGCAATGGTCAGCGAGGGCATCATCGCTCTGATCTGGGCTGCTGCCGGCTGCGCACTGTACACCATCACCGATGGCAAGATGGTCGGTCTGGCCGAGGCTCTGGCTGCCGGTCAGTCTGCCGCTATCTACGACGTCTGCCTCAAGACCATGGGTAATGTCGGCGTGGCACTGGCTATGATCGGTGTCGTTATCTGCCCCATCACCTCCGGTGATACTGCATTCCGTTCCGCTCGTCTGACTCTGGCCGACTGGCTCAAGATCGATCAGGACAGCTACGCAAACCGCCTGAAGCTGTGTGTCCCCGTGCTGGGCGTTGGTGCTTTCCTTGGCATCGGCAACGCACTGGGCTTCATCAACTACACCGTCATCTGGCGTTACTTCAGCTGGACCAACCAGACGCTGGCTATGATCGTCCTGTGGGCTGCTTCCATGTACCTGTTCAAGGAGAAGAAGAACTTCTGGATCACCGCCGTGCCTGCAACCTTCATGAGCGCTGTGTCCTGCACCTACTTCGTGCTGGCTCCCGAGTGCCTGGGCAAGATGATCAACACCTATGCGGACGGCAAGCTGGTGGCTTACAACACCGCCGTTGCTTACCCCATTGGCATCGTCTTTGCCATCGCAATGCTGGCTCTGTTCCTCCATGCTACCAAGAAGAGCTCTACTTCCAAGGCATAAGGAACTGACGGCTCCATATTTCCGTAAGTAACCTGCGCCCGCCGCTGCCTGACCGTACAGCGGCGGGCGCTGTTTTTTAAAAATCAAGGCTTGCAATTGCCTCCGTCCCGTGGGAAAATAGGGGCGTAGAATTTAAAGCAAAGAAGGGAACTACCCATGATTTTCAAACCCGCACAGCTGGGCATGGCAAAGCTTGACCCGCAGGAGCTGGAGGCAGACAAAAAAGTCTGCCGGAAGATCGGCCCCTGCGGCGTAGGCAAAAAGGCGCTGTACCTGAACAGCTTTTACATCGACCGCCGCTATTATCTGCCCTACGGCAGCATCACCCGGGTGTTCAAGCGGGTGGCTATGAGCTCCGGCGGCTTTTCCGGCAAGGGCGTGTTTGCCTCCATGGCCTATCTTGTGGTGGAGTACGACGGCGGCAAGCAGAAGCAGTGCAACTTCAAGGACGAGCGGGACGTGGACGCCCTGCTGGAAGTGCTTGCCAAGGAGCAGCCGCAGCTGCATCTGCTGAGCGCTGCCGGTGAGCAGGCGCTGGAGAAAAAGGCCGCTGAAAAGGCCGCCCGCAAGCTGCCGGAGCTTTCCGAGGACGCGCAGCACAGCCTTACCGTGCTGCGCCGGGCAAAGGAGTATCTGGACGCAAAGCCGGAGCTTTCCGCCGAGCTGAGCGCTGCCCAGCGCCGCAAGCGTGCGCAGCTGCAAAGCAAACCGGTGTACCGCTATGTGGCGCTGGCCATCTTTGTGCTGGGCGTTGCGGCGGCGGCCTACGGTCTGTACTCCGTGTTCAGCCACACCGGCAGCTACGGCGTGTACTTTGCGCTGTTCGGCTTTGCCGCCATCTTCCTGTTTTCCAGCTACAATATGCTGCCCACCGCCCACAATAACAACAGCGCCATCATGAAGCGTGCTGAAAAGGCCGAGGCAGCCATGGCAGAGTATGTCAAGCACTACCCCCACGGCGCTTTCCCGGTGAAAAGCTGGTACGCCCACCCCATCGTGCTCAAGCAGATGATGGACGCCGTGGAGGAGGGCCGTGCTGTCACCGTGCCCGAGGCACTGGAAGCAGTCAAGGCACGCCTGAAATCCTTGAACGCGGACGTGGAGGTGGAGCAGGAGGAATATGACGAGGTGGTGGTCATCAAGGCCCTGTTCCTCAACCACGATTATCAGTAAAATAGTTGAAAAAGTCCCCCGGGAAGATCCGCAGATTTTCCCGGGGGATAATTTTTAGATCAGCGCCTCCATCCGCAGCGGGTCGGGGTGATGGGCGTATTTCTGCTTGGCGATCTCGATAAAGGACTGTACCTCCAGCCGGGGTGCGTGGCGCATGGCGGCGATCTCCACCGTCACCGGGGGAAAATCCAGCAGCGGCACCTTGACGATGCCCGGGATCACCGCCGTGGACAGGCAGGGCACGATAGACATGGCGGTGCCCATCTGGATCATGATCAGAGCGCCCTCAAAGCTGGGGGTGATCTTGCTGCAATCCACCCCCACCTGCGCCAGCTGCTCCAGCGACGGCCCCTGACAGGCGGACAGAAAGCTGTCGAATGCGCCGGAGGACACCACGCTCTGCCCCTTCAGGTCTGCCAGATGCAGCGCCCGCCGGTCGGCAAGGGGAGAGTTGGGGTTCATCAGCACATGGTAGCCCAGGGCGAACAGGGGCGTAAAGGAGATGTCCCGGTCGCGGGAGTGCTCGGTGGCGTAGAAAAAGCCGATATCCAGCTGCCCGGAGCGCAGCTGTTCCAGTGGGCGGCGGTTGTCCTGCGGCACAACGTCCACGCAGGCGTTGGGAAACTGGTGCTGGAACTGGGCCAGAATGCTGGAAAAGGTGCTGTAATCGAACAGCTGCCGCAGCCCGACGGTCAGGTGGGAGCGGTCGGCGTCCTGAATATCCTGCGCCTTCTTCAGCGCCTGCCGTCCAAAGCTGGTCAGCTGCACCATGTCCAGATAAAAGGACTGCCCGGCAGCGGTCAGCTTGGTGCGGCGGGTGGTGCGCTCGAACAGGTGCAGCCCGGTCTCCTTTTCCAGCGCATTGATCTGGTAGGTGATGGCGGGCTGGGTGGTGAACAGCCGCTCGGCGGCGGCGCTGAAATTCAGCTCCTCTGCTACGGCAATAAAGCACTCCAATTGGTAAATCGTCATAGAACGGCGCCCCTCCTTGTGAAAAAAGCTGGTCATCTTTATTATACAGGATTCCGCACAGGCCGTAAAGGGAAAACGATTTATAAAGAGATTTGATAAATCGGGGCACAAATTTGTATTTCACACCGGGGCAAAACTTTGCTATAATCGTATCAATGTTCAAAATGCACGAAGGAACAGGAAAAACGCAAAAAAGAAGAGAAAAGAAAAAGAAAGGCGAACCTTATGGCTAAGATCTCTCGTCGCAACTTTATGCGCGGTGCCGCTGTGGGCACCATGGGCGCAGCTGCTGCCGGTCTGCTGACCGCCTGCGGCAACTCCGCTTCCAGCACCACTGGTGCTCCCGCTTCCTCCGCAGCTTCCTCTGCTGCCTCCTCCGCTGTGACCAAGCCCTCCTCCCCGGTAGACGGCAAGTACGTCACCAAGGCAATGGGTCACGAAAGCTGGGTGCACGTTGCCACCACCTTCTTTGATGGCAAGATCACTGCCTGTGAGGTGCTGTCTCACGAGGAGACCATCGGCATCGGCAACTATGCCTGCTCCCGCATCCCCGCCGCCATCGTCGAGCACCAGAGTGTCAACGTGCCCAACCTGCGCGGCTCCTCCATCACCTCCATGGCTGTCAAGGCAGCTGTGAAGGAGGCCATCGAGCTGGCCGGTTATAACGTGGACGACTTCTCCAAGGAGGTCACCATCGCTGCTTCCAACGAGGTCATCGAGGAAGAGGCTGATGTCGTCATCATGGGTGCCGGCACCTCCGGTCTGACCTGCGCCTGCCGCCTGCTGGAGGCCGGCTACAGTGTCATTCTGGTGGAGAAGCGCGATATCCCCGGCGGCTCCATGTCCATGACCTACGGCGGCGTTGCCACCGCAGGCTCCAAGCTGCAGTACAACTACGATGTGGACGGCAGCTTCCGCAGCTCTGCCATGGGCACGCTGGAGGGCATGATGAACTTCTGGCAGACCATGGAGAAGTACCACCGCACCGAGTTCTTCAACGGTGAAATGCCCTACATGACCAAGCAGTACACCGTCGCCGGCGATCTGGTGGACTGGATGGCAGGCATCGGCATCGGCTTCAACACCATGGGCAACTACGAAAGCGCTACCCAGTACGGCGCTTCCACCCCGTATCTGGCACCCGGCTGCTACGAGGGCGGCGCAGGCTACGCCATGATGTTCATGGCACAGCGCGTGGAGAAGTACGAGAAGGGCAAGATCATCTACTCCACCAGCGTCACCGACCTGATCAAGGACGAAAGCGGCCGTGTTGTGGGCTTCCACGCCAAGGGCGAGAACGGCGCAAGCTATACCCTGCGCGGCAAGGCGGTCTGCCTTGCCTCCGGCGGCTTTGCCAAGAACCCCGAAATGCTGAAGAAGTACAGCCCCGACTACGCCGACTTCTTCTTCAACTGCGCCTCCAGCATGACCGGCGAGGGCATCCAGATGGGTATTGACGCCGGCGGCTATGTGGAGTGCGAGAACCGCGCTCTGCCCGCCTTCCTGTCCAGCTACAAGAGCAAGTTCGAGCTGGCCTTCATCCACCAGTCTGCCCCCGGCATCATGGTCAACATCAAGGGCGACAACATCGGCAACATCGTCTCCGATAACCACTACACCATGGCCAAGGCAAAGCTGAACAAGGACAACGGCGACACCTTCTACTATGTGTTCGACGAGTCCTCTGCCGTCAAGCTGCGCGACAGCGAGTCCTACGGCTTCAACGGTTACGTTGCCATGTTCGAGAAGGGCGAGGCTGTGCACTACGACAGCGTGGAGAAGGCCTCTGAGGAGCTGAACCTGCCCAATCTGGCAGACGCCATCGAGGCCAACAACGCCGCCGCTCTGGCTGGCGAGCCCGATGAGTTCGGCCGCCGCAACTGCCCCTACATCGAGACCCGCGACGGTCTGTGGGCCATCCGCGTTGACCCCACCTTCTACCTGACCACCGCAGGTCTGGCCATCGACACCGATTGCCACGTCCTGACCGAGGACAAGAAGGCCATCCCCGGCCTGTACGCTGCCGGCGACGTCTGCGGCTCCATCGAGGAGAAGGACGCCAAGCAGTACGGCATGGGCTTCGACGCCGCTCTGACCTACGGCTACATCATGGGCGAGACCCTGAAGAAGGAGATCTGAGCTGCGCTCTGACCCCCTGACAATAGCATAAACAAAGGGCTGCTGCACAAACTGTGCAGCAGCCCTTTTTATATCATATTACCTTTTACGCCGCCGCGGGCTTGCGGAAGATCGCCATTGCACGCTTGTAACAGCTGGCGAAATAGGCAATCTCCGCCAGTGCGGTCAGGATCCAGCTGCACGGGTACAGCAGGTACAGCGCCGGGATGGTGTGGAAGTGGGCAAAGATGGTGTACACCCAGATCACCCGGAATACGCAGGAGCCCAGCACCACGATGACGGTGGGCACCACCGTCTTGCCCAGCCCGCGGGAGGCGGCGATGGTGCAGTCCATAAAGGCCGAGATGCCGTAGGCAAAGGCCATCACGGCTACGCGCTTCATGCCGGCATCAATAACGGCGGTTTCGGTGGTGAACAGCGCAAGGAAGGACGGCCCGCAGAAGAACAGCGCCGCGCCCAGCACAAGCCCCACGCCGAAGGAGTAGCCCAGACTGATGAAGTAGCTTTTCTTCACCCGGTCAGGCCGTCCCGCGCCGTAGTTCTGGCTCATAAAGCTGGCGCAGGCCATGTAGAAGGCCGCCATGCAGTCGTAGATCAGCCCATCCGCGTTGGCGGCGGCGCTGTTGCCCTTGACCATCAAAGAGTCAAAGGAGTTGACGCCCGCCTGAATGAACAGGTTGGCAATGGCAAAAATGGCATTCTGCAGCCCGGCAGGTACGCCCAGCGCAAGGATGCTCTTGGCCTGCACCGGGTCCAGCTGTAATTTGTGCGGGTCCAGCGCGTAGCAGTCCTGCACCCGGGTCAGCGCCCGCAGGATCAGAAACGCGGAAACGCACTGGCTGATGGCGCTGGCCAGCGCCACGCCCACCACGCTCAGATCGCACACGATGACAAAGAACAGGTTCAGCGCAATGTTCAGGGCACCGGCAATGGACAGATACATCAGCGGCTTTTTGGTGTCGCCGATGGAGCTGAACACCGCGTTGCCGAAGTTGTACAGGGCCAGCGCCGGCATACCCAGAAAATACACCCGCAGATACAAGATCGCGCCGGGCAGCAGATCCTCCTTGGTGTTCAGCAGCCGCAGCATGGCGGGGGAGCCCAGCAGGCCGATGAGCAGCAACGCCACACCGGCAACGGCGCTGATGATGGCCGCCGAGTGGACGGTCTTTTCCACGTCCTTGGGGTGACGCGCACCGTAAAAACGCGCCACCAGCACGTTGATGCCGTTGCTCAGGCCGATGAGAAAGCCGGTGAACAGGGTCACCAGCGTGCTGGTGGAGCCCACAGCGCCCAGCGCCGTAGACCCGGCAAAGCGCCCCACCACCGCCACGTCCGACATATTGAACAGCACCTGCAGCAGGTTGGAAAGCGCCAGCGGCAGACTGACCAGAAAGATCTGCTTGGCCAGAGGGCCTTCCGTCAGCGTATTCGTTTGAGAACTCATACTTTTTTCCTTTATCCTATACATCCTAACCGTACCCGCGCACACCGGGGCACAGCCTCTATTATAAGGCACTGCGCTGCTTTTGCAAGATGGATTCGATAAAATAATAAAAAGGACTGTTGCACATAACCTGTGCAGCAGTCCTTGGTGCAGCAAGGCAATCCAAATCCGAACCATTTCCCTTTGATGCGGCTTGGGCCGCTTCCTCAAATGTGATGGTCTGTGTACCTTCTTTATAGTTGAAGGTTATCAAAACCTTATCATCGTACAGATAAATCGAATTGATGAACGTATCCACCAATGCCTGCCGCTGGTCTTTCAGGCTCATGTCCAGCTTGCGGAACCGCATCAGCCAGAAGCGGATAAATTCTTCTTTGATTTTGGGCTTTGCCAGCTTTTCTTCCGCAATGCGGGCTTCAAGCTCACGCTTGGTCTCTTCGAGCTGCTCCAGCCGCTCCTTGGTGGAACTGGTGAGGATTCCGGCCTGAATCGCATTGAGCATATTCTGGATACCCGATTCCGCATCCCGGAGCTGCTTCTCATAGAGGGGAAGGTTGGTGTTCTCCCGGTCTTGCAGCTCCATGACCTTGGCGATGATGGATTCCATGGCGGCATCGTCCC
>OKSV01000917.1_pt1 | contig 15044 bp, 7 predicted proteins | sample 1601261 | NCBI WGS metagenome assembly OKSV01 (sample SAMEA3879560, study PRJEB24766) | human gut metagenome | biome: human-associated habitat; feature: feces | place: USA | collected 1985/1987
TACTTAAAGCACGTCAAGGCAAACAAAGCAATGTCCATGACCGAAAAGAAGTAACAGATTATTGAGGATTATCTCAACTGATTTGAACCAAGATGAAAAGTCTGAAGTGATGCTTCGGACTTTTTTGCTAGAGAAATCCTAATAATTTTGTTTCTCTCATATTCAAAAGAAGGAGCCATAGCCGTGTTATAATGGGTATTATATTTGTATGTAGAAAATAGAGTTAGGGGTAGTTATGAGAAATTATCTTTGTTAAACTCAAGGTGTAGCTGGTTTTCTAGAGGAGGGAAATTTGAAAAAGAAAATCGTTATCTTACTTTTAGTAGCAATAGCAATCACGGCTGGTCTTTTCTACTTTCTGAGAAGTAAGAGTGGTGCAACAAGTGAGGAACATATTCGTAGCTATCCAGAACCAGAATTCTCTCTTCAACTAAGTGGAGATAATAAAGAATATGTTTTAGTAAATTATAAAAAATCATCTGAGAGTTCTGGTGTAATAGGGGTTACAAAGGACTATTTAGTGAGTGACAGTTCTGATACTAATGATGTTAATAATATTCAGAATTATACTTCTTACAATATATATTTATACGATTTAAATAGTAAAGATTTTAAAAAGTCGAAGATAGACCTTTTAAGTATTGTAAAACAATACAAGTTAAAAGGCCAGTTGTCAGAGATTGCTACTGTGGTAATGGAAGGAAAAGATTATTTATTTTTTAAAGTTGACTACACTCCATATCTTTTTGACCTTAAACAAAAAAAGATTACAACTGCCCCTGAAACAATACTGGATAGAAATTCATTGAAAAAAGATTCTTCTGTAGATTTTGCATTTATTGTAGATTTAGACAATATCCTGTTCAAGAAATATGGAGTTTTGGAGAATGAAAAATACCATTCATTTATTTTAGGTGTCAATAGTGAGGAAAAGAAACCAGAATTATCTCAATTAAACATAAAAAAAGAATATCCTGAAATTGTAAAAACCCTAGAAAATGAAGGTAATATCTACACGAGATATGATTCAGTTGATTCCGAGCAGTGGTTTAACACCCTCATTCACTGGTTTGCACCAAAGGGTCAGGATGTAATGGATCTTTACGTCACAGATAAAACGACAGGTGAAAAAACACAAATAAAGAGTTTCGCGGACTACCAAACATGGAAAGCATCGCAGCCTACGGAGTAATATTAGAGTCATCCAAGAGAGCGGATGACTTTTTTGTTTGCTTGATTTTGATAAAAAGAAAACAAGCTCATATCAGAGCTTGCTTCTAGGAGATTTTGTCTTACAAATTCTTTTTCTTCTTAGCTTTTTTGGTTAGGGCAAGGTCACAATTTTCAATGTTTGAGATAAGGTGATTAGTCAATTGGAAGTCATTGACTTGGGGATTCAAGTCTACTTCGTAGACCAGTTGCATGCTTTCTCCTCCACCTGTGGTGTTAAGGGAAATCAGGTCGCATTCACTTGTGAAATTGAGCAAGGCTTTAGTTATTTTTTGGTCAATCAAGTCTTGGTAGGGGACGTTAATGGTCAGAAGTCTACGACGTTGGTTGTCCGTACGACTTTGACGATTTTCCAAAAGAAGCCAAACAGCTAAAAGGAAGATGGTAAAGAGGACAGCCAGTAAGAGATAGCCTGTCCCAGACGCCAGACCAATAATCATGGCCATGAAGACAGCGATTAGTTCTCTAGAACCGCTGGTGGCAGAACGAAAACGAATGAGGCTAAAGGTCCCTGCCACGGCGATAGAGGTTCCCAGACTACCATTGACAAGGAAGATAACTAGGGTCATCAAACATGGAAGTAGTGTCAAACTAATGACAAATTCTCTGGTGTAGAGAGTTCGGTATTTGTAAGTCCAGGTTAAGGCCAATCCTAAAACAAGACTGACCAGTAAGGCCAGCATGAGTTGAAGGGGAATAGCAGTTGCGGTCGCATCATTAAAGATAGAATTGAAGAGATTAGACATAGGCAGCACCTCCTTTTTCTTGAACTGGATGTGGCCCGTAGTCTAGACCTTGAGACTTATGATAGGCGCAGCTGTATTTTGAGAATTTTTGCTCTTTCAAACCATGTTTGTCTAAGATAGCTTGAAGCCAGTCTGGCTTTTTGCCAGGTGCCTTGATTTCCATAATTATCATATCTTCATCAAGAAGGGGAAATCCATGATTTCCCTTAAAGAGACTGACGTCTTCATCACGGTAAGTCAAATTTTGGTCAAGGGTAACACGAACTTTATTGTAGGCATAGCCTTCGATAGTCTCTTTTTCTTTCATTGAAAAACGGTCGTAATAGATATACATACGAGGTTTAAGCCCCTCATCATATCGTTGACGTAAGTGGTGGATATCCTGTAATAGCTGGCGGTCAGTGATTTGACCATGATTCTTACCGTCTGTCAGCAAGTTAGTGATGGCAAGCGGTGTTGAAACGAGACGAAACTTATGACCGATTCCTTCATCATCTTTGGCTTTAACCTCTAAAAAGACCTTACTATCAATTTTGGGATTGGCTAGGTAGGTACGCATGCGGATTTTCTCTTGACGGTGATTACCATCTAGGGCATCTTGGATGACGTCAAAATTATCCGTATCAAAGTAAATATTTGAAATGGTAGATGTCGGATAATCATCCTCTACCAAATACTCCTTAAGATCAGTGAGCAGGTCTTCAAGATTTTCCTTTGAGACCACATATTTTGTTTCAATACGTTTAAAACGTGTTTCCAATTGTTTAACCATGAAAAACTCCTTTTTAGATAAGATACAAAGCCGTAAAGCAACTCCCAGGAAAATAGGGAATTTGTTGTAGGAACATCTATTTCCAAACAGTCGACTTATTGTTTTAATTCTTTTTTATAGTAGAAAAGTTGAGAGCAAATGTACTATTTCTATAAAGCACTTACTTGCTCGTCTATTAGTCTATGGGACTTTTCTGAAAGTTTTCCTAAGCCAAACTTTCACCAAACTTAACTTAAGATAAGTTTTAGTTAACCTTTAGAAATGTTTTAGGTAAGTCCCGTAAACTGTAATCATCCAAACGAACCCGAGAGGAAAAAATATGAAATCAAAATACTAAAAAAATGGACGACTTTATTGACCTGTGCGACTGCCCTAACAGTCATGACAGCTTGTAGCCAATCAAGCAGTCAGTCAACTGGGACGTCTACAAGTTCCAAAACAAGTGCTGTAACAGCAACGACCAGTAAGAAAACCAATAAGAACAACAGCAACTATTTTACTTCCAAAGATTCTGATACCTCTTATAATGAAAGCTCAGCTACTAAGATTAAGTTATCAGGCTCATCTGCGGATGTTTCGGGTGATGGTGCAGCCCTATCAGGTTCAACTGTAACCATCTCCAAAGCTGGGACCTACGTCATTTCAGGAAAATCCGACGGTGTGCAAATCAAGGTAGATGCTGGTGATTCAGATGATGTCCATATTGTCCTAGATGGCGTTACCATGACAAATACAAATGCAGCAATCAATGCCACAAAAGCTGGTCATGTCTATCTGACACTTAAAGATGGCACTACAAACACACTTTCTGATTCAAGTTCTAATAGTGATGAAGATGCGGATGCTGTGATTTTTTCTAAAGGAGATTTGACCATTAATGGTTCAGGTACTCTAAACATTGATGCCAAGAAAAACAACGGTATTAAAGCCAATGACAGCCTTCATATGACTGGCGGTACCTATAAGATTTCCTCAGTCGGTGATGCCTTCAATGTCAATGATGAACTCAATATCACAGGAACAACTATGACTATTGAGGCTGAAGAAGATGCTGTTAAGGTTGATAATGATGACGACACCTCAGTAGGTACCATGTATCTGTCTGACAATACCATGACCATTAAGGCTGGTGACGACGGTATTCATGCGTCCGGTGACCTGATTATTGATAGTGGTACTTACAAGGTTGAAAAATCAACCGAAGGTATCGAAGGTAAATCTGTGACCATCAATGGTGGAAATATCGATGTCTATGCGACAGATGACGGTATCAATGCCGCTAATAGTAATGCCAGTCAAAGTGAGATTTTCTTCAAGATGACCGGTGGAACCCTAAATGTTGAGGTTGGTGAGGGTGATACAGACCCAATTGACTCTAACGGCGATATTATTGTATCGGGTGGAACGATCAATCTGACTGGTCAGTCTGGCTTTGACTTCGATGGTTCAGCGACCTATACCGGTGGTGACATTACTATCAATGGTGAAAAACAAACTAAGATTGAAAACTCAATGCCTGGCGGCGGTGGCCCTCAAGGTGGCGGTGGTCCCCAAGGTGGTGGGCAACCAGGTGGCTTTGGCGGAGGTCACTAAAGAGTCATAGGATGAAACAGAAAGGAAGTGCCTATGTATATTATTATTCCAGCTTATGAACCAGACAAACGCCTGATTCAGGTGGTTCAAGATATTACCATAAAACTCCCTAAAGCCCGTATTATTGTTGTTAATGATGGGAGTGGTCCAGGCTATAACGACTATTACGACGAAACGGCTTTTATTGGAGCGACTGTCCTTACCCATCCTATCAATAAAGGAAAAGGAGCTGCTCTCAAAACTGCCTTTGCTCACATTCAAGAAGAAGTAGTCAGTCAGCACCTTTCGGCGCAACCTATTGTCACAGTTGACAGTGATGGTCAGCATCTGATTAAGGATATTGTCCGTGTGGCCAAGGCAACCGAGGAAAATCCAAGTCATCTTGTTTTGGGTGCGCGTGCCTTTGTTGGTAAGGTGCCAGCACGTAGCCGCTTTGGAAATAAAGTGACTGCTGGACTCTTTCGTCTAGTAACTGGTCAGAAAGTCACAGATACTCAGACGGGTCTTCGAGGCATGTCAACTGACCTGATTCCATGGCTTCTTAATGTGGATGGCAATCGTTTCGAGTACGAGTTTAATATGTTGCTCGAAGCCAAAAAATCAGGCCACCAAATCTCTGAAGTCCCTATCGAGACCGTTTATCTGGAGGAAAATAAAAGTTCGCACTTTCGGCCCGTTCGTGATTCCATCCGTATTTACAGCCCTTTTTTAAAGTTCTCTGGCACGGCCGTTTTGGCCTCAGTCATTGATGCAACAGCCTTATTTGTGCTCTTTGCCTTGACGAAAAATCTGCTCCTTTCGGTCGTGCTATCCCGTGTCATTTCGGCTTCCAGCCAGTGCTTGCTGAACGCCAATGTGGTCTTCAATCCGACAAGCTCTCTCTTTAGATCGAGTGTTCGCTACTTTATGTTGGTTCTGGTCCTCTTGGCTTGTAACTATTTCTTACTTAGTAGTCTAGTTGCCATTGGTTTAGGCCTGGTTCTGGCAAAATTAGTCACAGAAACCTTACTCTTTTTAGTCAGCTACAGGGTCCAATATAACGTCGTTTTTGCTTAATAGCTGACTTGAAAATCGCTAACTGATTGAATAGAGATAGCTTATTTACCTCCCGATTACTTCTAAAAATTTTCCTAAAAAAGAAAAAAACTACCGTTTCTTACATTCGGTAGTTTTTAATGATTGTCGAAATGTTTTTCAATTTACATTATGATTAAAAAGTTAAAAGGTCTGATAAAGTCTCCAAATGCTTGAAAAAAATATGCTATAATGAAATTGTTTGAATTATGTAGATTTTCATTCAAACTAGGAAAATGAAATGAGGACCTAAAATGGGAAAAAAGGTACATTATAAGCTTCACAAAGTTAAGAAGCAATGGGTGACGATTGCCGTCACTTCGGCAGCACTTGCCTCTATCGTAGGTGGTGCTACAGTTGCCAATCAAAAGGTTTCAGCCGATGAAACAACTCAACCAGTTGCCTCTACGACAGCTGAAAGCGATGTTGTCGTTGAAACGCATGAAGTAGCTGCTCCTGCAGCGACTGCTACGACAGATGCGACAGCAACAACAACTGACAAGGCTGCTGATACTGCAACGGTCGAAACTCCTGCGGCAGTAACCACTGCAGCAGATACAAGTGCTAATACGGTGGCACCAGCAACAAGTGATCGTGCAGCAGTAGCAAATGGTGCGACAACAGAAGCACCAGCTGCAACTGCGACTGCGACAGATACAACGCTTACAGTAGCTGAAAAACCAAAATCTGGTGTTACTGAAAAAGAAGAAACAGCAGCACTCTCTTTGGACAACATCAAACAAGTTGATGGTAAATACTATTATGTCAAAGAAGATGGTTCATACAAAACAAACTTTGCTGTTTCAGTTAATGGCCAGTTGCTTTACTTTGGTAAAGATGGTGCTTTGACAAGCACATCAACACACTCGTTCACACCAGGTACAACTAATCTAGTTGATGCTTTCTCTTCACATAACCGTGCTTACGATTCTAAGAAAGAAAGCTTTGAGTTGGTAGATGGTTATTTGACACCTAATAGCTGGTACCGTCCAGTCACTATTTTGGAAAATGGTGAAAAATGGCGTGTATCAACTGAGAAAGACTTCCGTCCACTTTTGATGGCATGGTGGCCTGATGTAGATACACAAGTTGCCTACCTCAATACTTTCTCTAAACACTTTAACCTTAACGCAACTTATTCAACCAGCCAAAGTCAATCTGAATTGAATGCAGCTGCTAAGACAATTCAAATTAAGATTGAACAAGAAATTTCAGCTAAAAAATCAACTGAATGGCTTCGTCAAGCAATTGAGTCTTTTGTAAAAGAACAAGACCAGTGGAATACTACAACTGAAAACTATACCCTTGCTGACCACCTTCAAGGGGGAGCTCTTCTTTATGTCAATAATGACAAGACACCTTGGGCAAATTCTGATTACCGTTTGCTTAACCGTACACCAAGTAACCAAGATGGTTCTCTAAATGGTACAGGAAGATACTTGGGTGGTTATGAATTCCTACTTGCCAATGACGTTGATAACTCAAATCCAGTTGTGCAAGCTGAGCAGTTGAACCAAATTCACTATCTTGTGAACTGGGGATCAATTGTTATGGGTGATAAGGATGCTAACTTTGATGGTATCCGTGTTGATGCAGTTGACAATGTCGATGCTGACCTTCTCCAAGTTTATACAAACTACTTCCGAGCAGCCTTTGGTGTGGATAAATCTGAAGCCAATGCACTCGCTCACATTTCTATCCTTGAAGCTTGGGATTTAAATGATAATGCTTATAATCAAAAACATGATGGTGCAGCCCTTGCCATGGATAATAACCTTCGTTATGCAATTATGGGTGCACTTTATGGATCGGGCTCTTCATTGAAAGATTTGATTACTAGCAGTTTGACAGACCGTACAAATAATAGTAAGTATGGAGATACACAAGCTAACTATATCTTTGCGCGTGCTCATGATAACCTTGTTCAAGATATCATTCGTGATATTGTTCAAAAAGAGATCAATCCAAAATCAGATGGTTATACCATGACTGATGCTGAATTGAAACGTGCCTTTGAAATCTATAATGAAGATATGAAGAAGGCAGAAAAACGTTATACTATTAACAATATTCCAGCTGCCTATGCTTTGATTCTTCAAAATATGGAGCAGGTAACTCGTGTTTATTATGGAGATCTTTATACGGATAACGGCCAATATATGGCTACCAAGTCTCCTTACTACGATGCTATCACAACGCTCTTGAAGAACCGTATGAAATATGTTTCAGGTGGACAATCGATGAAAGTCGACACGTTCAATGGAAAAGAAATCTTGTCATCTGTTCGTTACGGTAAAGATATTATGACTGCTGACCAAACTACGGGTGTAGCAGAAACAAGTAAACATTCTGGTATGTTGACCCTTATTGCCAATAATCAGGATTTCTCATTGGGTGATGGTACTTTGAAAGTTAACATGGGTAAACTTCATGCTAACCAAGCTTACCGACCATTACTTCTTGGTACTGATAAGGGAATTGTCACTTACGAGAATGATGCGGCAGCAGCTGGAAAAATTAAATACACTGATGCTGAAGGGAACTTGACTTTTAGTGGAGATGAAATTAAGGGGTATCGTACTGTTGATATGAGAGGTTATCTTGGTGTATGGGTACCAGTAGGTGCACCTGATAACCAAGATATCCGTGTTAAAGGTTCAGATAAGAAACTTGACAAGACATTTTCTGCTACTGAAGCATTGGACTCACAAGTTATCTATGAAGGTTTCTCAAACTTCCAAGATTTTGTTGAAAAAGATAGCCAATATACTAATAAATTGATTGCAGAAAATGCAGAACTCTTCAAGTCATGGGGAATCACATCATTCGAGATGGCTCCTCAATTTGTATCGGCTGATGACCGTACCTTCCTTGATTCTGTTATCCAAAATGGTTATGCCTTTACTGACCGATATGACCTTGCCATGAGCAAGAATAACAAATACGGTTCTAAAGAAGATCTTCGTGATGCCCTTAAGGCGCTTCACAAGCAAGGTATTCAAGCAATTGCTGACTGGGTTCCAGATCAACTTTACCAATTGCCAGGACAAGAAGTTGTAACAGCAACACGTGCTAATAGTTATGGTACTCCAAAGGCCAATGCCTATATCAATAACACTTTATATGTTGCAAATTCTAAATCATCAGGTAAGGACTTCCAAGCTCAATATGGTGGTGAGTTCCTTGATGAGCTCCAAAAGAAATATCCACAGTTGTTTGAAGATGTGATGATATCAACTGGTAAGAAGATTGATCCATCTGTTAAAATCAAGCAATGGTCTGCTAAGTACATGAATGGTACTAATATCCTTGGTCGTGGTAGTCGTTATGTTCTCAGTAACGATGCTACTGGTCGCTACTATCAAGTTACTGAGAATGGCATCTTCTTGCCAAAACCTTTGACAGATCAAGGTGGTAAGACAGGTTTCTACTATGATGGTAAGGGTATGGCCTACTTTGATAATAGTGGTTTCCAAGCTAAGAATGCTTTCATTAAATATGCTGGAAATTACTATTACTTCGATAAAGAAGGTTATATGTTAACTGGTCGTCAAGATATCGATGGTAAGACTTATTTCTTCTTGCCAAACGGTATCCAGCTTCGTGATTCTATTTATCAACAGGATGGTAAATATTATTACTTTGGTAGCTTTGGTGAGCAGTACAAAGATGGTTACTTTGTATTCGATGTACCGAAAGAAGGTACTTCAGAAACAGAAGCTAAATTCCGTTATTTCTCACCAACTGGAGAAATGGCTGTTGGCTTGACTCATGCTGGTGGAGGATTGCAATACTTTGATGAAAATGGCTTCCAAGCTAAAGGTACTAAGTATGTTACTCCAGACGGAAAACTCTACTTCTTCGATAAAAATTCAGGTAATGCCTACACAAATCGTTGGGCTGAAATCGATGGTATCTGGTATGAATTCAATGATCAAGGCTATGCACAAGCTAAGAAGGGTGAATTCTACACAACAGATGGCTCAACATGGTTCTACCGTGATGCAGCTGGTAAAAATGTGACAGGTGCTCTTACTTTGGATGGTCACGAATACTACTTCCGTGCAAATGGTGCCCAAGTTAAAGGTGAATTTGTTACTGAAAATGGCAAGATTAGCTACTACACTGTAGATAATGGTTACAAGGTTAAAGACAAGTTCTTCGAAGTAAACGGCAAATGGTACCATGCTGATAAGGATGGTAACCTCGCCACAGGTCGTCAAACAATTGACCACCTTAACTATTACTTCAATGCTGATGGAAGCCAAGTCAAATCTGATTTCTTCACTCTTGATGGTGGTAAGACATGGTACTATGCCAAAGATAATGGTGAAATCGTGACAGGTGCCTATAGCATTGGCGGTAAAAACTATTACTTCAAAGAAGATGGTAGCCAAGTTAAAGGTGACTTTGTTAAGAATGCTGATGGTTCACTTTCTTACTATGATAAAGATTCAGGGGAGCGTCTCAATAACCGTTTCTTGACAACTGGTAACAATGTTTGGTACTACTTCAAAGATGGTAAGGCTGTAACAGGACGCCAAAATATCGATGGTAAAGAGTATTACTTTGATCATTTGGGACGTCAAGTTAAAGGTAGCCCAATCAGCACACCAAAAGGAGTGGAATACTACGAATCAGTTCTTGGAGAACGTGTGACAAACACATGGATCACTTTCCAAGACGGTAAGACTGTCTTCTTCGATGAAAATGGTTATGCTGATTTTGATAAATAATCAATCAATCTAATCTTAATCTGAGAGATTAAGTGAAAAACTTTATGATTTGACATGAATTTATAGGTGAAATTTCTTGAAAACGAGAATCGTTTAAAGAAATTTTGCCTTTTTTTGCTCCTTAAAGAAAAAAATCTGACAAATATCAATTTTGAGTCAGAATCGTTGTAAAAGCCATTGTATCAAGGGTTTTAGTGGTTTTTATAGAAAATAGTTTTACTTATCAAATGATATGAAAATGAGAATTGAAAGCCTATGAAATAGGTGTGTTACAAAACTTTTCTAATGTTGCTGTTATGTTACATATAATTTATAAAAAAACAATTAATTCGAGAAATAGTTAGAAAATAATGATATAATGTAATTGTTTGAAATCGGATAGATTTCAGTCTGATTTTGACAAATAAAATCACGGGGAAAATTATAATGGAAAATAAGGTACACTATAAGCTTCATAAAGTTAAGAAGCAATGGGTCACAATTGCAGTTGCCTCTGCAGCACTTGCTACTGTCGTAGGAGGATTGTCTGCAACAACATCTTCAGTTTCAGCGGATGAAACTCAAGATAAGATAGTAACTCAACCAAATTTAGATACAACAGCCGATTTAGTTACTTCTACAGAAGCAACCAAAGAAGTCGATAAACGTACAAATACAAAAGAAGCAGATGTTTTAACGCCTGCTAAAGAAACAAATGCCGTCGAAACAGCAACTACAACGAACACACAAGCAACAGCTGAAGCAGCTACAACAGCAACAACTTCTGATGTAGCGGTGGCAGCTGTTCCAAATAAAGAAGCAGTTGTGACAACAGATGCACCAGCTGTTACAACTGAAAAAGCAGAAGAACAACCAGCAACAGTGAAGGCTGAAGTTGTAAACACAGAAGTTAAAGCGCCAGAAGCTGCTTTGAAAGATTCAGAAGTAGAAGCTGCGCTTTCCTTGAAAAACATCAAAAACATTGATGGTAAATATTACTATGTTAATGAAGATGGTTCACACAAAGAAAACTTTGCCATTACTGTAAATGGTCAATTGCTTTACTTCGGTAAAGATGGTGCCCTTACAAGCTCATCAACATACTCTTTCACACCAGGAACAACAAATATTGTTGATGGTTTCTCAATAAATAACCGTGCCTACGATTCATCTGAAGCTAGCTTTGAATTGATTGATGGTTATTTGACTGCAGATAGCTGGTACCGTCCAGCTTCTATCATCAAAGATGGTGTAACTTGGCAAGCATCAACTGCAGAAGATTTCCGTCCACTTTTGATGGCTTGGTGGCCAAATGTAGATACACAAGTTAACTACTTGAACTACATGTCTAAAGTCTTCAATTTGGATGCTAAATATTCAAGCACAGATAAGCAAGAAGACTTGAAACGTGCTGCTAAGGATATCCAAGTTAAGATTGAACAGAAGATTCAGGCTGAAAAATCAACACAATGGTTGCGTGAAACTATTTCTGCTTTTGTTAAGACACAACCACAATGGAACAAAGAAACTGAAAACTACTCTAAAGGTGGCGGCGAAGATCACCTTCAAGGTGGTGCCCTTCTCTATGTAAATGATTCACGTACACCATGGGCTAACTCTAACTATCGTCTTTTGAACCATACGGCTACTAATCAAAAGGGTACAATTGATAAGTCAGTTCTTGATGAGCAGTCAGATCCAAACCACATGGGCGGTTTCGACTTCTTGCTAGCTAATGACGTAGATTTGTCAAACCCAGTTGTTCAAGCGGAACAATTGAACCAAATCCACTACCTTATGAACTGGGGTTCAATCGTTATGGGTGACAAGGATGCTAACTTCGATGGTATCCGTGTCGACGCGGTAGATAATGTCGATGCAGACATGCTTCAACTCTACACAAACTACTTCCGTGAGTACTATGGTGTTAACAAATCTGAAGCAAACGCTCTTGCTCACATCTCAGTCCTTGAAGCATGGAGTCTTAATGACAACCACTACAATGACAAGACAGATGGCGCTGCGCTTGCTATGGAAAACAAACAACGTTTGGCTCTCCTCTTCTCATTGGCTAAACCAATCAAAGAACGTACACCGGCTGTAAGTCCTTTGTATAACAATACTTTCAACACGACACAACGTGATGAAAAGACTGATTGGATTAACAAAGATGGAAGCAAGGCCTATAACGAAGACGGAACAGTTAAACAGTCTACAATCGGTAAATACAACGAGAAATACGGAGATGCGTCAGGAAACTACGTCTTTATCCGTGCCCATGATAACAACGTTCAAGATATTATTGCTGAAATCATCAAGAAAGAAATCAATCCAAAATCAGATGGTTTCACAATCACTGATGCTGAAATGAAGAAAGCCTTTGAGATTTATAACAAAGACATGCTCAGCAGCGACAAAAAATATACCTTGAACAACATCCCAGCAGCATACGCTGTTATGTTGCAAAACATGGAAACAATCACTCGTGTCTACTATGGAGACCTTTATACAGATAATGGTAATTACATGGAAACTAAGTCTCCATATTACGATACCATTGTTAACTTGATGAAGAATCGTATCAAGTATGTATCTGGTGGACAAGCTCAACGTTCATACTGGTTGCCAACTGATGGTAAGATGGACAATTCAGATGTTGAACTCTACCGTACAAATGAAGTCTATGCTTCAGTACGTTATGGTAAAGACATCATGACAGCTGATGATACAGAAGGTTCTAAATACAGCCGTACATCTGGTCAGGTAACACTTGTAGCTAACAATCCAAAATTGACTTTGGATCAATCAGCTAAACTTAATGTTGAAATGGGTAAAATCCATGCCAACCAAAAATACCGTGCTTTGATTGTTGGTACAGCTGATGGTATCAAGAACTTTACATCTGATGCAGATGCAATCGCAGCAGGTTATGTGAAAGAAACAGACAGCAACGGTGTCTTGACTTTCGGTGCTAATGACATTAAGGGTTATGAAACATTTGATATGTCTGGTTTCGTAGCAGTTTGGGTTCCAGTTGGAGCTTCAGATGATCAAGATATCCGAGTAGCGCCTTCAACAGAAGCTAAAAAAGAAGGAGAGTTGACTCTTAAAGCGACTGAAGCTTATGATTCACAATTGATCTACGAAGGATTCTCTAACTTCCAAACTATCCCAGATGGTTCAGATCCTTCAGTTTATACTAACCGTAAGATTGCTGAAAATGTTGATTTGTTCAAGTCATGGGGCGTAACATCATTTGAAATGGCACCTCAATTTGTATCTGCTGATGATGGTACTTTCCTTGACTCAGTTATCCAAAATGGTTATGCCTTTGCGGACCGTTATGACCTTGCTATGAGTAAGAACAATAAATACGGTTCTAAAGAAGACCTTCGTGATGCTCTTAAGGCACTTCACAAAGCTGGTATCCAAGCAATCGCTGACTGGGTTCCAGACCAAATTTACCAATTGCCAGGTAAGGAAGTCGTAACAGCGACTCGTACTGATGGTGCTGGACGTAAGATTGCGGATGCCATCATTGATCACTCGCTTTATGTAGCTAATACTAAGTCATCAGGTAAAGATTACCAAGCTAAATACGGTGGTGAATTCTTGGCTGAGCTTAAAGCTAAATACCCTGAAATGTTCAAGGTAAACATGATCTCAACTGGTAAACCAATTGATGATTCTGTTAAATTGAAACAATGGAAGGCTGAATACTTCAACGGAACAAACGTTCTTGAACGTGGTGTTGGCTATGTACTTAGCGATGAAGCAACTGGTAAATACTTCACAGTCACTAAAGATGGTGACTTCATTCCTCTTCAATTGACAGGCAATGAAAAGGTTGTTACTGGATTCTCAAATGACGGTAAAGGAATTACTTACTTCGGTACAAGTGGTACTCAAGCTAAGTCTGCCTTTGTAACCTTCAATGGTAATACTTATTACTTTGATGCGCGTGGTCACATGGTTACCAATGGTGAATATTCACCAAATGGTAAAGACGTTTATCGTTTCTTGCCAAATGGTATCATGTTGAGCAATGCCTTCTACGTTGATGCTAATGGTAATACATACCTTTATAACTCTAAAGGTCAAATGTACAAGGGTGGTTACACTAAATTTGACGTTACTGAAACTAAAGACGGTAAAGAGTCTAAGGTTGTGAAATTCCGTTACTTCACTAATGAAGGTGTCATGGCCAAAGGTGTTACGGTTATTGATGGCTTCACACAATACTTTGGAGAAGACGGTTTCCAAGCTAAAGATAAATTAGTAACCTTTAAAGGTAAAACTTATTACTTTGACGCACACACTGGTAATGCTATCAAGAACACTTGGAGAAACATTGAAGGTAAATGGTATCACTTTGATGAAAATGGTGTTGCCGCTACAGGTGCTCAAGTTATCAATGGACAACACCTCTACTTTAAAGAAGATGGAAGTCAAGTTAAAGGTGGCGTTGTTAAGAATGCAGATGGTACCTATAGCAAGTACGATGCTGCAACAGGTGAACGTTTGACTAATGAATTCTTCACAACAGGTGATAACAATTGGTATTATGTTGGTTCTAATGGTAAGACAGTAACTGGTGAAGTTAAAATCGGTGCTGATACCTATTACTTCGCTAAAGATGGTAAACAAGTAAAAGGACAAACGGTAACTGCTGGCAATGGTCGTATTAGCTATTACTATGGTGATAGTGGTAAGAAAGCCATCAGCACATGGATAGAAATCCAACCAGGAATCTACGTTTACTTTGATAAGACTGGTATTGCTTACCCACCTAGAGTGTTAAACTAATAGAATAAAATAAAAAGGAGAACTTCGGTTCTCTTTTTTCATGTCTATTTTATATCAGGAAAACCTTTTGGACTTTTTGTCAACTGTAGTGGGTGACGAAAAGCTAAC
>OKSV01000924.1_pt1 | contig 14950 bp, 11 predicted proteins | sample 1601261 | NCBI WGS metagenome assembly OKSV01 (sample SAMEA3879560, study PRJEB24766) | human gut metagenome | biome: human-associated habitat; feature: feces | place: USA | collected 1985/1987
TCTTACTTTGGCAGGTTGACTTGGGAACAAATGATTTTGTTTATGTGGACCAGCCCACAGACCTGAGTCAACGCTTAAAAGAGACCTTCCAAGAGTGGATTGAGACCTTGCCAAATCAACAACTCAAGCTAGTCTGTGACTTATTCTTTGATACCATTCTTGATTCTGGAATTGAAAGTCTAGACGATATTGGGGTAAAAACTCTCCCTAAACTAGGTCAACTGTTGCAAGAATTTGGCAATCTTACTGACCAACAAAAAAAGATTCTTCAAGATGGTTTCAACCAATTACTCTGGATATTTTGGAAGTCAGGGAACAAGAAATCTAGTCTGCCCAAGCTTGAACTTCCTGATTTTATCAAGAAGTTGGGGGAATTGACAAATAATGATTAAGGGCGACTGAACTATAGGAGTGGAGGATATCATGCCTAAAAACGTACTTATTACAGGATCAACATCAGGAATTGGCGAAGCAACGGCGCGTGCCTTTGCTAAAGAGGGGGAAAATGTCATCCTAACAGGTCGCCGTGTGGAGCGTCTTCAAGCCTTGAAAGAAGAGCTCCAAGCAACCTATCCCAATCAAAAAGTTTGGACTTTTGCACTGGATGTTACCGATATGGACATGGTCAAGGATGTTTGCCAAGCCATTCTCAAAAGTGTGGGGCAAGTCCATGTCTTGGTCAATAATGCAGGCCTGGCACTAGGCCTAACAGCCTATCAAGATTATGAAGAGTGGGATCTACTGACCATGCTCGACACCAATGTCAAGGGCTTGATGATGGTGACAAGTCAGATCTTGCCAAGCATGGTTGCTGCCAATGAGGGCCATATCATCAATATGGGCTCTACAGCAGGCATCTATGCCTATGCAGGTGCAGCTGTGTATTCAGCTACAAAGGCCGCAGTGAAAACTTTCAGCGATGGTTTGCGTATTGATACCATTGCCACAGATATTAAGGTAACAACCATTCAGCCCGGTATCGTTGAGACGGATTTTTCTCAAGTTCGCTTTCACGGTGACAAGGACAAGGCAGCCAAAGTTTATCAAGGGGTAGAAGCCCTCCAGGCCCAAGATATTGCGGATGCTGTTCTCTACGTCACCAAACAACCACGACGTGTGCAGATTTCTGACATGACCATCATGGCAAACCAACAAGCTACAGGGTTTAACATTCATAGGGAGGAAGACTAGAAGGAGCTTATGAAGAATCACACTAATCCAGCCATCGGCAGTAGCTGGGAAGACTTGCAAACAAAACTCTTTAGCAAGGAAGAGATTGAAGCCAGTTACCAAAGAGTGGAAAAACTCATTCAGGAAAAAATGGGTAAATAAATGATAAAAACATGACCTTCGGGCTGTGTTTTTTTGTTCGAATTTTCCCAAAACTATGAAAGAACCCGTGAAAATGCTATAATGTAAGGGATTACGACAATGTTGAAAGGATAAGTCATGCCAGCAGTTACTCCAGAACTTGAGATAGAACGTCAATTAATTGAGCAATTAACCTCTGGTGAGAGCCAGTGGACCTATCGCCCAGACTTAAAAAATGAAGGTCAATTATGGAATAACTTTTTTGAGAAGTTAGCTCAGAATAACGTTACCCTACTAGCTGACCATCCCTTGACCGAGCAGGAGAAGCGCCAAATCAAGAACCAGCTTAACTTCATTAACTATTATGAAGCTGCTAAGTGGTTAGCTGGTGAAAATGGTATTGCCAAAGTCGAGGTGCAGCGTGAAGATGCTAGCCTTGGGACTATCCGACTTTCTGTCATCTGGCGTGACAATATCGCTGCTGGGAAATCCAGTTACGAAGTGGTCAATCAAGTCGAACGTGATAAGGGCTATCCTCAAGATCAGGACCGTCGTTTAGATACAACCCTGATGATCAATGGCCTTCCTCTTATCCATATCGAGCTCAAGAGTCCTCGTGTGGCTTTTTTGGATGCCTTTCATCAAATCAAAAAGTATGACCGTGAAGGAAAGTTACGTGGCATCTATTCTGCCCTTCAGATGTTTGTTGTGACTAATAAGGTGGACACACGTTATATCGCAGCTGCACGAGAAGATAAGCTCAATAAACAATTCTTGACATCTTGGGTGGACAAAGATAATAAACCCATGACCAGTCTCATGGACTTTGCCCACGAAGTCCTGTCTATTCCACGTGCTCATCAGATGGTGATGCAGTACTCCGTTATTGATGATAGTAAAAAAGCTCTCATCCTCTTACGTCCTTATCAAATCCATGCCATCGAGTCTGTTCAAGATGCCTCTCGCCGTCAGGAATCAGGCTATATCTGGCATACCACAGGTTCTGGTAAGACCCTAACCTCCTACAAGGTGGCTCGCAACCTCTTGCAGATCCCAGCTATCCAAAAGACAATTTTCGTCGTGGACCGAAGGGACCTTGACCAGCAGACGACATCGTCCTTTCTTTCCTACGCTGCTAATGATGTCATCGATATCGACGAAACGGACAATACCCATGACTTGGTCAAGCGTTTGGCAGGAAATGATAAGCGTGTGATTGTGACGACTATCCAGAAAATCACAACCATGATGCGCAAGTTCCAAGAAGGTAAATACCAAAAGGATTCGGAGAAAATCAAGGACCTTCGTGTGGCTTTCGTTGTGGATGAATGTCACCGTGCGGTCACACCACAGACGCAAAAAGACATCAAAGGCTTTTTCCACAATTCGCTCTGGTATGGCTTTACAGGAACACCGATTTTCAAGGAAAATAAACGTAAGCAATTAGGTGATTTGGCACAAACCACCCACCAACAATATGGTGAACGCCTCCATGAGTATACGGTCAAAGAAGCCATCCATGACGGGGCAGTTCTGGGATTTAAGGTGGACTATCGTAATACCATTATTTCGCCGATTCCTGAAGAAGACCTTCCTGACTCTGTCTATGAAGATAAAGAGCACATGCTAGAAGTCTTGGATGCTATCCTAAACAAAAGTTATCAACAGTTGGGCTTCCCAAATGGTGAGGGTAAGACTTACGAGGCTATCTTAACCGTTAAGTCTATTCCACAGGCTCAGGCCTATTACAATCTGCTCAAGAGTATCAAGGCAGGACAGGAACGTGTCAAGGTGTCAGAGCGGGTTAAGCGCGTGCTACTTGACTTTCCAAAGGTGACAGTCACTTACTCAGTGTCGGAAAATGAAGAAGAATCTATCGGCTACCAAGAGCACATGAAGCAGGTCATGGACGATTACAATCAAGAGTATGGGACCCATTTTACTATGGCTGATTTACGTGGCTTTAACACGGATATCAATAATCGTTTAGCTAGAAAGTTAGACAAATACATTCCCCGTAAAGAGCAGTTGGATTTGGTCATCGTTGTAGACCGTCTTTTGACCGGTTTTGATGCCCCTTGTCTATCCACTCTCTTCATCGACCGTAAGCCCATGCGTCCACAGGATTTGATTCAAGCCTTTAGCCGTACCAACCGCATCTTTGACAGTAAAAAGCGTTATGGGCATATCATCACCTTCCAAAGACCAGAGGCCTTTAAAGAGGCTGTGGATAACGCCCTTAAACTCTACTCAAACGGAGGTGAAAATGATGTCACTGCCCCAGACTGGGCGGAAGAAAAAGCTAACTTCATCCAAGCCTGGATCGACTTTCAAGTAAAAGTGGAAGATGTGGAAAACTATGTCATCACGATTGAGCAGGCCACTAGCCCACAACTCCGTCGCATTGCCAAAGCTTACCAAACCTTTGACAAGTATCTGGCATCTATCCGTGTCTATAGCGAATACGATGAAGCAGCTATCTATGCAGAAACTGGCTTATCAGATGAAAAGCTTGAAACCTATCTAGGAATCTATCAAAATATCCTAGCAGAGCTCAAAAGCCGAGCTGAAGACGATGGTGATGATAATCTCTTTGATATCCACTACGAACTGGAATCGGTCCAAGTCGACGAGATTAACTATGCTTACATCCTGACACTGATTCAAAGTATGATTCAGCAGGAAGAGGATAGTCCACAGGCCCTCAGTGACAAAGATATCGAAACGGTTGATAACTACATCCAGAGCCTGAAACGCACCAATCCTAAACTAGCCGAAATCATCCGAAACCTGTGGAAAGAAGTCCAAGACAACCCTAAAGATTACCAAGGACAATCTATCACTGGCGTCTTGGATACTATGATTGAAGCCATTATCGACGACCACCTCAAACGCTTTGCCAGAGAATGGTATGTAGGACTCGATGAACTTCGTTACTATGTCCAACACTATCGTAAGGGTGCGAAGAAGCAATCTGGAGAAAGCCAGCTCACCAAGAGCCAACGCTACAAAGACTACAAAGCAGAAACAGCTGATGCCCTCAACCCGCTCAGCTACAAAAAACACATCAAAGAAGCCTACACCAAACTCATTGAAGAAGTGATTGAAGCATTGAGAGTGGGGAGGTAGAGGAATAACTAGGGAGAATAAATGGCAGATACGATATTGATTTTAGGAAACGGCTTTGATTTAGCCATGGGTCGAAAAACAAGTTATAAAGATTTTATAGAGTTTGCTGATAAATTGTTTGTGGAAAGAGATGACCAGTTGGATGAATTTCTTAAAAAACATCAGATTGATATTGAAAAGTACAGAAATAATTTATATATTCAATATATTAATGAAAATAAGTCTACACTCGGAGAAAATTGGTCAAATCTTGAAATAATGATTTCTCAACTTGCTGAGGCAATAGATTTTTTTCGACTAAATTCCGATAAGTTATATCACAAAAATGGTAATCTATACCCCGAATATGTTGACCGATTTCATAAAATGATGAATGAAGAGGATAATTCTACTTCAAAAATATTCATTGGTACAATCTTTTTTAAACTTTATGATAGATATGGATGGTTTAGACTAGAGAGAGGATTAGCTATATCAGATTTAAACAATGAATTTATAAGGCATCTTGAATTACTTACGGAGCTCCTAGAAATTTATCTGTCTTATAGAGACTTCATAGATTTTGAAGTTGTCCCAATTATTCCTAGTGTGACAGTGTTAGATGTCATAGATGGAATTTCAAAGGCTAGTGTGATTAGTTTCAATTATACACATACCCCAAATAGACTTTATAAAATTTCCTTAGAAAAGACCCATTTTATACATGGAGAAATTGATTTAGAAAGACGAAAACATAAAATTAATACTATGGTTTTTGGTATTGAAGATAAAGAAACTGAAATCAATAGCAATTTAATACCTTATCAAAAATTCTATCAACGTGTTGTTAAAGAAACTGGAAATGCATATGAAAGATTTTTTGACCAAGAATATGATATTTCAAAAGGTATACCAAGAATTGTTAAAAATATTATTATTTTTGGACATTCTGTTGATCCACTTGATAAAGAGATTTTTGAAAAATGTTTTAAATTGGTTAACAATAAATGTTACCAGAGTAGATTTATATTCACATATTTTAATGAAACAGCTAAACGTTCAATAATTAAGAATTTAGCCATTATTCTAGGCAAAGATGAATTGGTTGAACTAACGGGGCAGAAAAGAGTAGTATTCGTACAAAGTCAAGATGTTGATGGGATGAGAGAGTTGCTCTTAAAGTAAGTTATGAATACCTAGATTAGATAGATAAAACTTTTTAAGAATTGATTCGGTAATTAGAAGTTAAATACTATGTGAAGATAGTTCAGCTAAAAAAATTTAGTCTCAAAGTATAATACTCATAGTCTCAGATTAGACGTTTTCTTTCACTCGAATAGGAGAAATTGCAATGAATACTATAATTCCATTTCTTAATTCTCAGTTTATTAGTTCAATGATTGGGGCTTTACTGGGTGCTGGTGTAGCGGTTTATGTAGCAAAGCTCCAAAATAGGCAGCAACTTAAACAGCTAAAAGATGAACATAAGTTACAACGAGAATTTTTTGAAAGACAAGAAGCGAACGAAAGAGAACGTATTTTCTTACAGTATACAATTGAGAGGGCGGAGAGGTCCTATAAAATATTAAACCAATTGAAAAAAGCCGCAACTTTTTTTGGAGATGAAACTTTCCCTTTGACAGAATCAGATAATGAAGATGAATTTCAGAAGATATTTTTAAAACTTTGTTATACAGTAATAACTCCGAAATACTACGAATTTATTGATTTAAAGGATGAGTTGTTACTGACATTAGTAATTCAAGATGATGTGAGATTATCAGATTTAAAAAATGAAGTAGTAATGGAAGTAGAAAGATTTTCAAACTATTATTATAAAATTATTAAAGCAAGTACTTTTATTGAATTTTCTGAAATGGTTGATGCCTTTTGTGAAGAAACAAAATTAATTGAAAAATGTGATAGCCTCAAAACTTATATAACTAAATATATTATGGACAGCACATTTAGACTTATTCCCCCTGAGAAAATTGCTGAGAAAATTTTAAAGCAAAGCTACGGTTCTTCCGAACTTAAGTTTAAAGTTGTAAAAGATTAAAATTAGGGTTATATTTTTGTTATAAAATATTCGCATAGTATATGTAATCATAGAAAATTTAGAGAATAAATCTAGTTTGAAAAGTAATTTACTAGAAAAAGTGGTGTAAAAAACTATAAGGTTACTTTTTAGCAAGTTTATTGTGTAATGAAATAAATATAAACTAATTACTTTGTCAAAAAAAGATTGGAGAATAATTGAAAGAAAAATATTGCAAAATTCCAAAGTTCCGCTTTAATAAGTTTCTAGAGTCATGGAAAAGACTGAAGTATGAAGACGTAATTGAAGTAAATAGTGGTAAAGATTATAAACATTTAGATAAAGGAGATATTCCTGTATATGGAACTGGTGGATATATGCATTCAGTTTCAGAAGCAATTACAAATAAAGATGGAGTAGGTATTGGTAGAAAAGGAACAATAAATAAACCGTATATTTTAAAAGCACCGTATTGGACAGTAGATACCCTATTTTTTTGTATTCCCAAAAATAAATACAATTTATATTTTATTAATGCGATTTTTGAACGAACTCAATGGGAGAGGTTTGATGAGTCTACTGGTGTACCTTCATTATCTAAGTTAACAATCAATAATATTCAAAATTATTTTCCATCTTTCGACGAACAATCTGCCATCGGTTCCCTTTTCTGCACCCTCGACGACCTTCTATCTAGCTACAAGGACAATCTCGCCAACTACCAATCTCTCAAGGCGACCATGCTTTCCAAGATGTTTCCCAAAGCTGGACAGACTATTCCTGAGATTCGTTTGGATGGATTTGAAGGGGAGTGGGGAAAGTATTACCTAGGTGATATTTTTGAACAAGTATCAAATTATATTGAACCTTCTAAAGAAAACGAGTTATGGAGTTTAACAGTTGAGAAGGGATTAACACCTAAAACAAATCGTTACAAAAGAGATTTTTTGGTAAAAAAGAATGATAAATTTAAAAAGGTTAATGTACAGGAGTTTGTTTATAATCCAATGAATCTTACATTAGGTGCTTTGGATTTAAACGATAATGAAGTAACTATTTCAGTTTCTGGTTATTATGTTGTGATGAAAAACAGAAATATGGAAAAATTTGATAATGATTTTTTGAAAATTCTATTAAAAACAACGTACGCAATTTATCAATATAAACAGTTTGCTACAGGAACTCTAATTGAAAAACAACGTGTACAATTTCCAACTTTCTCGGAGATTCCATTTTATTTACCACCAATAGCCGAACAACAAGCTATCGGCACATACTTCTCTAACCTTGATAACCTTATCAACTCTCACCAAGAAAAAATTTTTCAACTCGAAACACTCAAAAAGAAACTTTTACAAGATATGTTTATATAAAAGGAGTGCAGTAAAATGTCAAAAGTAAAATCTGAATGTCTAAAGAAAGAAGAAAAACCTGTAGTAGCTATTTGCTATGATTTTGATAAAACGCTGTCTCCTGATGATATGCAAGCTCAAGGATTTATACAAAAGCTAGGGTATGAAATTGGTGATTTTTGGAAGAAGTCAAATGGATTTGCTATCAAAAATGACATGGATCAGAATCTTGCGTATATGTTCACTATGAAAACAGAATCTGCAGGAAAGGTTTTGTTTACAAAAACGGAGCTAGCTAAGTTTGGCTCAGAAGTGAAATTATTTCCAGGAGTCGAAGACTGGTTTGAACGAATCAGAAAATATGGAGAAGAAAAAGGTGTTATTGTAGAACACTACATTATTTCGTCAGGTTTGAAAGAAATGATAGAAGGAACTTCCATAGCTAAGAAAGGTGCCTTTAAGAAAATATATGCAACTTCTTTTTATTGCGATGAAAATGGGGTTGCAGTCTGGCCTGCTCAGGTAGTAAATTACACGAATAAAACACAATTCCTTTTTAGAATAACCAAAGGGGTTCTGGATGTAAATAATGCTGCAGTAAATGATTTTTTCTCTGAAAGTGATTTACGTGTTCCTTTCAGAAATATGATTTATTTAGGAGATAGTGACACTGACATTCCGTGTATGAAGCTAGTTAAAACGAGAGGTGGCTATTCTATCGGTGTATTCAATCCTGAAACTAATGATAGAACAAAAGTATATAAGATGACCCGTGATAATCGTATAGATTATTTTGTGCCAGCTGACTATTCAGAGAATACTGAACTTGATACTTTAATAAAGACAATTATTGATAAGACCGTCTTTAATGAATTATTAGAAAACAAGAAAAATAATGACAAAAAAGAGGCAGGTACAAGAAAGCTCAGAAGAAAGAAAAAAGATAAATGAATTTCATTCTAAAAATATAAAACTCTTACAAGACATGTTTATCTAACTTTCAAAAATGATCCTTATCAGCATCCATAAGCATAGCCTTTTTCGAATAGTATAAGTGAGCCCCTTTGATCCTTTCAAAGGGTGCTTCTTGGTATTTAATAACTTACAAGTATTTACTTTTAATAACTTTAGAGTTATAATGAATTCGAAAAGAGTTTGCTTTGTGCACACTATTTATTTTTATAAGGACAAACAAGGGAATCAGCCTGTCTTGGACTAAATGAGGGAGCTAGCTCGTCACGATAGCAAGGACAGTCGGATCAAGCTTAACAAGCTCAACGACTATATCGTGCTTTTAAGTCAGCATGGAACCCGTGCTGGCCAACGACCCTACATCAAGCATCTGGATGCGGAAATCTGGGATTTGAGACCCTTGCGGGATCGGATTTTATTCATGGCCTGGTTGGATGGGAGCTTTGTCTTACTGCATCATTTTGTCAAAAAGACGCAAAAGACACCCAGACGAGAGATCGAGAAAGCCAAGCGAGAGTTGCAAGATTTGAAGGAAAGAAGGCTAGGAGATGAAGAATAGTGCCATCGGTAGCAATTGGAAAGATGTGAGAGCAGAGCTCTTCACCAAGGAAGAAATCCTTGAAAGTGATCTTCGGGTCGCGATTATGACAGAGCTGATTGAGGCTCGGCATGAAAAGGGCATTAGTCAAAAGAAACTAGAAGAACTCAGTGGGGTTAGCCAACCGGTCATCGCTCGGATGGAGACAGGGAAGACCAGTCCTCAATTGGATACGGTTTTGAAAGTCTTAGCCAGTCTGGGCAAGACCCTCGCTGTCGTCCCACTGGAACAAGAAAAGGTCTAAAAGAAATCAGAAAGAATTACTATGGAAACAACACAAACCTCCCAGTCGCTTTATCAAGCCCTGTGGAACTCAGCGGATGTGCTCCGCTCTAAGATGGATGCCAACGATTACAAGTCTTATCTCTTGGGCATGGTCTTTTACAAGTATTTATCGGACAAGATGCTCTTTTTCGTGGCAGAGACCATGGAGGAGGAGACAGAAAGTTTGGATGAAGCACTAGCAGTCTATCGTAAATACTACGAGGATGAGGAGACTCACGAGGACCTCTTGGCAGTCATCACTGATGAGATGAGCTATGCCATTCATCCTGACTTGACCTTTACGGCCTTAGTGGAGCGAGTGAACGATGGAAGCTTTCAGTTAGAGGATTTGGTTCAGGGCTTCCGTGATATTGAGCAAAGTGACGAGCTTTATGAAAACCTTTTCGAAGACATTGACCTCTACTCTAAGAAACTTGGGGCGACTCCTCAAAAGCAAAACCAGACGGTTGTGGCTGTGATGAAAGAGTTAGCAGTCCTAGATGTGGCAGGTCATGCTGGTGATATGCTTGGTGATGCTTACGAGTACTTGATCGGTCAGTTTGCGACGGATTCGGGTAAAAAAGCCGGTGAGTTCTATACACCGCAACCTGTTGCCAAGCTTATGACGCAGATTGCATTTTTAGGACGTGAGGACAAGCAAGGCTTTACCCTTTATGATGCGACTATGGGGTCAGGATCGCTCTTGCTTAATGCCAAACGCTATTCACGTCAACCACAGACAGTGGTTTACTTTGGTCAAGAGTTGAACACCTCAACTTATAACCTGGCACGTATGAACATGATTCTGCATGGTGTACCGATTGAAAATCAGTTTTTACACAACGCAGATACCTTGGATGAGGATTGGCCAACCCAAGAGCCAACTAACTTTGACGGTGTTCTCATGAACCCACCTTATTCAGCCAAGTGGTCTGCTAGCTCAGGTTTCATGGATGATCCTCGTTTCTCACCATTTGGGAAACTAGCACCTAAGTCTAAGGCTGATTTTGCCTTCCTCTTGCACGGTTACTATCACTTGAAACAAGACAATGGTGTCATGGCCATCGTCCTACCTCATGGGGTGCTCTTCCGTGGTAATGCTGAAGGGACTATTCGTAAGGCTTTGTTGGAAGAAGGTGCCATTGATACGGTTATCGGTCTGCCTGCTAATATTTTCTTTAACACCAGTATTCCGACGACGGTTATCATTCTCAAAAAGAACCGCACCAATCGTGATGTTTACTTTATCGATGCCTCTAAGGAGTTTGATAAGGGGAAAAATCAGAACATCATGACGGATGCTCATATTGAGAAGATTCTCAATGCCTATAAGAGCCGTGAGGATATGGACAAGTTTGCCCATCTGGCTAGCTTTGAAGAGATTGTGGAAAATGACTACAACCTTAATATTCCTCGCTATGTGGATACCTTTGAGGAAGAGGAAGTGGAGCCCTTGACTGAGATTGTGGCTAAGATTAATGAGACCAATGCGACAATCGAAAGTCAGACAGCCTCCCTTCTTGACATGCTTGGTCAGCTTCATGGAACGACACCAGAAGCAGACGAAGAACTCAAGGCCTTTGTGGAAGCATTTAAAGGGTAATTTCATCTTTCATTTACCTTTTCCGAATAGATAGAAGTAGAGGGGCCATCCCTCTATTTTTTTCGTAAGGAGAGGTAAATGGAAAAAAGACACAAGCATGTCTCACCGACCTTGGATATCATGGCTAAGAAGATTTTTAGCCTGCCCGAGGTGACGGTGGCTTTCATTCGAGATATTTTGGATTTGGATGTTGTGGATGCTCAGATTTTTGGGGGGACGCAGCTTCATAAAAAGGACTTTGATGAGGATGAGCTCTTTTCAACCTCGGTGGATGTTCGGGCTAAGTTGAATGATGGAACTGAGGTTATCATTGAGATTCAGGTGCGTAAGCAGCATTATTTTCTCAATCGTTTTCATTATTATTTGGCTAACCAGCTGGTGGAAAATGTACAACAATTACGCCAACAAGGGCAGACGCATAAGATGTATGAGCAGATGGAGCCGGTCTATGGCATAGCTATCTTGGAGAAGACCTTGTTGCCAGATGAGGAGTCCCCGATTAATACTTATTGGATGGCCAATAGTCGGACGGGTAGGCCTTTGAATGCTTACTATAAGGATGGGAAACAGCAGAACCTTCTTCAGATTGCCTTTTTAGAGTTGGATAAGTATAATAAAGGTAAACATATTACGGATGAAGGGCGGCAGTGGCTAGAGTTCTTTGGAAATCTCCCATTTTCTAAGGCACCTAGCCGAGCGGTCACGCATGCCGATTCATTACTGGATTCATCCAGCTGGACACAGGAGGAAAAGGCGATGATTGATGAACGCATACGTATTCAAGAAAATTATGACATGACCATGGAAACAGCAATTGATGAAGCACGTGAAGAAGGTTTGGAGACGGGACTAGAGCAGGGACTAGAGCGTGGGCTAGAGCGTGGACTTAAACAAGGGTTGGAACGAGGTCGTCATGAGGAGCGTTTAGAGTTGATTCGTAAGATGCTGTCAAAAGGTCAATCTCTAGAAGTAGTATCAGATGTGACTGGTCTGTCGCTTGAAGAACTAGAGGCAATGTTATCGTAAAATCTAGTTAGGTTAGTTATTTTTTTGAAAAATCAGAGACAGATTATTGTCTCTTTTTTTATTTTTGGGTGTTTAACATTTGTAATACTAAAACATTCGGAAAATAATACTTTGAAGCGTAAAATTAAAAAAGACTGTCAAACGTTTGACAGAAATCTGAGAAAAAATATTTAAAACTTTTGATCGTTTTGGCCGATAACTCTTGCTAAATAAGCCTTTATGGAAATTTAGAGTTTTTTATTTCTTACACGTGAAAGAAATTACCTTTTTGTGCGACATTTTTAGACTATAATTTAGACGTGAATGACTGAACTTTCTAATATGACAATTTTGTTAAGGCCTTGTTAAAATGGATAGCCTAGCCTTTTTTTTTACTTTTTCATCCCTTATAATTTACTTTAGTTTGTTTTTAATAAGAAAAACAACAGCATTATTAACAATCTTTAATATGAGGGAATCTTTATTTTCTTTCAAAGGACGGCTTGGTCCTAAGATAGAGAGATTGTGAAAAAAAGTATCAGGAGAATAGACTTGTTTAAAGAAAGAAAAACGAAACCAAAGTACAGCATCCGTAAATATTCCATTGGGGCAGCATCAGCTTTGATTGGCTTTATGGCTCTTGCCAATGGGCAAGCAGCTCAGGCTGATGAGGCACAATCGATTAGTGATTTGACTGATGCTTCAAATCAGGCACAGACACCTCAAACAGCCTCAACGGCACAATTGGCGACTTCCGAACCAGCATCAGTTGAGACTGTGCAAGCGTCACAGCCTGCCAACATTGCTCCAGTTCAGCCAACTGTTCAAGTAACTGAACAGACTCCGACCATTGATCAATTGGTTGAGGTAAGCAACCCACAAACTCAAGAAACTTCAGCAAATGTCTTAACCAATGCGACTGAGGACCAAGGTCAAGGCAAGGAGTACAGCACAGATGGTTACGGTGCAAAAATGCCTTATACGACTCATGAGGCAGAAAATGCAAGTGTTGAAAATGGTGCTACAATCCAGCAGTCAACGGACATGGAATCTACGGCTGTGGAAGCGACTAACCAAACTTATGTTGAGCTTCCTAAAAAGGATGCGGCAGTTACTTTCAATGTCACTGAGCCAGCCAATGCTTTGAATGTGCGTTATACAATACCTGATGGTGCATCAGGTCAGTTGGATGTGCAGGTCAATGGTTCAAGCGTTGGTAATCTTGATTTGTCATCTCACTCAGCATGGCAGTACCTTAAAGGGGACCATGAGTATGATCAAGCCATTGATGGTTCAAGTGCACGTTTTCGTTTTGATGAGACACGTCTTCTCCTAAAGGATATCCAATTGAAATCTGGAGATAAGATTTCTCTAGTTAAGAAGAAAGATGACAATGTCCCTTACGGTATTGATTTTATTGAGCTTGAACAGGCTCCAGCGCCTGTTGCCCAAGGTGAAAATAGTATCAGTATCGTGGATAAGGGTGCATCTGCCAATGATGATAGTGATGACACTGCTGCCCTACTTGCGGCTGTGGAAGAAGCTAAAGCCAGCGGAAAATCTGTCTATATTCCAGAAGGACGTTTCAATTTTGATAAACAGGTTAATATCGAAGCTGATAATCTAAAAATCTCAGGTGCCGGTGTTTGGCATACACAACTACACTTTACAAGTGACAAACGCTATGGTGGTGGTATTGTCTTCGGTCATAACAGTAATGGCATTGAGTTGAGCAATCTTTATATGGATTCCAACTTGACGTCTCGTTATAACGAAGATGCACAGTACAAGGCTATTTCGGGAACACTTGGTAAGGATTCGAAAATTCACGATATCTGGATTCAGCACTTTGAAGTCGGTATGTGGATTGGAGACTACGACCAGACGGGAAATATGAAGTATACGGACGGTCTTGTCGTTGAAAATGCTCGTATCCGTAATAACTTAGCTGATGGTATTAACTTTGCCCAAGGGACCAAGAATTCAACAGTTAAAAACTCTAATATCCGTGGGAATGGTGATGATGGTTTAGCTATCTGGTCAAGTATTTCAGATGGGACAAATGCCGCAGCTGAGGAAAATAATAAATTCCTCAATAACACCATTGAATCAGGATGGCGTGCGGCTGGTATCGGTATTTTTGGTGGTAAGGGGCATGAAATTTCAGGAAACCTCATCAAGGACATCTTTGCTGGAGCAGGTATCCGTGTAAACACTGTCTTTGCAGGTCACAATTTTGACCTCAATGATTCTGGAATTAAGATTCATGACAATACCATTCTACGTTCAGGGACAACTAATGACCTCTATAACCTCCATCGTGGTGCCATTGATTTCCAACAAGTTCGTGGAATAATCAAGAATGTCGATGTCTACGATAATAAACTATTGAATACCTTGGCTGATCCAGTGATTACCAAAAACTTTGAGATGGGTGACAATGGTAATGGAGAAATCCGTTTATCTAATAATACGATTGACAGTAAGGCGACGATTGTTGGGGCTGTCTCAGCAGTTTCTCCAACAAAACCTGAACCAAAGCCTGTCAATAATCCAGTCTCAGAGACTTCAGTTTCCGAAACGCCAAAGAGTGAGGAAAGTTCATCAGCCCCAGTTTCCGAAGCATCAAACAGTGAAGTAATTTCCGAAACTTCAGCATCAGAAACACCAAAGAGTGAGGCAAGTTCAAGCACTCCAGT
>OKSV01000930.1_pt1 | contig 14889 bp, 14 predicted proteins | sample 1601261 | NCBI WGS metagenome assembly OKSV01 (sample SAMEA3879560, study PRJEB24766) | human gut metagenome | biome: human-associated habitat; feature: feces | place: USA | collected 1985/1987
ACGGAAAAGGAAAGAATGTTCAACGAGTGGTTCACGAAATCCTACAGCAGGTTGAGAACTTCACTCCGGAAATACGGTATGCCGGACGAGGACAATTTCCACGATACCTATCTGTTCGTAAGAAAACAGGTGATGGCACCGGGAAAAGACATAACGGACTATGAGGCGTATTTCATCGGATGTTACAGGAAGGCGGCACTGGTGAAAATCAGGAAGGAGAACAGGTACACACATCCCGAAGACGACTTCTTCCTCAGATGCGGTGAGGAGGCGAAATTCATATCGGAAGACGACCTGAACGGCTGCAAAAGGCTGGTGAAGGACATCCTGCGTTTCATACGCCAGAAATTCCCATACGAAGAATACCGCATGTTCATGCTCAGGTTCTATGAGGCGCAATTTTCGTTCAAGGCACTGGCGGAATGCATGGGCATATCGGCAGCGGCCATTTCCCAAAAGGTATGCAGGATTATGAATGCAGTACGCACTCACGGCAGTTTCGCATGGAGAAGCCAGATGCTGGCGGTAGAAAGTTTCATGTATTGATGTTTTGAAAAATTGTTTAACCGGAAAGTAAGGAAGTTATGGCACTGATAGTATACAACAAGGAGAACTCCCGTCCGCAGGAAGTCACATACAAGGGCAAGCGGACTATCAACCTGGACAGCAGGGGAACCGTCTATCTGTCTAAAACGATGTCAATTGAGCTGGGAATACTCGGCGGCGGAAGGGTGAACTTCGCCCATGACGACGAGACGGGCGACTGGTACATTTGCCGGGCTGACGACAACGAAGGCTTCATCGTATGGAAAGACAAACGGTGTGCAAGGTTTTCGGCGGGGTTCATCGTACACAGGCTCATGCAGCAGGCAAGGGTGGAAAGAAAAAGCGTACAGTTCATGATGGCAAAGACACCGATGGAAGTAGGAGGAGTCGTCTATTACAAGATACTGCTTTCCAATCCTATTCTCAGATAATAAAACGGACTAAAGAACCGATGTATAAGGGGTATCCGCAGGCAAGGTCGGATACCCCTTTTCTCATGGGAGAAAGCTCAAAAACTGCCCGGACCGGATTTATCCTTATCGTCCAGTCTCCCTCACTTTCCAATAACATATCCTTATCCGGACACCACGTCCGCTTGCTACAGTAATGGCAGATTGCCTTGTGGTCCGGAAACACCCTGCCGTTCAGGGAACAAGGCAACAACATCTGAACCGGGTAACGGAATGACAGCCCATGCCCGTATTCCACCGATACCCTGACATCACCCTATCCGGTGACAATAGCCTTTTTTTCTTTCACCATACTATGCTGTTCCAATCTTGACATGTTAATATATTGACATGCCGTTTCCTCAACACAGGAACATAAGAACATAAAGAAATAGGAATACAGGGATATAAGGATATAGCATACTGCTAAAATCAGACTGTCACAGTACCCTGACGGACCGACATATCCTTGTCAGATGTCCAAAAGTAGAAAAATCATCCGATTCCGTCACCGTCTTTAAACCGGATTGTCATCATATGGCATTACCCGTCATTATAAGTCATATAATCCTATCCCCATAATGAATAAAACCGGAGTAGTTTTGCACTGTCGGAATACATCCCTCCTTAATCGGTTCACGGTACACAGCTCACGCCGTACGGTAATCCGAATTTATGAGGATTCTCTGTTCAAACGAACAGGGCAAGTTGTGTTTCCGTCAGACAAAAACTATTTTGTCAGACGGAAACCGCGCCCTTCAGAGAAGTGCAGAGACATTGCTCCGAAGTCGCAATTCCAGAAGAGAAGAAGTATAAATCCAAAATCAGACAGATAGAGAAGACAAATGTGACAAGAACGGACAAGAAATTCAAGAGTGCCCTGCTGACTAAGGTATAGTTTACGGCGGAATGTTGGGAAAACAGCTGATTCGAGAAACTGCTGGCGGAATCCGGTTCAAAGGACCGCACGCTTTTCATCAAGAAGGCTCTTTGGATGGAGTCTAACAAGGTCACGATGGACTATTACATCAGGTTGACTGAATTTTACAGACAGTCCTAGGCTATTGTGAATAACCAAAACCAAATTGTTTGCACTCTGAAGAGCAATTTCAGGGAAAAACGGACAATGGTATTGCTTTACAGATTGGAAATAACAAATATAGGACTGATGCTTGCCTGCAAGAAAGTCACAGCACTGACCAAGGAATACGAAAGGAAGTGGTTGCAAAAATAATGGCAAACTGAAAAATTCTTTTATATAGTTAGAGAAACTAGAAATAGACGCATGGGAAAGGCGGTGAAAGGAGCGGAACAGTCAGCTCCCTTCTGATAAATAGAACGTTATGCCGTAACCATCGACAAAGCATCTCAAATCAAAAATGATCCCAACGCCTGGTCACGAGAACACGAACAACCTCGTTATATCCTTGACTTGCTCCTATCGGTGATTATGCTCTCTTGTCAAACAGTAGATATAGTAAATACGTTGCCTAAACTTAATTTCTAATGTGTATAGGGGACCCAAAAGTAAAATACATTTTCTAAGAAATTACAAATTGTAAGTTCTTAGTATTAAAGAACCTTATCAGGCTCCTTTTTTGGTACTTTGATAAGGCTCTTATTAATAAAATTACGATGGTCAAGTTACTGTTTGTAAGTTCGCCTTTATGAAATTTGACTTTTGAGTCACCTCCTATAACAGATTCATCATGTTGTTCCTGAATCATTGCTATCTTTTTTTTCAACATCCCAATTTCCATGACCTCCCCCCATCCACTTTCCAGTAGTTACCCATATCTCATAATAGTACATCCATTGAACGGCCCAATGTACAATTGTTGTAGCAATAAACATTGAAGAATTCCACTCGCCAGCTTTCGGTAGAAACAGACATAACTGTTGTTTCCCATTACTATAGCTGTATGTGTGTGGTAATCGTTTAGCCCCTTCTGCCAACGGTAATGGCTTAGGAGACACTATATAAACTTTGGGCGGCTTTCCAATAGTATATGTTATTTTCAGTCTATAAGTGTCAGATAAAGCAGAAGGCATGAATTCCCCAAACCAAGTCATTGTGCCACAACGAACCGAACCTGACGATTCGGGAAATTCATGTCTCAAAATGTTGTATTGCTGAATTGCTGTTATTGCTTTATTCCCCATAAAACGTATTTGCTGTATTTACAATTCTTCCAACTGTACTTGCAGTTACTTTTCCCGTACTGGTTAATAGTGCGGCTCCGGTTGCAAGCTTTGACTTCCGTCGTTCTACTAAGAGAGATGAAGCCTTTGTAATTAAATCCTTACCAAATACACGATTCATTGTGTTTTGGATCTGTATTCTGTTTGCCCCATCAAGAATCTCATGCACGTCCTTTTTCACAGCAGCCAACCACTTATAGAAATTCTCACGTCTTTTAGGATGAGTTGGCCATTTGTCAGTAAAATTTTCTTCCGGATTTACTGGATTAGGTACAACATCCTCACCTTTATCATTTTTGATAATACTCTTTTCCATATTTTCTATTACGTTCACCAATCCTTCAAGCAAATTTTTTTCACCATTATAGGCACGAGCCGCTAAAGTTGTAATAATAATAGAAATAGGCTTATCATCTGTATCATAGCGGAACATCATGTCTCTATGACGTTTCAGGATCTGTACTATACGTTGCAAAACCGTCTTATCCTTATTATACTTTTCTATAGGAACGATTGCCTCAGCCATAAGTTTCACCGATTCATCAGCTTTACATCTGTTTGCGAACCACAATGCATATCCATCAGGATTACTTTTCAGCCATTCTTCTTTACATGTTGACGTTGCATAATCCTCCGCTTCCTTATCTGTAATTCTTATAGAAATCCGATCTATTGTTTGAGCAGAAAAACTCTCAGAAAACAATCGTGTCATTCTTTCAACGTACTTGCCATCTACTACTGAAGGAAGAATATCCATATGATATTTCTCTTTGGGATTGTCGGAATTGTCCCTATATAATAGCGTCCAACAACGACGTCCTTCCTTTTTCTCAAGCATTGGTGCATAGCGGTCACTACCTTTAAGTCTTACTCCCACTTTGTCCTTTAAGTCTTTCTGTGTCCACTTTGGATCTTTTTCGGTAAGTCTATATACTAAGTCTACATCCAAGTCATCGTTTGGATTAATAGGTTGGATGATAGTACCTAATCTAAGTGACCCCTGAGGCGTCACAATAGGCTTATACGACTCAAGCTCAGGATCGTTTTGCAGGAATCCACCTACAGCCTGATAACTCTTCGTTAGATTATCATACTGTGTTTGGGTGATATCTAAAGACTCACCCAGTGTTTCAAGAATATCCTTAAATTCTTCTTTTTGTTCTTTACTTAAAATTTTTCCCATTACATTTTAATCTATTGTTATCGCTTCCACATCTTCATCCTTTTCCCCCCGATAGTCATACAATACCCAAGGAAGGTCAGCCTTGGGCATTCTAATACGCCCTAGTTCCACTGCGCAAGAGGCTGGTGCTGCCATAAAAATTTTCAAACGATCTGCATTCTGATGTGTTGTCTTAATAGCATCCATCGTTGCGCGGGCTACACGATTGAACTGCATTAACTGCCCCTCACATCTCATCATGTCATTTTCTGGTTTTTTACAAGTTATAGTCCAAATACTTGCAGTATCCCTATATTTCATAGTAATCCTTTCTTTAATAGCATTTGCACTTAATGCTAATACAAGTACAGGCTCCTTACTTTTATCTGCTGGTTCTTCTAAATATATGTCATTTTGAACACTTTCGTCAAGCCAGCGCCAAGTATCAGGCACACGATGTTTCTGGTAAACCCTCACGTTATATTTATCATTAAGTACCGTACCTAGCTTTACTAAGAGGGGTTGGGGCCCTAATGGGAAAAGTGAAATATGTGTCGCAACCCCATCCTCTAATGCCCTAAGTACTTTATTATTACATACTTGTTCTATTTGACGTTCTTCTACCATCCAATATTCAGACTCACCGTCATGCAGTACAGACTTCATCTGAATTTCAATGGGAGACGAATCTGCCGGATATCTTTCGGGGAAGATTGTGTTGAATAGAGCATCTTTATGGAAATGTGGAGTGTCAGTTCCAATTTTGGGGCTATACACAACTATCAGGCTCTTCATGTTAGGCTGAATTCCAGTTGCAAGCAGAATTCTCTCTTCATGATCTTTTTTCATCTTTTTAAGCACTTCCACAGTATATTTCTCTTCATTACTGTCAATCAGTTTATGACATTCAGGACAAAGTAGAATGAGATTATTAATATCTTTTGATAAAGCTTTGGATTTTTCCTCATCTCCCCGAGGTCCTTTTGCAGAATCTCCTATAATATGGGCGTAATTGGAAATATTACATTTATCCATTGTAATACCATGTTGAAATAAAATCTTGTTACATCCTGCGAATTCACATCTGCCATGAGCTGCAAACCAAAGGTCCCGCTTTACATCTGTTGGAATAGCTGTTTTACTCATTTGCAATTTAATGTCAACTCTCTGGTCCTTTTGCCAGGGTTTTAAGTTCGAATTGACATTGCAAAGATACAGTTTTCCTTTTGGAAAAAACAAGTTTTTTACGTGAAAAAAGCACGGAATAGATATTTTTTTATCATACTATTTGAATTAAATATAGATATTCCGTGCATTTATTGCGCTTTCATAAACATTTTTACTTATGATTTATATCATCTTTGTATTTTAAGAATACATCAATATTTTTCATTATATCATCAATTTCAGGAGCAACTTCTTTCTCATAAGTCCGATAAAAGCTGACTGTATTATGCAAATAATCCCTACGTTTTACTTTAGTAGTGCCATGCTCATCTTTTTCAAATAAACGGACTGCATCTCGCCTAAGGAAATCGGCATTTAACAAAGATAAATCATGCGTAGCAACAATTATCTGACAATCTTCAGCCAAAGTTAAATACATTTTTAATATAAAGGCTAACGCCTTAGTATGTATTCCATATTCTATTTCATCAATGCATGAACATTTCTTTCCAAGTATGACATCATATAATACTATAAGAATACGTATTATATTTATAGTTCCCAATGACTCTAATCCAGAATCCAACGCTCTTTCCCCTTCAACTGTCGAATGGACAAAACGCAAGTTCTTATGAGTAATAGTACCTGAAGGATACTGCTCCAACATTGCTTTTACAATAATATCTGGAGCCCCATTTTCTATAAGTTCAGATATGTTTAAGCTCGCATCTTCTACAATGTAATCACAAATATTAGTGCCAACATCTTTTAATAAGCGTAAAAGTAAACGCTTCATTATAGCATCTTTTTCAGCATCTCCTGTTTGCAATTTGTCAGCAAGACTTTTATCAGACCTTCGAATCAGACTAATATGATTCTCAAAAAAAATATAATTATCGCTTAGCACTTGACTATCAATATTTAAGGAGCCAAATACAGATAGTACACTGGAATTAGATAAGGTGTTTACTTCTAAATCATGTTGGTCTGATTTAGACAAATCACAAGCATTTCCAAAACTAATGGAAACCGTATCTGTCTTAACATTATGTTTGCGTTGATATATGCGAACTAAACGACTTTTTTTAAGATTCAATTCTTCTTCTTCTATACGCTCATTTGATACCTTAATATAATAATGGTAACATGTGTCCTTAATATAGTAAACTAAAGATAGTTCGGTTGGCTCATTTGACGAATGTTCGTCTAACAGAAATGGACGATATTCTGGCTTCTCTGTCGGTTTCTGAGGTTTTGCGATAGCTAACATGCGCAAATAATTTAAGGCAGAAAACATTTTTGATTTACCAGTTCCATTTAAACCAACACACAAAAGCATACGCAAAATACGCTTCCCGTTTATTTCCTTAAACCATACAGGAGGTAAATCCGAATTTTTCCCTCCTTCTTTTTTTGATGCAATAAATGATAATTCTGTTTCTTCACGATAGCATCTATAATTCTTTATTGTAAATAACTCAATCATATTCTTCTTTTTTATCGATACAAAGATACTATATTGAGAAGAAAAAATAGCACTTTTTCATGAACTTTATGGCAATTCTCGTGATTTTTACACGCTAACTCAATTTTAAGAACTTGATTATTCTCCATTAAACAAAAAAATACTATCTTTGCATTATCAGTTGATTGACTTATTGGAAAAGAGCAGAATGGCGAACTTTGGTGGTTTCTAGACCATTACCTACTCTCTTTTTACATGACGATAACTTTCTGATTTACAGGCGAATTTTATTTTGTGCAACATTTGTGAAGCAGCAGAAGACAAAGACATCCCTTACCTGCTCCAAACGCGGTATGTCAAATTCCTTGTTTCGGATGGTGCTCAGTTCCTCATTGGAAAGGAAACCGACTTCAACCTCGTTCTCCTTGAAGTGCAATCCGTAGAAAGGGGCTCTCTTTATCCATTCATTGCCTATCGCAATTCTGATTACTTTTCGGAAATTCTTAATATGCTTCAATGCGGAATTGTTTTGGCAGTTTTTCTCCGTTTTAAGGAAAAACTCAAAGTTGCGTACAAATTCCTGGTCTATTTCCTGAAGCGCAATATCCTCTTTGCCATATTGGGAACGTAGATACTGTCCCATGTACAAAAGGGAAGTGTCAAATTTACGTATGGTACCTTCCACATATTCCTTGCCGACCAGAGCACGGCATTTGTCATTGTGTTCTTTGAATACTTCCAACAACATTTTCTGATCCTTTCCATAATAGCGTTCGAGTATTGCGGATGCCGATATTGGTTGTCGTGCTTCCAGTTCAAGGTCACGCTGGATTTGTAGAATCTTTAGACGTACGGCGTCAAGGAAACTGTTCAATTCCTTGGATTCCCGATTCTTTCCTTTGGAACAGCCTTTAGCCTGACACCATTTGTCAACCGGAACACTCCGCTTGATCCTGATCTCTACAGACTGTCTGTTGACCGTTATTCTTACACAAATAGGGGCTTCACCGTTTCTTAGCAGTTTCGTCTTTTTGATAAAGAACAAAACGTTCATTGTCTCTCGTTGAACCTTTGTCATAAATACATCAATTTAGATTTTGCAAAAATACATTCCAGACTCAAATGTCAAGCTTAGCAAAATATTGAAAAACAATGAAATATGATATAAAAAGTAGGCTTTTTCTTCTCTCAAAAAAAGTCCCACGAATAAGCCTGAACTTATTTCGGTATATTTCTATATTTTGTAGGAATTCATAAAAGGAAAAGCTCCAAAAATTATTGATTTTCAGAGTTTTTCTTCAATTTACTTTTCTAATTTGTACACCCTTCAGGGTTCTATCTCCTAAAACAATGGCACACAATACACCATTATAGCCCATCAGTCCCATATTCAACGTTTCAATATTTATTCCCCCAGCAGGACAGCCGGTGGAATGGGAAGAAATGCCCCTGATACAGTATAAAAAGCAGCAGTCCGTGAATTAATAAGAATACCCACTAAAAATAACAGTCCGTTCTTTATATACGTCCATAGCCTGAAAAATGGACGGTCAATGTACTTATTATATTACCGCTCAAAGCCAATGTTCCCATCTGCCATGAATTCAGGAATATCCCAATCAGCATTAACAGACCGGACAACGCATTGTTCTGAAACATCACCTGGCCTATCCCACGACCTAAAATCAGTAATGAATTGTATAGTGAAACCATTTTATGAATCTACCGCATTTAATCCAATGTAAAATTTTTGGATGGTTTAAAGTGGGGGATATCATGGGACGGAACAACCATGGTAGTATTTCTGGTGATATTACGAACCACTTTCTCAGCACGGTGTTTCAATGTAAAAGAACCGAATCCCCTCAAATATACATTCTCACCGTTCATAAGTGACTTTTTAGAACCCTTCCACTACCTGAAGTGTTCCTTTTCTGTCTGCTCCCGTTTTCAGGGAGATCTCATTTACAATTTCTGCTTTAGTCATAATTTCATCTGTTTTTAATAATGCAAAGATACCAAATTTCATCCAATACTAGAAAATATCCGGATATGATAAGAACCTTGCTTACTCAATTCTGAATTCTGCCGCCATAAACCATTTTTCTTTAGAATCATAAAAGCCTATTTCCTTATACACCCTATAGTTTCCAAGCTTGTTATCATTAGAGGATAAAGATCTGCTGTAAATTGATATATCCATCCCTTGTCTAACTCTAATGCCTATATCAATCCAAGCATTGTTACCATTCAGTAGCAGCCATTGATTGCCTTCTTTACGTGCTACCATATAATCCTCTCCAAAAAACAGGACTTTGGAATTATTATTCAAACTCACCGACACGCTTTTCGTACCTGCCGGATAAACAGTTCTGTCTGTTTTTATAGATATTTGCAGAGTATCCAGGAAGGCAGGTGCTGTAAAAGGTGTTGCCGGCTGATTTTTACCATGATTGACTGCCAAATAACTAACAACTTTTCGCCTGAACATTTCCTAAAAATATTGTGAATTGTTCATTAATGACACTTTGATAGTATCATTGTCATAAATACCTGTACTTCGAATGTTTTGTGCTGTAGTATCTTTTTCATTATTCCTTCTGTTCATCCAATAAACATCAATCTGTTTTCTGATTTGTTCAACTCCTTGCTTGTCCACCATTTCAAATTCAGCATAAGCTACTTTTGTATTTCCATTGAATGATTTATAGATGCGATATTTCCCCGGACGATTAGGTACTTCAGAAGTATAAAGCCTGATAGTCTGCTCATGGTTGGGACAGTCCGGTAAGAATATCCATAAAACATCATTCCTGATTGGATTGGTCGGCAGCACTTCCCATGTTTTTTGCCTTTTATTATAATAGGTAAGGCTGTAACCTTCACCACAATCATATTCATAATGGGAATGGTTGATAATGATCACTTTCACTTCTGTTACCGATAAAGGATAATAGTCATATTCGGTTCGTATTGAGAGAGAATCTGAATTTAAGACTTCTCCTTGCAGAATATCCCGTGGTATAAGTCTTTGTACTATATTTATAGGACATTTTAAGAGTTTTCATTTATTGGAATGATTTCAATATCATTTGTGAAATCTGACATAATATCAAATTCTAATAACGGAGAATCAAAAACCTCTTTTTTGAATGCCGATTTAAAAAACTCAAAAGAGTCTGTCGGTATATCCAGGAAGTAAACAGATACTTTGTCTGCGCCCATCGCTGCCCCTAAACAATGAAAACGCTGTTGCAGAGTGGTATCGGATTTAATAATGCTGTCTACATATTGATGTAAAGAGCATAATTCCTCCTGCAAACGAATGCTGTCTGTTTTGGCTTTCAGTTCTTTCTTGGAAGAACCGGAATGACAAGAGTAAAATAGTATTAATGATATAAAGAGTAAATATTTCATAGGCTTGATACTCAAAAAAGGACTATACTTGAATATTAAAGTACAACAAAATGATTTTGATTCCAATGTAGAATGCAAGGTACCCCTACTTTCAACAACTGTGTGACAGACAATTTTACGCAAATAGAATGTAATCCCAATTTATCAGCAGCTTTACTCATACCTAACAGTGAAACTCCTTCAGTTGTGGCAAAGCAATATTGTGAAAGAGTGTCCACAGAATACTCTTTATTGTAATAGCTGCATATCATGGATAGACACGCTATGCCACATTGCATGGAATCTTTTTGTTTACATAAGTGAAAACTACTCATAGTTCAGCTATATTATAATCTCTCACTATCAATCCCAAATCTGCTCTGCCTAATCTTTAAGTTCTTTCCAAAGCGATAAGAAAGAGATACTTTCAGCACACGGTATGGGGAACTCTCAAATGTATGTGTCGCATCTTGATTGAAAATAACCGATTTAGCAGGTGATGCCAGCATATTCTGACACTCTACCCCCACAGACAGACGCTTATCAAGAAGTAAATATTTCAATCCTAAATCGACTCTGTATCTGGACTTACTTTCACCCACAATATCTTTTTCTTTTGACTGATATTGCCCCCAAAGAGTAGCCATTAAGGTCTTGGGACGGTTAAGATAGACGTTATTATTCATGTAGATAAATATGGAGGTATTGGTCGTCTTTTTAAAATCATAGCCAGCCACCGGACGGGAAATGATGGTATAAACACTTCCCTCTATACTACTGTCAAGCCAAGATAACCGATCGAAATAATATGACGCATCTATACTGTACATCTGTTTCTTCATGATATTGTCGGAGGTGATAGTTGTCAGTTTGTGACTGTCATCCATAGTTATGTAAGAGGCTACCACATGATTTTTCCACATGGCGCTCGCAGAAACAGAAAAATCTCCTTGTGTGTAACCCAATTCTGCTGTATATGATTTTTCCGGCAACAGATTAGGATTTCCTTCTGTTTTGGTGTAAGCATCCGTATAGGTGACAAAAGGATTGATGTCTACATAGCTAGGACGGTTTATTCTGCTCGACATACTTAGATAGAAGGTCTTGTCTTCGTTTAAATTGTAATTGAGATAAGCAGTTGGGAATAGATTGAATTGATGTTTTACGGTGCGTTGACTCATCTTGATTGAGTTACCGTCAAGTTTCCCATATTCTCCACGCACACCCAGTTTGAAGTCCCAATAATCCGAACATTTCAGCCTCAAGTCAGCATAAGCAGCCAAGATATACTCACGATAGATAAAGTGGTCATCCAGATCCTGGCCTGTACTGATTTGCTCATAACGAGTCCGATTGTCAGTCTTCGATTGTGAATAGGCCACACCATATGACACCGCACCTTTACTTATCGGCATCTCCATATCTGCCTTAGCTTGATATATTTCTATCGTGTTTTCAGGACGGCGCTTGTAACTCAAACTTTCGTCATGCAATGTATACAGGCTTACTTTGTCATTGATGGTATAGTTCAAGTAGTCGGCATTGACGCTCAACTCTCTTCCTTTCTTGCCTATATTGGCAAGTGTGTAGTGCAGATTGGCATTATAGCAGTTATAGTTAACGTTTGAATGGGTGTTTGTTTCATATTGTTTTAGTTGCCGGTTTGTTTCCTTGTGCAAAACGCTTGTTCCGGCAGTGCTGTTTGCATCAGGCTGCATATTGGTGTATGAAAATATGGCTCCTAATGATAAGTTTTCCGTAGCAAGGTATTCAAGCCCAGCTGTTGCCACAACATAATTGTTAGATTTATGCATATTATTGGTTGTGTTCCATGTCTCGGAAGGATAGTCGATACCTTTTTCACTGTCTGACTGCATGGTGCCAAAGCCTACCCCCGTATTCATATATGCCTCCACTTTATTCTGCTTATATTGCAGGCTGATGCTCGCATCATCATATACAGATTTTCTGACAGACAATTTGTTTGCGGCATTGCCCCCTATAAAATTATTTCTTTGTTTTTTCGTGACAAAGTTAATCACTCCAGCACTACCTTCAGCAGAGTACTTGGCAGGTGGAGTAGTCATTACTTCTATCTGCTTTAAGTTGTCGGAAGACTGGGCGGTCAGATAAGCAACCAAGCCTTTCATGTCCATATTCATCTCTCTTCCATTCAGCAGAAAGATAATTTTTCCTTTGTTAAGCATGCTAATATCATCATCTTGCACCAATATACCAGGTGTATGTTTCAATACATCCATAAAGTTAGTAGCAACAGTATTCAACTTGTCGGCATTAAGCACCACACGATCTATCTCTCGTCGTATAAGAGGTGTTTTTGCGGTTACAACCACTTCGCCTAAAGCAATGTCTTGCCTGCTGAGCATTATAGCCACAGATATGTCTTTATCGGCTTTCAACTGCTTTGTATAGTTAGCATAACCGATACACGAAACCTGCAAAATATATGTTCCGGAAGTTAGGTCATTCATATTGAAGCAGCCCAGCGAATCACTGATACAACCAGTTATGATATTCCCTTGGTTGTCTTTTAATACGACTGTTGCCATGTCTACAGTCGCATTTTGGGTGTCTGTAACTTTGCCATATAGCCTAATTTGCGCACTGGATGTATTCGCCATAAAGACCGCTACAAAAAGTATATAAAGAAACTTATCCATTGTATTTTAATTATCTATTTTGTTTTTTTGAATTCAATCCCGCTCGTATCGCTTTTTCAGATCCCGTGCCTTTGCAGTCAGATTTAGCATTCTTACTGTTCATGCCCAATTATAAATCTGTCAATGGCTATCGTTTACCTTGTAAATATAACAAAAAAAAGAATCTTTTAATGATAATTTCAAATAAAAATATAGCGCTGCATTGAATTGGCAGTATTTTAACTTGTAGCTACCAAGAATAAGCTTTAAAACTGCCAGCTCTTATGTCTCTATTGTGATTAAAAAATTATAGAATAGCATGAAAGACAAATGGATTTTAGTGAGTTCCTATAATCAAAGGTAAATCAAAACCTTTTAGTCACGGGCGTTCCAGCTTCGCTTTCCATGTGTATTTTCCTTGCGACAAGTCGCGGAAAATACACATGGAAACAAACGCCCGGACAATGGTTTTGATTTCGGGAAAGATTATAGGGACTCACTGCGACCGACGCGACGCACGGACAGATCACACGGCAAGCCGAACAGAGCATATTTTAATTGAACATAAGACCCATCCGAAAAAAACGCTTCCCGGACAGGACAACGAGTACGCTACTAGCTTTCCAGTCCCAATGACAGTAAGGGACTTCAGCTCCCTCTGCTCTGCATGAGACAGGCTAGCGCACCACAATCACTCCGTCTTTCTCTTTGCCTATGTAACAAAATATTCTTCCAAACATCCGCTTCCTTATTACTACCATTATACAAATAATTTGAAGTATATTCGTGGTAATCAAAAAAAGACCTGTTTTATTAATATGAATTTACCTCAAATTATAGATAGTATAAATCTGCATCAAGAAATTGAATGATACTAAAAAGCAAAAAATATTACTGTTTATATAGTCTTCTGATGCAATATGATGTCATCTGTACCACTATCCTTGGAAAAAGGAGGCAGTCATCTTACTTTTGTCAAAAGACCAAAAAAGAAATATATGGAAATCGTGAACATCGAAGCTGCAACTTTTCAGGAAATGAAAATGACATTGAAACATTTTTCTACAAGAATCAGACAAATTGTAGGAAAAACATTGACTAAGAATACAGAAGAATGGTTGGATAATCAAGATGTATGCACTTTCCTGAAAATATCTCCCAGAACTTTACAAAATCTAAGAAACAACGGGAGTATACCTTACACTCGGATTGAGCGTAAAATATTCTATAACAAACGAGATATTTGGAATTTTATCGAGGAAAGAAATATTCAATCAAACAAAAGGGTATGAACAACAGATTAATAACTAAAGACACCCCCGAAGTACAGACTTTTTTTGAAGAACTGGAAAATCTGCTGAACCTTATTTCCCGTTCGTTTGAAAACTACACTCCCATGTTGGACAATGAACGTTTTATCACAGATGCCGAATTGTCACGGATGATAAAGCTTTCAAAACGTACTCTGCAAGAATATCGTTCAACCGGTAAGTTAGCATATTATCAGCTTGGAGGTAAAATCCTATATAAAGAATCTGATATAAAAAAACTATTGGAATCAAATAGGATAGAGGCTTTTCTAGAGTAATTTTTCACTTGAATCTAATAAATTAAAATATATAAATTTCCCATATTTCTAAATTATTGCTATATTTGTATTGTGATAAGTAAACGAGTCGGCTAAACCAAGCATAATGAGGTAATAGTCACAAGGTGAAATCGGTGGAGATATAATTATTCCACTCATAACAATCAGATAATCAGGAGATTTTCAACAAGGTTCTGTTCCCAAGCGGATCACCAAAGAATCAGAGAGTTACACCAAAGTAACTCTCTTTTTTT
>OKSV01000932.1_pt1 | contig 14858 bp, 16 predicted proteins | sample 1601261 | NCBI WGS metagenome assembly OKSV01 (sample SAMEA3879560, study PRJEB24766) | human gut metagenome | biome: human-associated habitat; feature: feces | place: USA | collected 1985/1987
TTTCTCTGTGTGGAGAAATATATCCCGATACCCATTCCATAGCACAAAAGCAAGATGAGGACAGTTTTTACGCTGTCCTCACAAACTTCTATATGAAACGGATTGTTAAATACATTCATCAGGCTCGGCAATATCTCCGGCAATCCGCCTTTAACTGACGGAGCTATGAGAAGTGCCAGCCACACAACCGGAGCAATACCGATGACAGAAAGAATAATCGCAGACTGTCTTTCGTTATCTCGCATCGCCGGAGCGTTCCTTTTCGATAACCTTGAATTTTTTCTTTGGGGCAGTCCCGACCTTGATAATCAGGTCGTCCACAGCATCGGTTGATTTCCCCTCGTTCATTAAATCTGTTTTCTCATCATTAAGAGAACGGATAACGATACCGTGTTCATAATCATCCAACGCTATATGGTAAAGTTCTTCTTTCGCCATATCTGTACCTCTTATCTTTCATAATCTTTTGTACGTGCCTGCTTTTTCTTGTACAGTTCGTCTGATACACGGGAATGAATATCTGTCATCGCATTTCTCGTCTTGGAAAGTTCAAAACGAATTTCCTTTGGCTCTTTGTTAGCGAGCTTATCCGGAATACGGTTGATGGCAAAATTCTGCGTATCAATACCGTACTTTTTGCAAAGCATATATCCGATACATACCGCCTGAAATCCCATATCGGAACGACTGTAACTGTCGCTGTTGATGGAAAGCTGTGCGTGTCCCAGTTCCTGTGCTACGCATTGAGCAACCGCTACGCTGTCTCCCACATCACGTTTTACATACAAGGTTTGCTCCTCATTGTTATAAAACGCTGCCATATTCGGATAAGGGAGGTCGTTTGTCGCTTCCACATTCACAGGCGAGGAATCAAGCATTGTGGTAATCAGTGCTTTCGGGTCACGATTAGCTGTCGGTGCAGGCGGTCGTTTTCCATTGGTCTGTGCCACATCAAACACTTTCTTCACATTGTAGGAAATGCCTGTTGTACCGTTACGCTTTGCATATTCCACCGGTTCAAGAATGGAAATACTCTTAGCACCTTTTGTGATTTTAATGTTCTCTTTGCTCCAGTCATCAAAATCTTTAAGCTGTACCGCCTGCGGATACTGCTTGTAAATCAAAAGTGCGTTTACTGCCGAATATCTGTCAAGTCGGCTCTGCGTATCAAGGAACGCTTTGATACACACCGTCTTTCTCGGCTCGTTTCTTCTCAGCATATTCCTCTTTGGAAAGTCTCGGTCGCTGAGTGCCTGCTTTTGCAGGAGTAAAATTTTCTGTCATTGTAATTACCTCTCTTTCGGTTTCTTTGATTTTGTTTTCGGCTGTTGGTGTACCGTCTGCTTCGGTGCAGAAGGATGCTTTGCCTTATCTGTTTCCGGCTCTTTGCGTTCTGCTTCTTTTTGCTGTTTTGCCTGAGCCTTATAGCGGTCAAGTTTTTCTTTGACCGATGGCTTCTTCTGTCTGTCAACAGCAATACCCTTATCAGTTTGCATATCTTCCGGCTCTGAGTTTTGCCTTGACGGAGGGTTTTTGTCCGTTTTGGCGGTTGTGGGGTTTGACTGTGCGTTTTCCTCTTTCTGAAGTGGTTTTCGTACAGCTTCCTCCGTGATGATTTCATTCTTGGATTTTGTCGGTTTATCTTTTTCCACGGCTTCTCGTTTTTCAACCGCTTTCTGCGATTCTGTTACGATTGCCGCCTTATCCACCTTACCGAGTTCAAACCTCTCAACGATTCTCTGAATTTTAGAAGCGTCCTCCGCACGTGCGATAATATCAATCGGAACATTATCTCCCCTTGTGTTCTTATCTCGGAGAACACAATAGAGAACACCGTAGCGTTTTGCCTGTTCGGTAAACTTCTTCAAATCCTTATTGGGAATGGAAAATACTTTCAATTCCTTGCCCGACTTAATCATATTGGTAAGACGGGCTTTGCCCCTTGTCTTATTCGCCTGCGTTGCTTCCTGCTTCAATACGGAAGCAAGAAGAATTGCGATATTCTTTGCGGCTGAACCGGTAAGTCTTGCAGCAACTTCAAAGCCTTCAAGGGATAACCTAACGACCTGTTCGGCTGCGTCACCTGGATTTGTCATTTCGCTTTTGCTCCTTTCTCTGTTGTTTTTCTTCTTCGGCTCTGATTGTTTCAAGGTTCTGTTCCATAACCTTTGACCTCTCGGCAATGTCATCACAGAGTCGAACCTCTTTATTCAGTTCCCGAATTTTGTCGCTTACCGTCGAAATCTGTTCTTTGACCTTAGACAGCTCATCGTCACTCATCTTCGTTCTTGCAATTTTTCGCAGGTGCGTTCTGTCGTCAGTCAAAGTTTTAATCTGACCTTTCAGCGACTCTTTATATGAGAAAAGCTGCTCGTCCGTAGAAATATTCTCCCGTCCGAGCAGCCTTGTCTCTGCTGTGATTTTATCCAGCTTCAATAAATCTTCTTTGAGAAGATAGTGAAGCCTTGCTGTATTCTGCTTTTTGTATTTCGGCAAATAACCGAGCCTGTAACAGTAATGCAGATACAAACCATACAGTCCGCCCACTTTTTTGATTTTATTTTCTCTTGTGGGCAACCGGTACTGCCGGATAACCACCGTCTGCTTTGCAAACGGAGCAATGCGTACTCTCTGATTTTCTATGAGCCTACGCCTGATGGCTTCTTCGGTATAATCTTCGCCGAGGTTTTTCAGTCGTATCGGTTTCGTGTACCCTTTCGGTACAATTGTCCAATACTTCCGGCTCTCGCTCAGGCAATGCTCATATCCCATCTGCGTAAGTGCATAGTCAAGACTTTTGATATTTGTGCTGTGGGCAATCGCTTCGTCTATGGCTTCACGCACCATAGAATATCTGGTCGGCATTCCGGCTTGCTCCTGCTTATAGTAGTAGGAAGATTGCTTACTGCGATTTGGATTCGGATTGTAATATAATCCATACTTCTCACAAATCCGGTCGGCTACTTTTCTGAACTTAAACCACGCTTTCTCATCTCCCCATAACCGCTTACCGTCTTTGAACGAAACAGAATTGATTACATAGTGGCAATGCAGGTGTTTGGTGTTCAGGTGCGTTGTCACAACGACTTGAAATCTGTCGCCCCACACTTCATTTGCAAATTCCATTCCGATTTTCTGTGCAAGCTGCGGAGAAATATTTTGTTCCTTAAAACTCAAATATCCGTGGTAGGCTTGAATGCCTTCCTCTTTACCATATGCCTGCTTGACTGATACAAACTGGTCACGGGCAGTGGTCGGATTGCAGTTAATACCCTCGACGAAATATTCCCGTTCAGTTTTTTCTTCATCCTTTGCATAGGAGAGAACATCAGCGAGTGCCTGATACTGTTCCTCGGTATAAATATCTGCCGCCGTCTTTTCAGGATTGGCGGCATAATCAATGACCTGACCGAGCCTTGAATTGACTGCCCACAACTTGCTTACTGCCATTTCATTTCACTCTTATCGGGTCTTAAATAAGTACGCTCAATATCTGCCTGAAACTTATGCCAACGCTCCGCTTCCTTTTTAAGTTGTGGAGCATCGACAAAACCAAGAGCGTTTGCTTTAACTGCAAGCTGATTGATGTTGTTGCCGATAGCGGAAAGCTCCCGCATAGCGTCATAAAATCTCTCGTCCGGTTTTTCTCTCGGCTCATAGCCACGAAGCAGCAGTCGAATCAGCGCCGCTTCGGTCAGGCAGGCTTTCTTTGCTTTCTTCTGCAAGTCCTGTGCTTCCGCCTTTGAAAACCAAAACTGTTTTTTGACTGTTCGTTTCACAGTTCCTCGTCCTCCTTTCGGATATTTGGTGTGCGGCTGATTCGGTTGATCTGCATAAGACACATAATCATTACGCCGATAACGCCACCGAGCAGGAAGCCTATCATAAAGAATAGAAATTCGTGCATAGTCAAAATCCTTTCCTGTATTGGGGTATTAGGGGCAGCCCCTAACGAGCTTTTACTGTTTTTGCCCGATAGGAGTAAAAACAGTCTGCTCGCTAAGCTAACGCAGACCTGTCGGGCTGCCCCTAATCTTCTTGAAATTTATCGTTCTTTGTCCGCCCTGTCGGGCTTAAACGGCTCGATCTCAATCCCGTGTGCGGTTTCGTGGAATCGCTCAGGATACCGAAAAAGCCGTTTGTATTTCAGTAGTTGTTCGCTCGATAAGCTGCTGTATTTCTCATCGGCGATATTGGAACGGGCAATAAAAAAATCGCCGTGAATGATGTCGGCGACCTCTCTTGAATCTTCCACTAAGAAGCATTTTTCAATTTTCCAACCGTCCTTACCGCCCATTTCGTCCGCCATCAAGCCCTCCATTCGCAGGCACGGATCAACACCGTCCAGAGAAGTACCGTAGATGGAATAGCCGCCCATACGGGACTGGAACGCCTTGTTGTCCGAGCTTACTTCATAAGTCCGTTCAAATTCGCTGTACGGTTTTTTGAAGGTATCGGCGGTAAAAACGATATGTGCGGTAAGGTGCTGTCTGTTGTTTTCCGCTTCCCGAAAAAGGGATTTCAGGTCGCTGTAACTCATCTGTGTGCGCTTCGGCGGCTGGTAGACCGCCCGATTCATCGGCAGATTTTCCTGCTTCCCGTCACGGTTGCAGACGATAGCGGCGTCATCTTCAAAGGGCATATACTCGTCTAAACCGCCCCCGCCGACCAGTTCTTTCATCGCTTCATAGGTGCTCGGTATCTCTTTCACAATCGGAGATTTGCCGACCGGAACGAGCAGGACAGAGATTTTCTCCTGCTCGGCAAGCGATAGGAAGCGGTCGCTGACCTGCGTCTTTTCCGGATCAAAATCGACCTTCTGAAAACCGAAGCTGTCGCAAAAGTGGAAGTAGCTTTTTCCGGTATTCCCGTCAATGATCTCCACCACATCGGATACGGACATCGACCGCCCTTTATATCCTGCGGGGTGTTTAAGATTGAAAATCTCATAGAGTTTTTCCAGCGTGAAGCAGTTTACTTCTCCCTCGAACACCTTATCATAGAGGCTGCTGTCGATTTCTGAGCTGCCCTGAAATTTTGGAAGGCTCTCGTAATTCATAAAGGCGACATTGTTGGCGTCACGCTTCATATTGATCTGATAAATTCGTACATTCAACGCTCATAGCTCCTTTCTTTGGATTTGTAGATTCCAAGCTGTATGCAGAGGTAATCGTTATAATCCTTGCCTTTCTTCGGCGGCTCGTCAAAGACTTCATACTTATTTCCGAGCAGCTCTTTTAAGGTTTTGGTACAGAGCCTTCCCGTTTTGTCATTGTCCAAATGCAAATGAATCGTCTTGATAAGCGGATTTTTCTCAAGGAAAACGGAAAGCGCAATCGGAATTTTACTGTCTTTGCTCTCTTTCTTCGGCTGATACACACCCGAAAGAGAGAGCAGATTTTCCGATTTATAGTCCTTACCCTGAGCTTTCAGCAAAGTGGCATAGGACAGCAAATCAATGGCGGCTTCAAATAAATGCACCGACTGGCAAGGCTCTTTTGCAAGCAGGCGAAAGGAATATTGCTTGTCGCTTCCGTATGCGTCTCCCTTAAAGGTGCTGCTTCCTAAACCACGGTAGGTGGCATACTTTAGCGTCCCTGTTTCGTCCTTCCCGACAAAAACCGCATTATGATAGCGCCCGTTGCTTTCAAAAATCACACCGTCCGCAATACACTCCTGAATAATCTGATAGTCAATGCCACGATCAAAAAGATACTGCATTACCCGTTTGCTGTCTTGATATTTTTCCGGCAAACGCAGTGCCTTCGGCTCAGTTTTTTCTTCTTTTTTCGGTGGCGGCGTCCACTTTGCCAGTTCTTTTCCCGTTAGGATTTCCACTGCGTCCATAAAAGAATAGTTCCTGACTTTTATCAGATAGTCAAGCGCAGTATAGCCGCCGAAACCTTGCGACCACCAAAACCATTTGCCATTTGAAATCTTTAAGCTGTCGTGGTCAACGGTACGATATACATTTCTCGTTCCTTTGACTTGTTCAACATTATCCGGCTCCATCCTTCTTAGATAAGTTAAAAGGTCGATCTGCCGAGCCTGTTCGACCACTTCCGGCGGAATATATGGCATATCAGATCTTCCCTTTCCTGAGAAGCTCTGCGACTTTCTCAATGGAATCTTCCATATCTTCAACTTCGGCATTCATCAGCCATTCGTCCCAAGACAGCTCCAAGACATTTTTCGTTTTCATAAGGGAACTTACCATTTCAGGCGGAAGCTCCGTATTCTCCACATAGTCGTACAGCTCGCACATAAAGGCAAACTGCTTATCATTTGTGATGATTGTGACCTGCGGCTGGCAGAGATACCGCTTCACATATCTGATCAATTCTCTTTCAAGCTGGCACTGCAACACCAGCATATCCGCACGGATTGTTTTTAATTTACACACCATTTTCTCACCTGCTTTCTCTGTTTTTGTCTCGTTTGAGCACATCATTTGCCCTCGTTTCGATGGAATCACGAATGGTATCCATATGCTCGACTTCTCTGTCCTTAAACTCCTTGTAGACATCATCAAGCGGGCAGGGGGAGCGGAGCAAAGCCTTTGCCTGTTTCGGAGAAAGCTCCAGTTCTTCCATACACATCACGATGTCCTCTCTCATCGTGTACTCGTAGGTATGATTCAAAATTTCCTCCGGCGGCTGATTAAGCAGCCAGTCTCTGTACTTGTCCTGCTCGGCTTTCATCTTATCGTAGAGCAGGGCGTTGTAGTCTGTTTCGCCCATAAGCGAACACCTCCTTAAACAAAAATATAGCCGCCTGATTTTTTGTAAAAACCAAGCGGCTATGTAAAGGTATTTGTTATTCGGTAAGTCCCATTACTTTAGATCATCAATACTTCCTGTTTGAATGGCGGAAATATTTTTTTTAATTTTTTCATCCGACCAATCCCACCATCTAATACTCAATAATGATGATATGGTATCTTCAGAAAATCTCTTTCGGATTTGTCGTGCGGGTATACCGCCTACAATCGTGTAAGGCGGCACATCTTTCGTTACTACTGCACGAGTCCCAACGATTGCTCCGTTACCAATGGTAACACCGGACATAATAACAGCTTCATATCCAATCCATACATCGTTACCGATAACAATGTCTCCCTTATTATCCCACGAATCTGTCACATTGCTTTTGTCCAGTTCCCATTCTTCAAAAAACAAGGGGAAAGGGTAAGTAGACAATGACTTCAAAGTGTGATTAGCACTTGTGAAAATAAACTTCGCACCACACGCAATAGAGCAAAACTTTCCAATAATTAGTCTGTCGTGATTGATTGGATAGTGATACAAAACATTGTTTTTTTCAAAATCCGTTGGAGCATTTACAAAATCATTATACATCGTATAATCGCCAACAATAATATTAGGATTTTTTACTACGCTTTTTAAGTATACCGTTTGTTTGTCCCCGGTACGAGGATAGATTTTTGTCTCCGAAATAGTCATTATTAACCTCCTGATATTTTATTTTAGACTATTTCGGTTACTACAATACAACGCTTCACCTACAAACCACCTCTTTCAAACCAATCGTTCATTTTATAAATTGCATAGGTGTATATCGCATACCATCCGAAAGTTGCTCCGTATCGGTATCTACGAAACCCAGTTTATGATAGACCGGAACTGCATACGGAGAAGAATTTACTGTAATGGTTTTGCTTGAACTATTTTCTCGTAGGAAGTCCCACAACTTTCTACCAATGCCTTGTCTTTGATACTGTGCTTTCACAAAAAAGCAACAGATATGCTTCCGGTTTTCGTTTGTTGCGATAACTCCCTTTAGTTCTTCTTCGTCATAAGCGCCCCAAAATTCTAATGTTTTGATGATCTCTTTGTTCTCAATAAAATCCTGAAACGACTTAACTCCTTCTTCAGAATAATCGGGAGCCTCAAATTGTAAAAAAGTTTGCCAAATCAAGTCAATGGCATTTGTAATTTGAGTATCATCTATTTTTTTGACTTCCATACTAAGCACCTCGTAAATTTTCGTTATGACCGTTCCTTTTCGATCACATAGGATTGCAAGCTTCTTTTGCAACCATTCTTTTCGTAAAACTTTTCTATCCCCGGCTGCGCTCCAAAATACAGCATAGTAGGGGTATTATCCTTTGCAAGTTGCAAGAGTTTACTGCCGACTCCCTGTTTTTGATATTCAGGAAGGACGAGCAACTCTGTAATCGTACCGAAATAATATCCGTCTGTAAGAATACGCAAGCAGCCAATCAGTGCCTCATTTTCATAAGCAGTAATATTGATTGTCTGAGACAATGCACACTGTGTTTTTTCAATATCATAATTGCCTTGCCATACTTGTTTGACGAACGCAATAAAGGTAAATGCGTCCAGTTTTTTATCATCTACTATATATTCCATCTTTCTGTCTCCATATTTCCTTTATTAAATTCGTGACGGAAATCTACCACGATAATCAACATATCAAAACCAATTTGCCTTTTCATCTCTAAATCGAGGTTGATCGCCATATTGATACGGATTATAGTTATTACGGTTGCAGCCAAATTCTTTTAAAGACTTAATTTTGTTATCATCCGTCCACTCTACAAGTGAAATGCCGTCAAATTCTTCTATGCTTCCAGCGTTCATTTCATTTTTGAAGTACCATTCCACGATAGTCTGATTACCTTTATGGAAAAACTGCTTAATGTCCCAAATAAGGACTTTTCCCCGTGTATTCCACTCATTAAACCAGTGCTTAACAGTTTTGCGATCCTGATATTTTGGACTCCAGCTTTCCGTATAAACCACATCTTCTGTAAAAATATCATCTATGCCCAAATCCTGTTGTTTCAGCCACATATCAAACCATAACCGGATAATTCTTTCTCTCTCATTCATTATTAAAAACCTCATCTCTACCTGTCTGCCCAAAAGTCTTGCAAAACACGAACTAACTCATTCGGATTATCTTTGTTTACTTCGTGACCGGAAGCTTCCACAATGACCAGCTTGCTGTTTTTCATTGCTTCGTGAAACCGCTTAGCACTCTCCATATTCGTTTTATCCTTTGCGCCGCAAAGAATAAGGGCGGGACAATCAAGCGCTGTCGCCGAATCCATAAAATTGAGATCAACCATTGATTTGCTCAAACGAATAAAATCTTTTTTGCTTACGCCCATATTCTGAAATACGGCTTTGGGCATAAATCTAAATACAATATTTTGAAATTTCAGCAGTCCTTTCGGTATCTCAAACGGCGTTCCGATCAAAACAAGAGAGTTTATTTTTTTCGGATACTGGATAGCATAATTGAGCGCAAGCAGACCGCCGAGGGAAAGCCCGCAAAGATTTAGTTTGTCTTGGTAAGACTCGCACAGCTCGCTGAATGCCTGATATACTGTGGGATAGTCTAATTTCCTGCCTTTTGCAAGGTCAAATAAATCAGGAGCGACAGAGGAAATTCCCCTCGTTTCCAACTCATTTTTAATGGTATCCCAATCCTTACCGTTTTGTCCCAAGCCGTGAATCAAAATATTTTTCATAGGAAAATAACCTCAGTTTTCTTGACATTGACTCTCAAAGAGCCACTTTATTATATCACAGCACTATGTCTTTTTCCACCTTGCCGTGATAGATATAGCCGCCTGATTTTTGTAAAACCAAGCGGCTATGTAAGTTTTATTCTACTGTTTTTTTGATTTCCATTCCGTCCATCAGCCCCCGCATATAACAAATGCGGTATTCTTCCAATACAACATTGTTTTCTGCAAGCAGGTACTGGATTAAAAGTTCGCATTCTTCTTCGGTAAGAGCAGATGGCTTTTCCAAATCCAAGACAGCATTGAGTTTCTCGTTTTGATGTTTAATCTTTGCCGCCTTTTCCTTTGCAGCCTTCAATTTCTCATCACGGGAACGGGCTTTAGCGATTACCTGAGACAGCATACTTTCAAGATCGCTTTCAAACAGTTTGATAGAACAGTTTTCTTCCATCGGGTTTTACCTCTTTTCTTTATATGATGTCTCATATTATAAAGACAAATCATTGCCCGCACAAGGAAGCCACAGTTCTATTTTTACTGACACAGCAGTTCAGAGAACTTACTATGTAAAAGCGGTATGAGACTTCTCCCATACCGCTAAGAAGGTTATCGCTCATAGGCTCTTTCCTTTGAAACAGGTACGCTGTCGCCCTCATCCGGCGCACCGTCCACCAGCTCATTTTCCCGCTTGTCTACATTGAGCAAGCCGTTTAAGACATTGAGCCGATTTGTCTTTTCGGTCAGTTCTTCTTCCTTGTCAAACGGTTTTTCAACCTCTGCTTTCGCAGTAGCGAATTGCTGTTCGAGGGTCGAAAGCTCCCTGCTTTTTGCCTCCAGCCGTTCAGGAATTTTCTCAATGGCATTGTCGATTCGGGTAATATTGCCGACAGCGTCCGTACCTAAAGAAACGGAACGGGAAAGGCTGCCCTTGATTTTTACCTGATAGGCTTTCTCAAAGGTATCAAAGGAAAGCTCCAAATCAAAGCCTCTGTACTTGCCGAGAGGGACGGGATCAGGCGAGGTCATCTCTTTGCAGGCGTCAATGATTTTCTGTCCGCCTTCCGCTTTTTCGGAATAAGAAACACCCTTAACCTCTATTCCTACGAAGGTATCGTCAAGAGGTTTCGGGTGTTCTTTTGCAAGAGATCTATCCTTTTCCAGCCCCGCAATCGTCTCTTTTATCCGGGCGATTGTTGTCGGGTAATATTTGATGATTTTGTCCTCCAGCTCATATTTTTCGGAAAGATAATTAGACTTCAAAAGGCGCAGCTTCTGCACCTGAATATCCAAGTCCATTTTCTCCTTGATGTGCGGGTTATCTGCCGCAAGCATTTTGATCTCCGCATAGGAAAGAGCAGTAGCGTCCACATCTTCGCAGGAACGCACGGGCGATTTGCTCGTCATAATCTGACTTGCGAACTTCTGCTTGCCCTCAACGAGCTGCCAGCAGTATGCGTCAAAAGTGCCTTCAGTAACATATCGGTACAGACCGACCTTTGGGTTTTCGTTGCCCTGCCGCACCGTTCTTCCGGCTCGCTGCTCCAGATCGGCAGGTCGCCACGGACAGTCAAGGTCGTGGGAAGCAATGATCTTGTTCTGCACATTCGTCCCCGCACCCATTTTCTGTGTACTGCCCATCAGGATTCGCACTTCGCCACGGCGTACCTTTTTGAACAGCTCCTGCTTCTTTGTTTCGGTATCCGCCTCGTGGATAAACTTAATTTCCGATTCGGGAATACCACGCTCGATCAGCTTCTGTCGTATGTCCGTGTAGACGGAAAATTCGCCTGCGCCCTTTGGAGTGGAGAGGTCGCAAAATAGAAGCTGCGTCAGCCTTTTATCGCTGTTTTCCTCCCATATACGGAACACCTCGTTCACGCAGGCGTTGACTTTACTGCCTTCTTCATCGGGCAGCATTGGATTCATCATTCGCTGGTCAAGGGCGAGCTTTCTCCCGTCGTTTGTAACCTTCAGCATATTATCCACGCTGGAATCCACATTGCCGCCCCTTATCTTTTCGGCTCGTTCGCCGAGAGAGGCGACCATTTCCTTCTGCACCTGCGATGGCTTCACGGCGATGTTGTGATACTCCACTTCCGGTACGGGAAGGTCGAGCATATCCGCCGTTTTGATGTCCGCCACCTGCTTGAACATCGCCATCAGTTCGGGCAGATTATTGAATTTCGCAAAGCGTGTTTTCGCTCTGTATCCTGTTCCTTCGGGCGTAAGTTCGACTGCCGTGACCGTCTCGCCGAACATCGACGCCCAAGCGTCAAAGTGCTGCAAATCGTGTTCTTGAAGCGTTCGGTACTGCAAATACCGTTGTATAGTATAAAGTTCTACCATACTGTTTGAGATCGGCGTACCCGTCGCAAACACAACGCCACGCCCTCCGGTAATCTCATCAAGGTAACGGCATTTCATAAAAAGGTCGGAAGATTTCTGCGCTTCCGTCTGAGCGATACCGCCCACATTCCTCATTTTGGTGTAAAGATACAGATTCTTGTAATAATGACTTTCATCTATGAAAAGCCTGTCTATACCGAGTTCTTCAAAGGTTACGACATCATCCTTTCTTGATTGATCGTTTAATTTTTCCAGCTTCGTTTGCAGGGATTTTTTTGTCTTTTCAAGCTGCTTGACCGAAAAACGGTCGCCCCGGTTTCGTTTTGCCTCCGCAATCCCTTCAATAATATCGTCAAGCTGCTGTTGTAAAACAGCCCTCTGCCGTTCAATGCTTATCGGGATTTTTTCAAATTGCGAATGACCAATAATCACGGCGTCGTAATCTCCCGTCGCAATACGACCGCAGAAGCGTTTGCGGTTTTTCATCTCAAAGTCTTTCTTCGTAGCGACCAAGATATTCGCCGCCGGATAGAGCTGCAAGAACTCCGCCGCCCACTGCTCTGTTAAGTGGTTGGGGACAACAAAGAGAGATTTATTGCAAAGTCCGAGCCGCTTGGACTCCATAGCGGCGGCAGTCATTTCAAAGGTCTTGCCCGCACCCACAGCGTGTGCCAATAAGGTATTCCCGCCGTAAAGAATATGGGCGACCGCATTTTTCTGATGTTCCCTGAGTGTGATTTCGGGATTCATACCACTGAAAGTAATATGGCTTCCATCATACTCACGGGGGCGGATACTGTTAAACTTGTCGTTATACAGCCGTACCAGCTTTTCCCGTCTTGCGGGATCACGCCATACCCAATCCTGAAAGCCCTGCTTGATCAGCTCCTGCTTCGACTGGGCAATAGCGGTTTCCTTTTTATTGAGGACAGCTTTCTTTTTGCCCTCATCATCTTCGATATAGTCAAAGACACGCACATCTTTCATATTGAGCGTATCTTCGATAATCTTGTAGGCATTGACTCGTTTTGTGCCGTAGGTATTGTAGGCTTTCAGATTTCCACGGTCGTAGGATTTTCCCTCCACATTCCATTCGCCCGTCAGCTTTGAGTAATGGACTTTAATATTCCATCTCGCATAAACGGGCGTATCCAAAAACTCATACATAAACTGCTGTGCGATTTCTTCCGGCAGCCAAGTTGTACCGAGTTGTACGAAAATCTCGCTGGCAGTCAGGTCTTTCGGCTGTACCTTTTCCAGAGCTTCCACATTGATGTTGTAATCTTCGGGGTAGACTTCTGCGGATTTTTTTGCCCAAGCGAGCTTTTCCCGCACATTGCCGGAAAGGTATTCGTCCGCCATCAGGTACTTTCGCTCGGTGCTGTTTCCGTAACCGTACATCGGGTTTAGGAAGATGACGCCCTTTAATTCCCCATAGATTTCCTGCTCGGTCTTGCCCGTAAGGGAACACATATATTCCATATCCACACAGGCTTTTTCGCCCATAGATACGGCAAGCGCTTCGCTGGCGGTATCAACCGAGGTAACAGGAGTGTGCGGCTTGATCGTCCGCTTCGTAAACATATCCGCCTTTCGCTCCAGCTCCCCGTTTTCGTCCAGTACCTCCAGTGCGGAAAGCAGGGCAAAGGAGCTATCCTGTGAAAAAGCGGACACATTCGCACGGGAATTGATCAGCCCGTACTTTTTGGAGAAGGTATCATATAGTTCATTTAGCTTCTGCTGTTCCTTTTCAACTTCGTAATCGGGATAATCTGCGGTCTGCATTTCAATCAGGTTTCTGACGCAGTCACGGATCGCAATCATACCCTTAATACGGTTTTCTGCGGTAGCAGAAACATCGACGGGAGCCATACGGCTGTTTTCACGATAGTAGATTTTATCGTCCACAACCGTATAGGAAAAGTTGCGGACTTCGGGATCGGCAGGAATGGAGTTATCTTCTTCGGTCAGTTCCTCGTCCACCTCATAATCGGTGATCTCTGCGTGGATATTGGAGATTGCTTCTTCTAAAAGCTCGGCAAGGTCGGCGTTTTCATAGGGAACAACGGTATCTTCCTCGCCGAATCTGCCGGACACGGTTTTCCATTCGCCCAATACCATTTCAGGGTGATCGACGAAGTAGGTGTTCATCTTTACGCCGTTTTCATCGGTGTTTAGGTGTACCCATTCCGGTTCAAGGTCAATAAGTCTGTCACGCTTCTGTAAGATCAAAATATCCGAGACAACCTCCGTTCCGGCATTGCCCTTAAAGGTGTTGTTCGGCAATCGAATAGCGCCGAGCAGGTCTGCTCGCTGTGCGATATACTTCCGCACGGCTGGATTTTCCTTATCCATCGTGCCTTTGCTTGTGATAAGCGCCATTACGCCGCCCGGTCTAAGCTTGTCTAAGGACTTCGCAAAAAAGTAGTCGTGGATTAAAAAATTATGCTTGTTATACCTCCTGTCATTCACTCGAATATCGCCGAAAGGCACATTCCCGATCACAGCGTCAAAAAAGCTGTCGGGGATATTTGCTTCCTCAAACGGCTGCGCCGCTATCGAGGTTTTCTGATAAAGCTGCTGTGCAATTCCTGCCGAAATCTTATCAAGCTCCACACCGTAAATCTTTGTATTTCTCATCGACTCCGGCAACATACCGATAAAGTTACCAATACCGCAGGACGGTTCTAACAGGTTGCCCTCCTTAAATCCCATCTGTTCCATAGCCTTGTAGATAGCGTCGGTAACTTCGGGAGGAGTGTAAAAGGCAGTCAGTGTACTTTCTCTTGCGGCGGCATATTCTTCGGGCGAGAGTGCGGTATATAACTCAACAAACTCATCTGCCCACGCCGAATTATTTTCATCAAAGGCTTCTGAAAGCCCACCCCAACCGACATATTGGGAAAGGATTTCCTGTTCTTCCGGAGTAGCATTTCGCTCATCAAACTCCAATTCTTTTAGGACACGGATTGCATCCATATTGGCTCTGAATTTT
>OKSV01000939.1_pt1 | contig 14722 bp, 19 predicted proteins | sample 1601261 | NCBI WGS metagenome assembly OKSV01 (sample SAMEA3879560, study PRJEB24766) | human gut metagenome | biome: human-associated habitat; feature: feces | place: USA | collected 1985/1987
TTGTCTACTTAAGAGGTATCATATCACAAAGCTGTAGTTCTTGTTTGGATTTTTCTTGAAGAGCAGACCTATTCCCTGAGAGGTCACATCCTTGACAACTACTCTGTCTGTCTCAGTTGTCTTACCATCCTGGTGCTCAGAGAAGCTAACCTCGTTATTGACGATAAGGTCGGCCAAAATAGATGCCCCCTGTGCCACGATAGTGTCTGGATTAAGGTCAAACTTAGGTTCCAAACCACTCATCAAACGAATCATTTGACGAATCATTGGCATACGTGTTGAACCACCCACAAGCAGGATATGGTCGATTTCTTCCCATTTCAAGCCAGATGCTTGAAGGGTAGACTGTACCTTGATTTCAGTATCTTTGAGGAGGTCCAAGGTAATTTCATTGAAAATTGCTTGAGTAATCAAGACACCGTAACCTTGACCATTGATATAATGCTCATAGAGAGCTTGGTCATTCACAGATAGACTAGTCTTAATCTGCTCAGCCTTATATTGAAGTTGAATTTTTTCCTTCTCGGAAAGGTTAGTCATATTGACCCCTTGTTTTTCCAACTCCTGCATGATGTAGCCCACAAGACGCTTATCAAAGTCAATCCCACCAAGGCGTGAATTCCCGTCAGTCGCTAAAATATCATAGGCATGATCAGCCACGCGCATGATGGTAACATCAAAAGTTCCTCCACCAAGGTCAAAGACCAAGACATTCCCTTGAGCACTTTTAGTGTGGGCATAGGCAATGGCCGCAGCTGTAGGCTCATTGATAATACGCAAAACGTTAAATCCTGCGATACGACCAGCATTCTTCGTTGCCGCACGTTGATCTGACGTAAAGTAGGCAGGCACGGTGATGACAGCATCCTTGATACCGTCTGCTTGTCCCATCTCCTGACCAACGACATAGGCGCGTTTACGGAATTCGTTCAAAACCAAGGCCGAAAGAATAATAGAATTGACACGTGTGTGGTCTGGTGTATCACTAGCAATCGGACGCCCGATGTCACGTTTGAAGTCAAATTTAAAGTTTTCTGTACTTCCGATTTCTGTCCCACGCTCGATGGCTTCTTTACCAAAAGATACATGGTTTTGGCCACTAATATTTGAGAAGTAAACCGCTGAACGTAAGACCTGATCGTCATTCGTCCCCATCAGAATAATCTCTGGCACATCTTCACGAACAACAGCCATAACGGAATTCGTTGTTCCTAAATCAATACCAATCGCTTTTTTTCTCATAACAATTTCCCTTCTAGCCTCATTCCTCATTTTGAGTTTTCTTGACTATAGCTCCAAGCAGGTATCCGCTTAGATTGTCTCCATTCATCGCTGTCACATAAAACTCCAAAAGAGTAAAGTTATTCCAGTCTAGTTTTTTTCACTATACTATATTATCACAAATAAAGAGACTATAAAATAGGAAAAAAGGGAGTAGGACCGAACAACTTTTTAAAAATTGTTCCTTGTCCCACTCCCTTGAGTGTCAATCAATCTGATAGACTGGATAAACTTAGAAATACAGGAGTATTATCCACTTAAAGTGCCATGCTTTATAGCAACTAAAATACTCCTACTTTCTAAAAAAAGCTGAGAATCTCATCTCAGCTTTCTTTGTTATAGTCAAAGTGAATGACTTGCTCCGTTGCATCTACATAGGCGTGGACTCCGAAGGGAACAATGGCTCTTGGTGTGGCATGGCCAACATTCAGATTATAGACAATTGGGATATTGCTATCAATGATGTCCATTAAAGCCTCCTTATAGTCGTCATAGAAGGTTTCATCCATAGGTTTCCCAACCAAGAGTCCACTGATGACCTCAAATATCCTAGTTTCTTTTAAAGTTTGCAACATTTTTTTGAAATCATCAGGTTCAGGCTTTTCTTCACTTGTTTCTAGCAATAGAATCTTTCCTTCCCAGTCGGATAAGTCAGGGAAAAGTTTGTATTTTTGGCAGAGGTCTGTGCTATCTGCGTGTAGAGAGTTGTCAAAAATATCATAGAGAGACTCAAGACAACCACCGAGGATTTCTCCCTCAAACCGAGCATTGCCTCGTAACAAGTCAAAACCTGTATTTGCATGGCTGACACGAGGTGTTCCCAAAGCTTTGGGACTAAAATCAGTCCGTTCCTCATACCAAACGTTACTAGGGCGAATTTCTGAGATTTTTCCGGTCTTAATCAATTCTTTAAAGTAGTGAAGGCTATATGGCAACATTTCTTTGTCTAACTCACAAATGTCTGCTAGAAATGATTGGCCATAAAAAGTCTTGATACCTAGTTTATGTAACATGAGGTGGTTCATGGTTGTATCCGAGAAACCGAGAAAAATCTTTGGTTTGATAACCTTTTGTAGTTGGTCATTTTCAAAGAGGTAGGGTAGCAAGCGATAGGTATCGTCTCCACCGATAGCACATAGAATCATGTCGATGCTATCATCAGAAAATGCCTGAATCAAATCCTCTGCACGAGCTTCAGGGTGTTCTTTGATAAAATCTAAGCCTTTTAGCGAATGAGGTAAAAAGATAGGATTGAGTCCGAGGCCCTTGAGACGTTGAATACCCAAGTCCACTTCGTGCTTGACAAAGTCTTCACCGATAATCCCACTAGATAAACTTATAATACCAATAGTAGAAACCATGTCTTGTCCCTCCTGAAAAAAGATTGAGCCTATCTTATCACAGGAGATGAGATAAAACAATAGGTATTATATTAATCAGAAGTTCCCTCCACTAACTTAATCAATCGCATTCTCACCAACATAAATAATTTCTAAATTACCCAAGGAAACATCACCTTTGATGTAGAAGTCCTTGCTGGTCAAGTTACTAGGATTTTCCTCATGCTGTACAGCTGAAAGAGAGTTATCCACATTCACATGCACCCGCCAATCACTGGGCACATAGAGGCTAAGACTTCCAAGAGAAACGTCCACATCAAACTGAGCAGATGGCCCCTCAATACGGCAATTATCAAAATAAACGGAAGCCTGTCCTAAACTAACATCCGCACTCCCATGCGTAAATTGCTGGTCATTGAGATATTTGGTCACTGCTGAAAAAGTGACATCAATATCATTTCCACCATTATTAGCGTCCGAACCAGTAGAACCCAATCCAAAACGATTCTTTGTTTTACCAGAAGGTTTGAAGAGAATATTCAAGCCAACAACTGCAAGAATGGAAGAAAAGATAAGGACCGAATTAGACACTGGAAGAAAATGGAACTGTCCATTGAGTGAAAAAAGAGCCACAATGCCATAGGCGAAACCAAGACCAAAATGTCGCTTCAAAAGACTAGAGAGGGACAAAATTGCCAGTAAGACCACCCAGGCCAACATCCAAATACTAATTTCCCATTTTATAAAATAGTCTTGTACAATTACCAAAGCTGCCAAAAGGATCAAGAGGATCCCAATTAATTTCTTTCTCATTATCTTACCTCATTTCGTTTAGTCGTTCTTTTAAAACTTGATAGTAGCGTCTTGATACATGGACCTGCTTGTGGGTCTGATAGAAATTCACCGTGCTGTTCCCTGAAAAAGACTTCTCCAAAGAATAAATCTGCTTAGCATTAACAATCGTCGATTTGGAAATTCGACAAAAGGTAATCGGAAGCAACTCTTCTAATTCGTAGAGCTTTTGCTTCACCTCATAGGCCTCATCCTTAGTATGACCATAAATTTTCTCCCCGTCTGTTTCAAAAAAGAGAATATCTGCCAAATCCAGAAAATATTCACTGCGATCCTTGTAAAAGGCTAACGGAACTAACTTTTGCTTTAGAATAGACTCTTGGAGCTGGGCTAATTCCTGTGTTAACCGAGGAGCTCGAATCAAGATTTCAGGCTCATCCATGGATGGGTCTAATTCGATTCTAACTTTCATAAGACTCCTTTCCTGTCCTTTTGATGGTTCCATTATAACAAGTGCTTTACACAAAACAAGGCCTTTTAGGTAAGTGGCACGGTTTAGCCCCTAAGAGGTAATAACAGACAAACAAAAGAACCTGGCTGTTGCCAAGTTCTCATTTTTAGTGTGGAGGACTCCCCTCCCATTTGTAATCTGTTCAATGCTGACTAACTGGGCAAGCAACTACTACTTCACAGTATCTTCACGACTCACTTTTTGTGATTCACCAGCCTTACCATTGATACGGTAGTCGCTGTAGTTAGAACCACTACTGCTAGAGTCGCTATCGTCACCAACATATTCCACATTACATGACCAAGAGATTTTATCTTTGATATCTCCTGATGACTTGAATTTCGAATCATAACCATAATAGAAATCATAAACTGCTGTGAAGGTCACCTTGAAGGTCTTCTCACCAGTCTGAACGACTTCTGTGACGTCAACGTCTGAGAAAGAAATACTATCAGCAGCACGGTTTTTAGCACCCGTAGTATTTCTATCAATATCAGCCGTTACATCCTTGTACATGGTATCATCAGTACCATTAAGGAAAATGTCGGATACACCATCTGGTGTTGTGTTGTGATTAGAAGCGTAGCTACCAAATTTACCGTAGGCAGCAGTCAAGAGACGATCTGCCGTATCACGGTCAAGAACTCCGTCAGCATCTAAAGTAACCGTTTGGCCTTCAGAGATTTTCTTACTAGACAATGTCTCTGTCTTGATAGAGCTATCATCTTCGAAATTCTTCTTAACATAAACGGCTGATGATCCAGCTACTGCTACCTTGTTAACATCTAGTTTCCCTGAGTTAAGGGTTCCAACTTTGGTACCACCAACGTAGAGGTCTCCGTCCTTAAGATTAGACTTAACGGTAAAGCTAAGATACTCTACAGAAAGGTTGACTTCTGTTTTAGAGGTCACATTTTCCTCAGATGAGACAGTGATATCTTGATCATTGACCTTACCAGAAGCCACAAAATTGTAGGTTCCTGGATAGAGATGATTCAATTTAGCCGTGTAGTTATTGCCATCTGTAGTCGCGTAAGAAACCCCGTTAATAGTCACATTCAAATCAGCTGTATTAACGGTCAAATCAACCGTTCCAGGATCTACCACAACTCGCCACTTAGGAAAAATAAGAAACTGGCGGCCAACCTTTTGCATACGTTAACCAGACATAAGTTAGCTCTTGCTATAGGCTTGTGTACTTTTAGTGTCTGTGTACTTGACTTCAGATGTTTTAATTTCCTTTTTAGTATCAGACCATACTTGGTATTCCAAGCTATCTTTAAAGCTCTTCTTAGCTGCTGCTTCATAACGCTCTGCTACTTGACCACGTGAGTAGTAATAAGAACCAAAGCCGTAACCAGCAAGTGCTAAGACTGCTGCAACAACACCAGCAATAATCAGGATTTTCTTTCCTTTAGCCATGGCTGGCTTGGCTGGTTTCGCAGCCTTACCATCTGAGATAAATTGATGGATGGTTGACACATCATAACCTGAAGACTTACCAAGTAGGAATTCCTCAGGAAGAGGTTGACGTCCAACATAGGTTTTAAAAGCCTTCATCCAGATAGCTTGTGCTTCTTTAGAGGCAGCCTCTGAATTTTCTTCAGCTTGACCTTGTTCTGCTTGAGATACTGGTGCAAGCTCCTCAGTTTCTAAAGGAGTCTTTTCCTCTTCGTCACCAAGCGGTACATCTTCAAACACTTCCTCGGCAACGTCATACTCATCAACTTCTTCTGTTGGTTCAGAAGGAGTGGCTTCTTGGTCCAAGCCCATTGCCGCAATGCCTTTAATAGCCTTTAAGTCAAAGTCTGCTTTCTGGCCTTCTTCAATCTCCAAAGCATGGGGCGGACGACCAACTGCCTTTTCAAATAAATCAATCCACTTTTCTTTTGTTGCCATAAAGACTCCTATAAACTTACTTTTTCAAAAAATGCTAGAGGTTTACTTAGATTAGAATAGAAGACCTACTGTAAATGATGACATGATAGCAAATACGATTGCAAACAAGATTGACAAAATCACACCATTCAAAAGTGCTGCCAAAATCATTTGATAGAATTTATCAGCCTTCCACGCTGTTGTTACAGGAACAATTGTAAAGAGGTTAGCAAGTGCAAATAAGAAGTAAACAACATAGAACAAGAATCCTGGGAAGGCAACAAGTCCAATAGCTCCCAACAAGATTGTTACGAGCAAGATTGGCAAGGCCAATGACGTCAAGCGACCAAAACGGTCAAAGCTATTCAAGAAAGTAGTCTCAGGATCACGGAAAATTGCCTTACGTGTTACAAATCCTGCCAAGATAAAGGCAAAGATAAAGAGGAAGGCAGCTAGGATACTTGCGAAGAAAGCCCCAAAACCAATACTAGATGTATGACTTGAAAATGAAGATGAGTAACTATCTGTTCCATAAGAACCAAACATACTAGACAATGCATTTGTTGTTGATACAACTGGGCTAATAAGTTTACGTGCCACAGCGCTCAAGATTGCAAAGAAGGCAAGTCCAGTGAAGAGTGACAAGAAGATATAGTTAAGCCAACCATTGTGTTTACCATAATCTGTCATGTCAGCTGGACGACGCCATGCATTAAGCAACCATGTCCAGTAGTTTTTGAAAGTTGTCGCAAATGCTGATGGTTGTGCTGGAACAACTACAGCTTGGCCATTGATAAATTGGACATTTTGACCTGGTCGAAGCGGTTGACCGTTAGCAAAAGCTGCTTGTTGACCAGCTTGAGCATTGGCAAAACCAGCTTGTGGTTGTGCTGCCTGATTTGGCACTCCTTGTACTGGAGCAGCTTGAGCACCTGCAAAGGTTGGTTGAGGTTGTGCTGCCTGAGCATTTGTAAAAGGAGCTTGCGCTTGTGCGTCTTGTGCACTCGCAAAAGTCGGCTGTGGTTGTGCTTCTTGGGCACCAGCGAAAGTTGGCTGTGGTTGCGCTTCTTGGGCACCAGCGAAAGTTGGCTGTGGTTGCGCCTCTTGGGCTGGTGTTTCTTGAACATTAGCGAAAGCTGGTTGCGCTGGCGCTTCTTGTGTTGGGGCAGTTTCTACTGCTGGTGCGTCATCTTGGAACTCACCAGCTGCAAGTGCTGCTGCAATTTCTTCTTCAGTCGCTGAACGACCATTGATGGCTTCAAAAAAATCTAACCAATCTGCTTTAGTCATAATAATCTCCTTAAAAATACATAGAATGTCTTTATTTTATCACAAATAAATACATTAATAAATGTCATTTTTATTAGAAAAAGGCTTGGAGCAAACTGTCCAAACCTTTATATCTTCTTACTTATTTCTTTGTAGAGATTTTTGAATCTGACGATCCAGCTCTCGTTTAATGTGTGGTTCTGGTGAAAATCGCTCTTCCCAGTCACTTGGTTTAAGAATTTTGTGGGTCACGGGATCAAAGTGAGCCTTGCCATCGGGGAAAATTTTCCCCATATTAGCCTCATGAACTGTATCAAAGAAAGGTTTAGGATCCACCCCCATAAGAACAAATGAACCATAGGTCAAGTAAAGCAAGTCAGTCAAAGCATCCACCTGACCAACCATCGTTGACTCTGAGTGCTCTTTAGAACTAACTTTGAGAGCTGCCTTATCAAGAGCAGCATGCAAATCCAGAACAGCCTGACCAAAGACACGCTTGTCCCCACCTGATGAAGCATAAAGAAATTCGACGATTTCTTCCAACTTGAAGTCCGAACGGTAACTAGCTTCCTCAATACCGTAAACACGAGGCATATCGGTAGTTGAGCCATCCATCAAATGGTGGAAATCCTTAACCTTGTTGAAGTTGTCATCATCACTGGTAAATGAATTCTCTGTTTCAAAGTGAATCAAACCATAGTGTGACAAGGCTTTGGCAATCCCATTCTGGTTATTAGTATCAGTGACATGGGTAGCCTGGTCTTTCAGCTCGTCTTCACCATTACCCATGGCAACACCAATGCCGACGCCAGACAGCATTTCTAGGTCATTTTCCGAATCCCCGAAGGCCATAACCTCACTGAGTTCGAAACCAAAAACCTCACCTAGATGAGCGATACCTTTCAACTTAGATTGGTCCGCTGAAATAATATCGGCTGAATAAGGGCTTGAACGGGTAATCTTCACATGAGGAAATTTTTCTTCAATATCTTGTGTTTCACCCACCGTCGCTACCATAACTACCTGATAAATAGGCTCACGCATGATAGTTTTAAGGGTTTCAATGCTTTGTGGCTTGAAACGACGAATCAAAGACTTGAAACTACGCTCCACCATCTTAGCCCAGGACTTAGGGACAATACGACTAACGATTTGCCCAAACTTACTCGTCCCCATACTAATAATATTGGAACCAACAAGACCTGTACTTGTCCCTAGAGAAATCTCTCTACGGTGTTTGGTGGCGTAACGAATTAAGTTATAGACAGTAGATTTAGGGAGCTGATTTTGATAGAGGACCTTGTCATGAGTCAAAATATATTGACCATTATAAGTGACTGCAAAATCCAGACCCAGGTTGTCCATGAAAGGCTGAACAAATCCTGGACCACGACCTGTTGCCAAACCAACTAAGATACCATCTTCCTTCATTTGACTGATAGCTTTTTTAGTCGAACTCGACACGCGTTTTCGGTCATTGAGAAAGGTCCCATCAATATCAAAAAAGACTGCTTTAATGGCCACAGAGCTCCCCTCCTTCTAACATTTTATGCTAAAATAAATTATAACATATAATCACACTACTTTTCCACAGGGTTTTATTAGAGTGATAACGAAGCGATTTTGTGAGCTATTTTAGTAATTCATACCCCATAAGTTGCCGTTTGCTTACCTCGAAAGTTAGCAAAAAGGAAAGCAAAAAAATACCCGTTAGGGTATCAATCACTACGAGTTTAGCAGGCAAGAAAAGACACCGTTCTAGGTGTCTTTTAATTATATTTTATCAATGTTATTACTTAATTTTTAATATCATTACCACTAATTCATCTTTAGAAGCATTAGGGGCGATTGTTTTAAAACCAAAAGAGCTATAAAAATTAATTAACTTAGGGTGATTTTCACATTCTAACCATACATATTTTGCACGTATAATATTAGAAGCCTCTTCAACTTTATCAAAAGCTAAAGTTAATAAATCTCCTCCAGTAATTAAATTTGAAGCGTCCTTAGAAAAATTTTTTCCTAACTGACCAATCAAGTAGCTATTAATTTGAAACTTTTGTCCTATAGCACGTCCATGTTGCTTTAACTTATTTTGTTGATTATTACTTAAAGCGTCAAAATTTCTCTTTGACATTGTTAAGGGTTTGTTCGCTAAAGAAAAGAAGCCAACTAAAATATTGGTTTCTCTTTCAAAAACTAAATAAGTCGAAGCGATAGCAGCTCTTTCAAACTGAATTGCCTTTTTATGTAAAAAAATTTCAATATCGTTGGGAGGCGCTGAGTTGCTTTTAAAACTTAAGATTACTTTTTCCAACTCTTCCTTATCTAATGCTTCTATTAGATTAGTCAACGATATTACTTTATACACACCTATTTATCCTTTTTTAAACATTGATCTGATTTCTTCTAAATTTTGAATATCACTCGCTTTAACATCTTTTGAGCGTTTAAATTTACGAGTTTCTGATAAAGCAGAAATTAAATTATCAGCAGAACGTCTATTAAAAGTTAAATCTGTGATGAAACTTTTAGTTGCCATTTTAATTTCCCCCTTTAATAAATACTGTACAGGAATATGTGTTCCTATACAACATCATTATATATTTTATAGCCTCTTTTATCAAGGCTTTTTAAATTATATTCCCTAATTAAAGTAATTGGTATAGACACCCTATAAAAAACTGTGAAAATTTGCGCGTGATGTAAGACAACACCTTGTAGTGGCTCTCCAGACGGCAATATAGGGGCGGGGGTGCATTTAAAAATAGCCCGAATGTTATCGGACTATTCTTTGTATAGGGCGTGTTAAGGACGATATAGTGGTGTTTTATTCCAACATTTTCCAACATTCTTATCCCACGCGCTACCATTCCACTATCTTCTACTATCTTCTACTATCTATCGCGTTTCATTCTAACATTTTCTAACCAACATTTACCAACATCTCCCATAATTAGGGCGTTAAGAACGTTCCCCGCTCCATGTAAAGAGTAACTCGAAAAATTGAGAACGTACACAAATTTCGAAACGTTACGAAAAATCAAGATCATATCATAGTTTAATACCACTTAACCATAAGTCCTCACCTTTGCGCCAATATTGATAATACTTAGCTCTATGCTTGTAATAAGTTTTCCAGTGCATTCCTTTTGGCTTATCGGGAAAATCGGGTGTTAAGTAGTCCTTCGCCTCGTATTCAGGCACTATCTTTTGAGCTTCCTTAACTGCCTGCTCCCAGTAATAAACACAGTCGGTCTTGCTTCGGTTTAATGTTCTATTATGCAACCCTAGACACTTACGACATGATAAGACTTCGCAATACCAATATAAGCTCGTTCTAGCCTCTCCACAGTTAGGGCAATATAAATAATAGCGATAGCCTCCATAGTTTAATGACTGCCGTTTTAGGGGCGTTTCTTGACCGTTATAAACTATGGTCAACTTATCCAAGTCTATCCATACCCTAGCTTTGCCGTGTGCTATCTTCGCCTTGGTTAGGTTGCTAGCTTTGAGAACGTCTATAAACACCTTTAATTCAATTTCTATCACTTTGACACCTCGCCCTATATTAGGGCAACCCAACTATTCAAACAAATCAACTAGTTCACCGTTTCGATAGTTTTCAGCAAAAGCTAAACAAGCAAGGTTAACTAGCTCTTGGAATCTTGTTTTAGCATAGCCCAATTCTTGAGCGATAACCCAGTTTGGTGCTGGTGGGTGTTGCAAGAAACGGCGATAGATAATAACCCTGTAGCGTTTATCAACGATGTTTCTGTGTGCTTCCTCAATAGCTTCCAGCTCATTTATGGCATTCATTCGTCTTACTGCCAGTGTCTCAACAATGTTACTGCGGTTATTGTTCTTAGAACGTGGCTCAAAGGTATAATTTGCCGTTATACGCTGTTCAGCGCTATCGTGTGCAATCTCTCGCCATCGTGGGTATTCTCGCAACTTCTTTTTAGCGTTCTTAATTGTCTGCTTTTCATTGATTGCCATAAGTTCCATGATTTATCCTCTTTTTATACTAGTCAAAAGCGCTTGGATAACCCAAGCGCTTCATCACCTATGCTTCACTGCAACCCTTAGAATAGCTCTCAAAGCTATCACAAATACGGTTAAACACCTTTGTAAGGTCTTCATCTTCCACATACTTAACAACCATTGTAAAGGTGTTGTTAGCCTCGTTCCCGCCGATTGTGATCTCTGTTGGCTGTTGTTCATACGTTCCGACCATGTAACCAAGGATAGCAGTAGATGATACTTTGGCATGATCCATAGTTTCAAAGTCATGTTTGAAAGTGAATGATTTAGCATTGTCGCTGAATAATTTGAATGTCATGGTTGTTCTCCTTTTCTTAATCGGTATGATTAGCTAGAAAGTTATATCTTTCTCTGAAATTTGTAGTTTTAGTTTTAAAAAAGCTCAATAACTACAAGTAAAACTACTTAAAAAAACCAGTAGTATCAAGGGTTTAGGTCAATTTGTAGTTTTTGTAGTTTTAGTTTTGGCAAAAGACTTTTATTTTTTACACGCTATACAAATATCTATATATTATTATCTATGATATTTAATACTACTAAAACTACAATATAGTATAAAGCCTATAATACCAGTGTTTTGGGTTGTAGTTTCTGTGTAGTTTTTGTGTAGTTTTAAATTCGTTCATAGTAAGATACTGGAGTGCCACCTTTAAACAATCTTCTTTGTGTAGGTTGTTCTCCTTTTCTCCATCCGTCGTCATTATCTAAAAAGTCGCGTATTTTCAAGAGCTGAAATGTCGGTGTTTAAGGCGTTGTTACTTGTTCTATTTGCGTTAGGGGTGTAGGAGCTGCCTGCTATCCTTTCCATACGTCTATAAACATTAAGCATACTTTTGGCATTGTTTATAGTTTGTCGTTTATCAAGCTCAGCGCTTAATGCTCTGGCCTTATTAAAATCTTTAACGCCATTACATATACGCTTAAAAGCGTTGTCAAGGCTTTGTTTTGCCTCATATTCAACGCTTAGCATATACTTTTTAGATCTTGGGGTACTGTTTTTTAAAGTGATACTAATCATTGGTTGCTCATACAAGCCCGATATAAAGCCATGAATGGCAGTAGCGGCAGTATCTGCTTGATAGTAGTCAGTGAGCTCTTTCGAGAAAGTAAAGGCCATTTAAGCACCTCTCTTTCTAGCTCTTTTGTTTCAAGGCGCTAATGTTATAGCGCTTATCCTTGATGCCAAAGACCTTGAATGAATTACCGTCAAGACCTTTCAAAATTCTGCTTGTATTGCGCTCATTGTAAACCTTTCTAAGTTCATCACCGCTTAAATTAGTGTTGATGATCGTAGTATCTCGGTTATTGAGAATATCAAACAGAAAATCTTGCTCCCAGTCGCCTTTTGGCTTAATCTCAGCGTTCTTTGCGCCTAGGTCATCCAGTATCAGATAATCAACGCTTGTCATGAGGTTTAACGCCTCATGCTCTGTCAAGCTAGCATGGCGGCCATAATTCCAACCGTTTTTGATTTCCTTGATGATTTCGGTAAGGCTGATAAACAAGACACTCTTAGGCTCATTCTTAGCCCGATAGCCCTCATTAATCGCTTTGGCCATAGCGTAAGATAGGTGGCTCTTTCCTACCCCAGTACTGCCCGTTATAAGCGTATTTCCTGCCATACCGTCCAGGTACTTTAGGACTTGCCCTTTAGCAAAGGCTAAGAGTTGCTTTTCCTCTGGTGTTTCAGCGATAAAGTTATCAAGGGTTGCTGATTTCAACTCCTTTGGAACAGTGCTTTTACTTTCGAGAATATTATAAGTTTTGAGATATAAGCCTTGGTTTTGGCTTTTCTCAATCTCGGACAGTTCCTTTTGAGAAATGCCCTCTTTGACACAAACGGGGCAAATCGGGGCGAATAGTCGAGGTTTAGCCTCGTCGGCTGCTTTAAGCGGGCGATCAAATTGTAAATAATGCACTTTATGGACTGGACAAACTTCATCCAGTGTCACTGTGTTTTTATAGATTTCAAGGTAATTAGGCTTTTCAATAGCCGTTTCTGTTTCTTTGGTCATAGATACCCCCTTTAAAATGGTAGCGGTGGGAAGTTACTTGTAATCGTTTCTTCCTCTGCCTTTTTGTTGCGGTTAGCTTTCGAGTTGCGAACTAATTCAACGGTTAGTAAGTTATCTTGCTTCCAGCGTGTAAGAATGGCCTTGATATATGCAAAGTTCACCTTTCCTTGATTGACGGCTTCTTTTAACGCCTCATAGATCAAGTCAGCGTTAAACTCGTCTAGCATATAGCCTAGTTCTTGTTGTTGGATAGCTGATAAAGGTCGCCCGCTCTCTTGTTCAAAGCTATTATAGAGATTGATAAACTCTTGGCTAAAAATAGGGGCGGTGGTAGTGGTGGTTTTTTCTTCTTGAGTTTCCTTACTACTACTCTTACTTACCTTACCTTTACTTATATTATCTTTACTTATATTGGGTCTACCAGTGGTTGCCGTTTGGTTTACCAGTTGTTTACCAGTCGTGTCATCGCTATCTGTTATAAGGTTTTCAGCGTTTTGTTCTAGCAGGTCTTTATAAATGCTAGGCGTGTATCTGTCTTTTCTAACGGTGTTTTGTTCGTGGAAGTCAACAACAAAATAAACCATTTCTTCGTTAAGAGGTTTCACAAACCTTTTAACAACTAGGAGACCCAAATTATCCTCGCTAGCTCCTATCATTCTGATAATAGGGAATGCTTCCACCACCCCGTCATCGTCACAATTTTGTATGAGGTGAAAGTAAAGGGCTTGGGCTTCCAATGGCAAGCGCAAGAAGCGATGTGTTTGGGTAACGGTTTTACTTATCATTCTACGGTTTCCCATTATTTTCCACCCCCAAAAATGCATAGATGTGACTTCTAAGATAGTACACTTTGCGAGTTCCCTCTACTGGGGCTTGATAGCGTTTAAGGCCAGCTTTTTCCCAACGTTTTAAGGTGTTATAGCCTACCCCTAGTTCGTTCATTACTTCCTGGGAAGATATTAGATCTAACCGTTTGTTATCGTGCTTGGAAGTAGCTTTAATAAAGTCTTCAAAACGATTGTCAATGACTCTAAGTAGTTTGTCTTCAAATTCTTCACTTAGAATATGCATATCATCACCCCCTTAGCAGCTCTTTATACTCGGTTAAGTCAGCCTCAAGCAAGGCGCTTACTCGCTTTTCTTCCTCGGTTAGTTGGCTTTTAAGCGCTCTGATACCCTCTAGGCGTTCCGTATCGTTAGCAGGGATAAAGTAGCCCCCGTTAATATCACGACTGGCACAAATAGGGACACCATATTCAACAATTAAGCGCCTAATGATTGCTTGAATTGTTCTGCGATCCATTCTGTGGGTTGCTGCAAGCTCTTTTCCAGTAATAGAACGGTTATCAGCTCCTACGGGAATACTGGCCAAAATTCTTTTATGGGTGTTTGGGATTGTTTTTCTCATTCAATAATTATCCTTTCTATTTGTTGTGATACATGTTTAGGCTTCCTCATCATAACCCTTTGAATAGCTCTCAAAGCTATCACAAATACGGTTAAACACCTTTGTAAGGTATTCATCTTCCACATACTCAACAACCATTGTAAAGGTGTTGTTAGCCTCGTTCCCGCCGATTGTGATCTCTGTT
>OKSV01000957.1_pt1 | contig 14518 bp, 10 predicted proteins | sample 1601261 | NCBI WGS metagenome assembly OKSV01 (sample SAMEA3879560, study PRJEB24766) | human gut metagenome | biome: human-associated habitat; feature: feces | place: USA | collected 1985/1987
GCACCACCAACCGCCACGACCTGAGCCTGAAGCCGCCCCGCGCCACCATGCTGGATCTGCTGAAGGATGCCGGTAAGGACGTGATCGCCGTGGGCAAGATCTACGATATCTTTGACGGCGAGGGCGTGACCGAAAAGATCAAGACCACCGGTAACACCAACGGCATCGCCTTTACCAAGGCCTTGCAGACCCGGGATTTTGAGGGTCTGGCGTTTGTGAACTTGGTGGACTTTGATATGCTTTACGGCCACCGCCGCGATGTGGCAGGCTACGCTGCCGCCGCTACCGAGTTCGACCGTTTTCTGGCCGATTTCCTGCCGGGGATGCGGGAGGGCGACCTGCTCATGATCACCGCCGACCACGGCTGTGATCCCTCCTACACCAAGACCACCGACCATACCCGCGAGTATGTGCCGTATCTGGTCTGCGGCAAGGGTGTGAAGGCGGGGACGGATCTGGGCACCAAGCTGTGCTTCGGCACCATCGCCCAGACCATCTGCGAATATCTGGAAGTGGACGCTTCCACGCTGGACGGCAAGAGCGTATGGCAGGAGATCCGGGCATAAAACGCCCCAAAAACAATAAGAACAGGAGCGTGAAACAATGCGTATTTATGATCTGATCGCAAAAAAGCGCGACGGCGGCACCCACACCCGGGAGGAACTGGAAGCTATTGTCAACGGCTTTGTCAGCGGGGAAGTGGCTGACTACCAGATGGCCGCATGGATGATGGCGGTGTATCTGCGCGGCATGACCAATGAGGAGACCGCTGAGCTGACCGATGTGATGGCGCACAGCGGTGTGATGGTAGACCTTTCGCCCATTCCGGGCATCAAAGTGGACAAGCACTCTACCGGCGGTGTGGGCGATAAGACCACGCTGGTCATTGCACCCATCGTGGCGGCCTGCGGGGTGAAGATCGCTAAAATGAGCGGCCGGGGTCTCGGCCACACCGGCGGTACCATCGACAAGATGGAGAGCGTGCCCGGCACAAAGACCGCCCTCTCGCAGGAGGAGTTTTTTGCACAGGTGAACCAGATCGGTCTGTCGGTCATCGGCCAGAGCGAGGGTATCGCTGTGGCGGATAAAAAGATGTACGCTCTGCGGGACGTTACAGCTACCGTCAGCTGCATCCCGCTGATTGCGTCCAGCATCATGTCCAAAAAGCTGGCCTCCGGTTCGGACGCCATCCTGCTGGACGTCACCACCGGCACCGGTGCTTTTATGAAAACTGTTGACCAGAGCATTGAGCTGGCACAGCTGATGGTCGCCATTGGCACCCACCATGGCCGCCGGGTAGCTGCCATGATCACCGATATGGACACCCCGCTGGGGCACAACATCGGCAACAGTCTGGAAGTGATGGAGAGCATGGACGTGCTCAAAGGCCACGGCCCGGCAGACCTGACCGAGGTGTGCCTGCAATTGGCGGCCAACATGCTGGTACTGGCAGGCAAGGGCGATGCCGCCCACTGCCGCGCTATGGCCGAGGCTGTCATTGCGGACGGCTCTGCCTTTGCCAAGTGCAAGGAAATGTTTGCCGCGCAGGGCGGCGACATCCGGGTGCTGGATGATTACAGCCTGTTTGCACAGCCCGCCGCCAGCTACGAACTGCTGGCCGAGCAGGACGGCTACATTGTGGCCAACGATGCGGAAAAGATCGGTTCTGCCAGCGTGCTGCTGGGCGCAGGCCGCCAGAAAAAGGGCGACCCGCTGGACTTTGCCGCCGGTATCACCCTGCACAAAAAGCGCGGTGACTACGTCCATAAGGGCGAAAGCCTTGCCACCTTCTACGGCGTTGCGGACAAGTTTGAAGCTGCCGCAGCCGAGTACCGCAGCGGCCTTGTGTACGGCGCTGAAAAGCCGGAGGAAGCCCCGCTGGTGTACGCCCTTGTCACCAAAGACGGCGTAGAGCGGTACTGAGACCGGACAGCAAGGGAGAACCCTGTTTTCCGCGAAAATGCAAGGTCGGGCAGCCCGCAGGCTGACCGACCTTGCTCTTATAACAATTTTTTTTCCGCTGAGGATGCCCAGAGCGTACGCGGTGGGCATTCTAAATCGTTTCGTCCCAAGGGGACTGCTGCACAAAGCTGTGCGGCAGTCCCTTTTTGCGCTTTCACGCTGAGAACAGGCCATCTTGCACAAAAGAACTGTCGCTTTTTAAGCAATTCGCTGTATTTGCGGGACAAACGGTAGAACTTTGCATCGGGATATGGTATACTACACTGTACTTGTATGCCCCGGAAAAAGGGGCTGCCAAAGGAGAAAGGACTTGTTATGAAGATCATTCTGGTGGGCGGCGGCAAGGTCGGCACGGCTCTGGCGCGCCAGCTCAGCGAGGAAGGCCACAACGTGACTGTGGTGGACACCAACAAAGCGCGCGTGGAGCACCTGACCGAAAGCTACGACGTGCTGGGCATTGTAGGCAATGGCTCGTCCATCACCACCCTGTCTGAGGCGGGCATTGAGGATGCGGACGTGTTCATTGCGGTCACCGGCTCGGACGAACTGAACCTGCTTTGCTGCATGTTTGCCAAAAAGGCGGGCCACTGCCACGGCATTGCCCGCGTGCGCAACCCATCCTACAGCCACGAGCTGGACTTTATCAAAAAGCAGATCGGCATTTCCGCCATCATCAACCCGGAAATGGCAGCGGCAAAGGAGATCTCTCATCTGCTGCGTTTCCCCGGTGCCAGCAAGATCGATACCTTTGCGGACGGCCGTGTGCGGCTGATCAAGTTTGCGCTGCCCGATGCGCTGAACGGCGTGGCCATCCGCGAGATCCCTACCCGGCTCAAGAGCGATATTCTGGTGTGCGCGGTGGAGCGTGAGGGCGGGGTCATCATCCCCAACGGTAACTTTATGCTGCAAAAGGGCGATCAGGTCACCTTCCTTGCTACGCAGGAAAAAGCTCACGCCTTCTTCCAGCAGCTGCATCTGCCGGTGCAGCCGGTACGCAACGCCCTCATCGTGGGCGGCGGTGCCATTGCCTACTACCTCAGTCAGGAACTGCTGGAAAACCATGTGCGGGTGCGTATCGTGGAGCGGGACGCAGCCCGCTGCGTAGAACTGGCCGAGCAGCTGCCCGGCGCACAGATCCTGAACGAGGACGGCTCCAACCGCGAGTTTCTGCTTTCCGAGGGTCTGGAATCCACCGAAGCCTTTGTGGCGCTGACCAACATCGACGAGGAGAACGTGCTGCTGACCCTGTTTGCCAAAAAGCACTCCAACGGCAAGCTGGTGACCAAGGTCAACCGTCTGGAATTTGACGATATTCTGGCCGGGCTGGATCTGGGCAGCGTGGTCTACCCCAAGTACATGACCTGTGACTACATCGTGCAGTACGTCCGCGCCCTGCAAAACGAGGCAGGCAACAACATCAAGACTCTGTACCGCATACTGGATGACCGCGTGGAGGCACTGGAATTTACAGTGCACGAGGAGAGCGCCGCTACCGGTGTGCCCCTGAGCCAGCTGCACCTGAAAAAGAACCTGCTGCTGTGCTGCATTACCCGCGGCAGCAAGATTTTGATCCCCCGCGGCGGCGACCAGATCCAGGTGGGCGATAACGTCATCGTGGTCACGCTGGAGCATGGTCTGCACGATCTGCGCGATATCGTGGAGCACTGACGGAGGCGGATTATGAATTATGCGATCGTTTTCCGTCTGCTGGGCTATGTGCTGATGATCGAGGGCGCATTGCTGCTGCTGCCCGCCGCCGCCAGCTTAGTGTATGGCGAGTGGATGGTGCTGGGTGTGTTTCTGCTCACAGCTGCCGTCAGCGCCGGCATCGGCTACGCCCTGCACACCATCAAACCCCGCAGTAAGGTGTTCTATATGCGCGAAGGCTTTGCGGCTACCTCGCTGTGCTGGGTGTTCATCTCGGTGATGGGCGCGGTGCCCTTTGTGCTCACCGGCTGCATCCCGAACCCTGTGGATGCTCTGTTTGAGACAGTCTCCGGCTTTACCACCACCGGTGCCAGTATCCTGCCCGCCGTGGAGGGGCTGCCCAACGGTATTCTGTTCTGGCGCAGCTTCACCCACTGGATCGGCGGCATGGGTGTTCTGGTGTTTCTGCTCTCGCTGCTGCCGCTGACCGGCGGCTCCCACGTCAACCTGATGAAGGCGGAAAGCCCCGGCCCGCAGGTGGATAAGCTGGTGCCTAAGGTACAGTCCACCGCTAAGATCCTGTACGGCATCTACTTTGCCCTTACCATGCTGGAGCTGGTGTTCCTGCTGATTGGCAGAATGCCCCTGTTCGAAGCCATGCTCACCGCCTTTGGTACGGCGGGCACCGGCGGCTTCGGCTTCCGCAACGACAGCTTTGCCAGCTTTTCGCCCTACATCCAGTGGGTCGTGACCATCTTCATGATCCTGTTCGGCGTCAACTTCAACGCCTACTTCCTGCTGCTCATGCGCAAGTTCCGCCGCGCTGCTGCCAGCGAGGAGGTGCGGGGCTACTTTGTGGTCATCGCAGTGGCAGTGGGTATCATCACTGCCAATATTTATAGTATGTACAACAGCTTTGGCGAGGCGCTGCGGCAGGCCGCTTTTCAGGTGGGCTCCATCATCACCACCACCGGCTTTTCCAGCTGCGATTTTGACCTGTGGCCGACCCTCTCTAAAGAGATTCTGGTCATGCTCATGTTCATTGGCGCCTGCGCGGGCAGCACCGGCGGCGGCATCAAGGTGAGCCGTTTCCTCATTCTGGGTAAGACCCTGGCCAAGGAGCTCAAGACCGCCCTGCACCCGCAGGTGGTAGCGCCCGCCCGCATGGACGGCAAGCTGTTGAACCACGAGACCATCCGCACCACCAACGTGTTTGTGGCGGCCTATATCTTTATCTTTGCGGCATCCTTCTTCCTCATCAGCCTGAACGGCTTTGATATGGTGACGAACTTTACCGCCGTGGCTGCTACCCTGAACAACATCGGCCCGGGCTTGGAAATGGCAGGCCCAATGCAGAACTTCGGCTGCTTTGCAGACCCCGCAAAGCTGGTGCTCATCTTCGATATGTTGGCCGGCCGTCTGGAGATCTTCCCCATGCTGGTGCTGTTTATGCCGGATACATGGCGGCGGTTCTAAGCCTTTTTTGGGTACGGGACAAGCATAAAAATATTATTTCGGAACACCGGAGTCTCTATGGACGCTCCGGTGTTCTTTTTTGTGAAAGAAGCTGCAAAGGCAGGTGGCAACGGTTAGAAATTCCTTGCGTTCAGCGCCGCATTGCAGTATGATTATAATATCAATTATCTGACCCTTACCCCTGAGCAGGCAGAACCTTTTTTACAAACGAAATCGTTCTGCATGATAAAGAAGAGAGCAAAAACAATAAAACATACAGGAGGAAATTATTATGGGTTTGATCAAAGCAGGTATGGGCGCACTGGGCGGAACTCTTGCAGATCAGTGGAAAGAATTTTTCTATTGCGATGCGCTGGATAAGGATGTGCTGATGGTCAAGGGCCAGAAGCGCACTTCCCGCCGCAGCTCCAACAACGGCGAGGACAACATCATCACCAACGGCAGCGGCATCGCCGTGGCAGACGGACAGTGCATGCTCATCGTGGAGCAGGGCCGCGTGGTGGAGGTGTGCGCCGAACCGGGCGAATTCACCTTTGACGCATCCACCGAGCCCAGCGTGTTCACCGGCAACTTCGGCGACAGTCTGGCAGCCACTTTCCAAACCGTAGCCAAGCGCTTTACCTACGGCGGCGACACCGGCAAGGATCAGCGGGTGTACTACATCAACACCAAGGAGCTGGGTGAGATCCTGTACGGCACCGCAACGCCCATCCCGTTCCGCGTAGTGGTCAGCGAGGAGCGAGGCTACAAGCTCTCGGTGAATATCCGCTGCAACGGCAGCTTTACTTACCGCATCTGCGACCCGCTGCTGTTCTACACCAACGTGTGCAGCAACGTCTCCACCCAGTACGATGCCTCGGAGCTGGCTCCTCGCCTGAAGAGCGAGCTGATGAACGCTTTGCAGCCTGCGCTGGCCACCCTTTCTGCCAACAAGGTGCAGTATTACGAGATCCCCGCCCACACGCTGGAGATCTCGGACGCTCTGAACGAGCAGCTGTCCAATATCTGGCGCAAAAAGCGCGGCATCGAGGTGTTCTCCTTCAACATCAACTCCCTGTCCATCCCGGAGGAGCAGCAGAAGAAGATCACCGAGTGGGAAGAAAACGCCATGACCACCGACCCCACCACCGCCGCAGCCCGTCTGGTGGGCGGTCAGATCGATGCCATGAAGACTGCTGCTGGGAACACCGCCGGTGCTATGACCGGCTTTATGGGCATGGGCATGGCAACTGGTGCAAACGGCATGAACGCCCAGAGCCTGTTCGCCATGGGGCAGCAGCCCGCAGCACCCCAGCAGCAGACTTCTGCCGCCGACAGCTGGAAGTGCAGTTGCGGCGCTATCGCCACCGGCAAGTTCTGCCCGGAATGTGGCAGCAAAAAGCCGGAGCCCGCGGACAGCTGGACTTGCAGCTGCGGTGCCACCGTCACCGGCAAATTCTGCCCGGAGTGCGGCAAGCCCCGCCCGGCGGCAGCAGAGGGCTGGACTTGCAGCTGCGGCGCGGTGAACAAGGGCAAGTTCTGCTCCGAGTGCGGCAAACCCAAGCCCACCGGTACGCCCAAGTATAAGTGCGACAAGTGCGGCTGGGAACCGGCAGACCCTGCACACCCGCCCAAGTTCTGCCCGGAGTGCGGCGACCCCTTTGACGAGAACGACCGCAGCTAAGCCCGCTGCACAATAACTGAACACACTGCGGGGCAGGGAAGGAAAGTCAATAAGTCCCTGCCCCGCAGATTATAATAGGAGGAAACGCTATGGCAGGAATGCTGGAATATAAGTGCCCCTGCTGCGATGGTGCGATCAAATTTGACAGCACCACCCAGAAGATGAAATGCCCCTACTGTGACACCGAGTTTGAGGTGGACGCACTGAAGGGCTACGATGAGGACCTGAAAGACCAAAAGCCCAGCGAGATGAACTGGGCCACCCCCGGCGGCAGCTGGGCAGAGGGCGAGACCGCCGGTCTGCATACTTATGTCTGCAAGAGCTGCGGCGGCGAGATCGTGGGCGACGACACCATGGCAGCCTCGGCCTGCCCCTTCTGCGGCAACCCCATCGTTCTGACCGGACAGTTTGCCGGAGACCTGCGCCCCGACCTCATCATCCCCTTCAAGCTGGATAAAAAAGCGGCGAAGGAAAAGCTGCAGGAGCACCTCAAGGGCAAGACCCTGCTGCCCAAGGTGTTCCGCAGCCAGAACCACATCGACGAGATCAAGGGCGTGTATGTGCCCTTCTGGCTGTACGACAGTGATGCCGACGCCCAGCTGCGCTTTACCGCCACCCGCACCCGCTTTTGGTCGGATGACGACTACGATTATACCGAGACCAGCTACTATTCCGTGCGCCGGGACGGCGTGCTGGGCTTTGACGCGGTTCCGGTGGACGGCTCCTCCAAGATGGCAGACGACCTGATGGAATCCATCGAGCCGTTTACCATGCAGGATGCCGTGCCCTTCAAGACAGCGTATCTGGCGGGCTATGTGGCCGATAAGTACGATGTGGACGCCCAAAAGAGCATCCAGCGCGCCAACGAGCGTATCCGTCAGTCCACCGAGGACGCCTTTACCCAGACCGTTACCGGCTACGACTCCGTGAAAATGGAGAACAGCAGCATTCAGCTGCACGGCGGCAAGGCAAAGTATGCCCTGTTCCCGGTGTGGGTGCTGAGCACCAGCTGGCAGGGCAACAACTACATTTTTGCCATGAACGGCCAGACCGGCAAGTTTGTGGGCAACCTGCCGGTGGATAAGGTCGCCGCCCGCAAGTGGACGCTGGGACTTACGGCAGCCGTCGGTGCAGCATCCTATGCGATGATGTGGCTGCTGTGGCTGGCCGGGATTCTGTAAAGGAGGGACGGAAGATGAAAAAGACTGTTACCCCACTGCGCTCCCTCTGTGCCGCGCTGGCAGCACTGGTGCTGCTGGTCGCGCTGGCCGCACCGGCCTTTGCCGCAGACGGCTTTGCCGACCTGTATTACCGCATGAACGACAGCGCAGAAGTTCTGACCGAGGACGAGGACGGCGAGCTGGAAGCTTCACTGGAGGAACTGAGCGTCCGTCAGAGCTTTGATGTGATCATTGCTACCATCGACTCGCTGGAAAGCGAGGGCTGCACCAGCATGGAGGAATATGCCGATGACCTGTATGATTACTGCCAGTTCGGCTACGGCGAAAACCGGGACGGCGTGCTGCTGGTGGTGAGCATAGGCGACCGCAAATGGCATATCTCCACCTGCGGCTACGGCATTACCGCCTTTACGGATGCCGGCATCCAGTACCTTGGCGAGCAGATGACCCCCGATATGGCAGACGGTGATTACGCCGCCGCCTTCCGCACCTTTATCCAGTGGACGGACGCATATGTCACCGCCGCCCGCGAAGGCCACCCCTACGATGTGGACAACATGCCCAAGGAGCCGTTCTCGATCGTGTATCTGGGCGTGGCGCTGGTCATTGGCCTGATCACGGCACTGATCGTGACCGGCGTGATGAAGAGCCGGCTCAAGAGCGTGGCACCGCAGCGGGACGCAACTAGCTATGTGCGGCAGGGCAGCATGAAGCTGACCAACCAGCGGGATCTGTATCTGTACCGTGAGATCCACCGCACCGAGCGGCCGAAGGAGACTGACTCCGGCAGTTCCGGCGGCAGCTCCACCCATACCTCCTCCAGCGGCTCCACCCACGGCGGCGGAGGCGGTTCGTTCTGAAAACGTTCCCCGCAAGATAAAATCTCAAAAACCGATCCGCAGCAGCCGGACGCACCCGCGCCCCGGCAACCGCTGCGGATCGGTTTTTACTTTTCTGCCGCCCGACACAAACGACTGATTTTTTCTGCGCCTTTGGGGCTATACTTCCAGTGCAGACGATTTTATATGCAGCAAGGAGCAGACACATGGGCATTTGGGAAAATCTGGGCATGGGCGGTTACCGGGGCTTTTCGCGCCCGGCGGCGCGGCTGTTGCAGCAGGCGGTGCAGCTGGCGGGAGATCTGGGCTGTGAACAGGCGGATACCAGCCATCTTTTGCTGGCAATGCTGCAGCAGCAGGGCGCTGCGGCGCAGTTCCTCACCCGGAAAAACATTACCGAGCCGGAGGTGCGCCGCCAGCTGGCGCAGCAGCGCAGCGGCCCGGCACAGCGGCTGGACCGGCAGTCCATGGCACCGGACCTGCGCCGCACCATGGACTATGCGCTCATTGGGGCGCAGAACGCCCACGTCAGCCGGGCAGAGCCGGAGCATCTGCTCTGCGCCATGCTGGAAGATGACGGCTGCGCCGCCGGGCTGCTGCTGGCGGAGATGGGGCTTTCGCTCACCGAGGCGGTGCGGGAGTGCCGCCAGCTGAGCGGACAGTTTGTGCTGCCCGCCCAGCCCCGGGTGTCGGCCAGCATCCCCCGGGGCAGCCGCGCCAGCGATAAATACTGCCGCGATTTGACCCGCCGTGCCGCCGAAGGGGAGCTGGACCCGGTGTTCTGCCGGGAAGCCGAGCTTGACCGCATGGTGGAAATCTTGTGCCGCCGCCAGAAAAACGACCCCTGTCTGATCGGCGAGCCGGGCGTGGGCAAAACAGCGCTGGCTGAGGGTCTGGCGCTGCGCATTGCCGCTGGGCAGGTGCCCAGAGCGCTGCAAGGGCGGCGGCTGCTGGCGCTGGATATGGCCAGCTTGGTGGCGGGCACCAAGTACCGGGGCGATTTTGAGGAGCGGCTGAAAAATCTGCTGGAAGAGCTGGTGCGGGACGGCACCGCCATCCTGTTTATCGACGAGTTCCACACCATCGTGGGAGCCGGTGCCGCCGAGGGTGCTATTGACGCTGCCAGCATCTTAAAACCGGTGCTTGCCCGGGGCGAGTTGCAGCTTATCGGCGCGACTACCAATCAGGAGTTTCGCACCCACATCCAGAAGGACGCCGCGCTGGAGCGCCGCTTTGGCCGGGTGCAGGTGGAGGAGCCTACCCCCGCACAGGCGGTGGAGATCCTCAACGGCCTTGCGCCCCGCTACGAGCGATACCATAACGTGCGCCTGCCGCCCCAGACCTTGCAGGCGGCGGTGGAGCTTTCGGTGCGGTACCTGCCCGGCCGCTGTCTGCCGGATAAGGCCATTGACCTTGTGGACGAAGCCTGCGCGGCGGCGCGCATCCTTGCCGAAAAGGAGCAGCGCACCCAGCCGGTGCTCAGCCCGGAGGATATCGCCCGGGTGGTGGCAGCGGCCAGCGGCGTGCCCGCCCAGCGGGTGGGCGAGCAGGAGCGGGAGCGTCTGGACAAGCTGGAAAGCCGCCTGAACGCGGAAATTGTTGGCCAGCAGCGGGCGGTGGCGGCCGTGGCGGGGGCTATCCGGCGCAGCCGCACCGGTTTGGGCGAGCCGGGGCGGCCCATCGGTGCTATGCTGTTTTTAGGGCCTACCGGCGTGGGCAAGACCGCACTGGCGCGGGCGCTTGCGGTCAGCTGGTTCGGCAGCGAGAAGGCGCTGCTCAAATTTGATATGTCGGAGTATCAGGAGCAGCACACCGCCGCCCGGCTGCTGGGTGCGCCGCCGGGCTACCTCGGCCATGACGAGGGCGGGCAGCTGACCGAAGCCGTGCGCCGCCGCCCGTACAGCGTGGTGCTGTTTGACGAGATCGAAAAGGCGCACCCGGATATCCAGAATATCTTGTTGCAAATCTTGGAGGACGGTCAGCTGACCGATGCCATGGGCCGCAAGGCAGATTTCCGCAACACCATCGTGCTGCTCACCTCCAACTTGGGCGCACGGTTCCTGGCGGGGCAGAACGCGCCGCTGGGCTTTGCCGCCGGGGCAGAAGCCGTGTTTGAAAAGCAGTCCGCGCAGGCTGTGGAGGAAGCTAAAAAGTGGTTCCGGCCGGAGCTGCTGGGACGGCTGGACGAGGTGATCGTGTTCCGCCCGCTGGCGGAAGAAAACCTCTGCGCCATTGCAGAAAAAATGCTCTGTCAGCTGGAGCAGCGCGCCGCCCGCAGCGGCTACCGACTGCGCCACACCCCGCAGGTGGGGGCGGCACTGGCTGCCCGGGCGCAATCGGCCTACGGTGCGCGGGAACTGCGCCGTCAGGTGGACAGGGCGGTGGAGCAGGCACTTGCAAACCGCATTGCTGCCGGAACTGCCTGCGTAGGGCAGCACTGGACAGCAGACTGCGCCGCCGATGGCAGCATCGTTTTGCGGGAGGATGAAACCATAACCCTATAAGAAAATAGCAAAATAGCGTTTTCGCTTGCAACCGGCACGGTTTTCGACTATTATAGAGGAAATAGAGTTACAACAGGGAGGACCCCGATGCACACGCTGTTTCTTCTGAACCCCGCAGCCGGAAAGGCCGACTGTACCCGCACCCTGCCGCAGCAGATCGCGGCAGCTGCTGCCGGTGCCGGGCTTGCCCCGGAGGACTACACCATCCGCGTCACCACCCACGCAGGCCACGCCCGGGAACTGTCCCGTGCAGCCGCAGCTGCCGCCCAGAAGGCCGGGGTGGAGTTGCGCATTTTTACCGCCGGTGGTGACGGCACCTTCAACGAGGCGCTCACCGGCGCTCACGGCTTTGACAAGACCGCCGTGGGTTGCCTGCCCTATGGCAGTGGCAACGACTTTCTGCGCACCTACGGTACAAAGGAGGAGTTTCTGGATCTGGACGCCCAGCTGGCCGGCGGGGTGGTGCCCATCGACCTGATGCGCACCAGTCTGGGGCTTTCTGCCACCATCTGCGCCGCCGGTCTGGACGCACAGGTGGCCTACGGCATCCCCAAGTTCCGGCGCATCCCGCTGTGCGGCGGCGAGGCGGCCTATGCGCTGTCCATTGTCCAGCAGCTGTGCGGGCATATCGGCCGCAGGGTGGAGTACGTCATTGACGGCGAGGTGCTGACCGTGGACTGTCTGATGTGCGCAGTGTGCAACGGCCGCGCCTACGGCGGCGGTTTTATGGCCGGGCCGGAGGCACAGCCGGATGACGGCTGGCTGGATGTGTTCATCGTGCGCAAGGTCAGCCGCCGGGTCATTGCAAAGCTGCTGATGCTGTACAAAAACGGCCAGCACTTTCAAAACGGCCAACTGACCGAGGCTGCAAAGCCCTACTTTATTTATCGCCGCGCAAAATCGGTCAGTCTGCGGGCAGCAGATGGCCGTGGGCCCATCATTGCCACCGTGGACGGTGAGTGCGCCCCTTGCAAGCAGGTGTCGGTACAGGTGCAGCCGCTGGCAGGCCGCGTGCTGCTGCCGCTGCCCGCCTACCAGCGCTTTACCACCAAAAAGGCGGGCGTGAAGTAAAAAATAAATCATCAGATCCAAACAAGGCCGCTGCACATTGTTCCGTGCAGCGGCCTTGTGTTTTGCTTATTGTTTTGCAAGGCGCTGCCGTACCCGGTGCTCCAGCGCCTTGTAAAAGCTGCTCAGGCAGAGCGTGAGCAGATATACGGTCAGGGTCCAGACCACAGGATGTACCGTAAGGCTGAACTTGTCCGCAGTCCACTCCATATACCGGATCAGCACCTGATGGATCAGAAAACCGTAAGGGGACAGCCCGGCCATCCACAAAAACGGCTTTGCGGAAAGCAGCCGGGAAATGATTCCCTTGCCCACGGCAAGCAGCCAGACCAGCAGCACCGCAGAGGGTGTGAACAGCACGTTGTACCGGAAGGCCACCGCGCCCAGAACCCCCACCTGCTTGGCGGCGATAAACAGGCAGCCGCCCGCAAGCAGCACAGCGGCAAGCTCCAGCAGGGAGAAAGCACCGCCCGGCAGGCCGCTCTCCTGTTTGCGGCTGTGGTAAAGGCAGCCCATGCAGCAGCTGATGGTAAAATCTCCCGCCCGGAACACAGGGCACAGATAGGTCAGGTAAAAGGCGGCCTTTCCGCTGAGCCCGGCTTTCCAGACCGCAAGGGAGAAAAGACACTGCACGCAGAAGATCACGACGGCAATGCAACGCAGCCTGCGGACATCGGCCTTTTTCAGTACGGCGAGAAGCGGGGGAAAGATGGCATACAGAAAAGCCTGTACCGAAAGATACCACGCCACTCCGTTCAGGCAGAACCAGAAACGGCTGGAGGGAATCCATGTTTGCAGCAGAAAAATGCTTACAACAAGCTGCGCTGCACAGGAGAGCACCCCGCGGGCAGAGGGCTGCGCCAGAAGCCACTTCAGCACAAATAACAACGCGGCAGCCATCATTATAAGGTGCAGCGGGTACAGCTTTCGTATTTTTTTAAGAGAGAAAGCTATGGCAGACCGCAGTCCCGGTGCTGTGCGCGGGCGGTCGTAATAGTTGCAGGTCATCAGAAAACCGGACAGCGCCACGAATACCGTGATCGCCCACGGCCCCAGCCACGGTGCCCCGCAATGGGAGAGCACCACGCTCAGAAATGCGACTGCCCGCAGCCCCTGCAAAGATGAGATCAGCTTTTTGTCTGTCAAAGTATCCTCCGTTCTGCCGCAAAGCGCGTCAGCTGTGTTTTTGTAATGCGCTATAAGTATAAAAAAGACGGCGCGTCCTGTCAAGAACACACCACTTTTTTGCGTAGTAGGGTGCGATTTTTTGGCGTCATAAATTCTTAACAAAGAAAAATTGCAAAACCTCTTGATTTTTCAGAGCAAGATGAGTACAATACAATTAGCACTCAGAGAAAAGGAGTGCTAAACCGCTGCGGAGCACACACGAAGCCCCCGCAGGACGCAACAAAGTTTCAAATAAATTCAATATAATTGGAGGGCAAGAATTATGAAGATCATTCCTCTTGCAGACCGTGTTGTCATTAAGACTGTTGAAGTTGAGGAGACCACCAAGGGCGGCCTGATCCTGACCGGCAGCGCAAAAGAGAAGCCGCAGGTCGCACAGGTCATTGCTGTCGGCCCCGGCGGTGTCGTGGACGGCAAGGAAGTCAAGATGACCGTCAAGGTTGGCGACAAGGTCCTCACCAGCAAGTACTCCGGCACTGAGGTCAAGGTGGACGGCGAAGAGTGCACCATCGTGCGTCAGAGTGATATTCTGGCTGTTGTGGAAGACTGAAACTGAATTTTCCCTTTTCAATTGAGCTTGTATTATAAAGGAGCGATGTATTATGGCAAAGCAGATCAAGCAGGGCGAGGACGCCCGCAAGGCACTGTGTGCCGGTATTGATACCCTGGCTAACACCGTTAAGATTACCCTCGGCCCCAAGGGCCGCAATGTGGTGCTGGGCAAGAAGTTCGGCGCACCGGTCATCACCAACGATGGAGTGACCATCGCAAAAGAGATCGAGCTGAAGGACGAGTTCGAGAACATGGGCGCACAGTTGGTGCGTGAGGTCGCAACCAAGACCAACGATGCCGCAGGCGATGGCACCACCACCGCTACCGTGCTGGCACAGGCTATGGTCAACGAGGGCATGAAGAACGTTACCGCCGGTGCAAATCCCATGGATATCCGCCGCGGCATGAGCAAGGCTGTTACCACCGCTGTGGAGACCA
>OKSV01000964.1_pt1 | contig 14456 bp, 7 predicted proteins | sample 1601261 | NCBI WGS metagenome assembly OKSV01 (sample SAMEA3879560, study PRJEB24766) | human gut metagenome | biome: human-associated habitat; feature: feces | place: USA | collected 1985/1987
GTATCCGTGAGAATCTGAAACTTCAGACGATCCGGACAAGAGATGATATTAAAGCACTTGTAAATCAGAGTATTTCAAGTACATTGGTTCGTACGATCAATACAAGTTTGACAACATTTGTTATGGTGTTAGCGTTATTCATCTGCGGAGTATCCTCCCTAAGAGAATTTGCATTAGCATTGATGGTGGGTGTGATCGGAGGAGCGTTCTCTTCTGTATTTTTAACCGGACCACTTTGGTATATGATGAAGACGCGAATTGGATCAGATGTGATCAAAGAAAATCAGGCAGCCAGTCAAGCACAGCCAGAGAAGATCACAGCAAATCCAAACCGCAAGAAAAAGAAGAAAAAGAAAAGAAAATAAGACAAGTAAAAAGAGTATTCAGTAAATACTGGATGCTCTTTTTTATGAAAAATGGAGTAAGATGATGGAACAGTGGTATCTGTATAAGAAAAAGGCTGATTTTAATCAGATTGGAGAAAAATTTAACATAGATCCAGTGATCGCACGGCTGATCCGCAACAGGGATGTGGTTGGGGATGAACAAATACAGCAGTATCTGTATGGAGAACTTTCAGATATTTCAGATCCTTTTTTGATGAAAGGCGTCAAAGAAGGAGTTGAGATTTTGAAGCAAAAGGTACAAGAGGGGAAAACGATCCGTATTATTTCAGATTATGATGTAGATGGAGTTGTCTCAAATTATATTTTGTGGAAAGCGATTCATGATCTTGGTGGAAAGATTGATTTTCAGATTCCAGACCGCATGAAAGACGGCTATGGAATTAATGAAAATATCATTGAAAAAGCAGTGGAAGACCAGATTGATACGATCCTTACCTGTGATAATGGGATTGCAGCAGCAGATGCAGTTGCATATGGCAAAGAACATGGACTGACAATGATCATTACGGATCATCATGATGTGCCATTTGATACCGATGAAGCAGGAATGAGAAAAGAGGTTCTTCCACCAGCAGATGTAGTGATCAATCCAAAGCAGGAAGCATGCAATTATCCGTATCCGTTACTTTGTGGAGCAGGAGTGGCTTTTCAGTTTATGAGGGCATTTTATCAGGCAATGGAAGAAGATGAAAGCCAATTGGAAGAGTTGTTATCCATGCTTGCGATCGCGACTGTTTGTGATGTGGTAGATCTGACAGGAGAAAACAGAATCTTTGTCAAAGAAGGATTACGCCGAATCAAAGATACACAAAATATCGGGTTGAAAGCATTGCTGAATGTGCATGATCTGATGGATAAACAGATACAGTCTTATGCACTAGGATTTATTGTTGGACCATGTATCAATGCGAGCGGACGTTTGGAATCTGCCGAAAAAGCATTGAATCTATTTCTGGAAGAAGATGAAGAGAAGGCAAAACAGACAGCAGAAGAATTAAAAGAACTGAATGATCTTCGGAAAACCATGACAGAAAATGGTGTAAAAGAGGCACTGGGACAGGCGTTTGAATATGAAGCAAAAGGAGATAAAGTGCTTGTATTATATCTTCCAGAATGTCATGAAAGTATTGCAGGTATCATAGCAGGAAGGATCAAGGACCGCTTAAATCATCCAGCATTTGTCTTAACAGATGCAAAAGAAGGAATCAAAGGTTCTGGACGTTCCATCGAAGGATATTCCATGTTTGAAGAGATGATGAAAGTCAAAGAGGTGTTCACAAAGTTTGGGGGACATCCAATGGCAGCAGGATGTTCTTTGGAAAAAGAAAAATTACAGGAATTCCGCAAAAAGATCAATGAGAACTGTACCCTTGAGAAAAAAGATTTTGCAAAGAAAGTACAGATTGATATTGATATGCCAGTTGATTATATTACCATGGATCTGATCCATCAGTTATCTGTTTTAGAGCCATTTGGAAAAGAAAATAAAAAACCATTATTTGCACACAGAAAGTTAAAAGTGGAACGTGTGAATGTTTTTGGAAAAAATAAAAATGTGATAAAATTAGCATTAAAGAGTAGTCAGGGAACTAGGATTGATGGCATGATTTTTGAGGATGAAGATGAATTTCGAGAGAAAATGGGAACAGCAAAGTATATCACATGTACATATTATCCAGTGATCAATGAGTATCAGGGATATAAAAGTCTTCAGATCAACATTCAAAATTATTTTTTTGTGGAGGAATAGCATGAGTAAGATAAAATTAGTAGCGATGGATTTAGATAATACACTCTTAGACAGCGAGAAACAGATTTCAAAACACACAGAAGAAGTTCTAAAAGAAGCGATCAGAAGGGGTGTTTATATAGTTCCAGCAACAGGACGTATTTTTAAAGCAATTCCAGAATTTTTAAGAGATATTCCAGGCGTTCGATATGCTGTTTGCTGTAACGGGGCAACTGTTTATGATCAGAAAGAAGATAAGATCATATATACAAATCATCTACCAAAAGAAACGGTATTTTCGTTGTTTGATATTTTGGAAAAATATCATTGTACACGTGATATTTATCAGAATGGGCAAGGGTATATGGAACGATGCTATTTTGACCATCTTGCAGAGTATGGTGTATCAGATCATGTATTAAAACTTGTGAGAGATACAAGACTACCGCTGGATGATCTGCGAAAGTACATTGAAGAGCATCCGCTGGGAATTGAGAAGATCAGTGTATTTTTTGATGATATGGAAGAGCGGGAAACTGCAAGACAAGAATTGATTGAGAAAAATATTGCGAGTGTATCAAGTTCTCTGGGAAATAACATTGAAATAAATCAGATTGGATGTGATAAAGGAGATGGACTTTTACATCTGGCAGAGCAAATTGGACTATCTATGGATGAAGTGATGGCATGTGGAGATGCAGGAAATGATACGATGATGATCAAAGCTGTAGGAACCGGTGTTGTTATGGAAAATGGACAACCTGATCTGAAAGAGATCGCAGACTTTGTGACAAAGACAAATAATGAAGATGGTGTTGCATATGCAATTGAAAAATTAGTCTTTGAAGCATAAGATGTGAAAAAAATGTGAACATGGATCATGACTATTCATTTTTATTGACGAGGGTATCCAAAGTGGTATAATAAGTATGTTTAAATAGTTAGGGGGAACAATGAAAGATGAGAAAAACACGTAAAACAGCAGCTGTAGTAGCTCTGTATACGTTTTTGATGCTTGGATCAGTGTCTGTGGTCAGAGCAGATCAGCCAGTCACAAGAGAGCAAATAAGCAGTGAACAGACTGAGACCAAGACAGATTCTTCTGCCCAGACGACAGAAAGTGAAGCAACGACAGAGACAACAACACAGACGACTCAGGCAAAGCCGACAACGGAAGCAACAACGCATACGCATACAGCGGCAACGACGCATACAACGGCTGCAGCAACACATACAAAGAAACATACAGCGGTAACGCATACAAAGAAACAAAAGACAAAGTCTGATCAAGATAAGAAGAAAGATAAAAAAGATAAGAAAAAAGACAAGAAAGATAAAAAATCTATCATTCCAAAAGTATATAATGATCATAGTCTTGAGATGAAAGATAAGAAAGAGACGATACAGGGATTTATTTACTTTAATCAGGCAGATGCAGCATGGAATGACAATGGATATCAGATCAAAAGCAGTGGATGCGGACCAAGCGCTATGGCAGTTTGTATCAGTTCGCTGACGAATAAATGGGTAACTCCAGTTGATACAACAGTATGGGCATATAAGAATGGCTATTACAGTAGTGCTGGAGCAAGTCATGAGATGGTCCCAGCATTGGCACAACAGTATAAACTGGAATGTCATGGACTTGGAAGTGATGTCAGCAAGGTTAGAGATGCATTGAAGAAGAAGCATCCAGTAGTAGCACTGATGGGACCAGGATATTTTACGAAGAAAGGTCATTTTATCGTATTGGTTGCGATCGATGATAATGATCAGGTAACGGTTGCAGATGTTGGAAGCAGACAGCGTACACAGTACAAATATCCACTAAAAGAAGTGATCGCACAGACGAAGTCAGCATCAGCAGGAGGTCCATGCTGGGAGATTTATTCTGATCAAAGGATATCTGCGAAGGCTGATAAGAAGGCAAAGCAGCTGAAAGCTGAGAAGAAATACAGAAGCAAAGAATTTAAAGCAATGTATAATGAGATCAAGTCAGTATTGCAGAAGAATTATCAGTTAGCGGTTCCACTAAAGAAAGGAACACTAGTTAGTGAAGAACAGTTTGTTACGATCACATCCTTAGGAATCAACGATAAAGTTTCCGTAATGGATGCGAGCAAGAAGTTAACAAGTGATGTCGATCTTGACACAGTAGTAGATGAGATTCAGGCAGAGGCAGTCAAAGATTCTTTTTGGAATACGATCATGATCGCACCTGACAAAACTAATTTAACAGATAAATAAAATAGTATATATTACATAAAGAAAAGCACAGAATCATTGAGTATGATCAATGATTTCTGTGCTTTTTCTATTCTAAAAAATAGGAGGAAAGAAAAATGAAGATTCAAAATATGATCAAAAAAATAACGATTGCTGTATTATCTGCAGCAATGATGCTTGCACCTATCGTTAATATCAAAGCGGCATCAACAGATGTGGTCGATACAAGCAAAACCGGATCCATAACGATCCACAAATATGACATGACAGCAGCAAAACAGGCCGGTGTTAATACCAGTCAGTTTACACCAATAGGAAAACAGGACGCTGCTGCGGAAGCAGCCTTGGAAAAATATGCAATCAAAGGTGTGGAATTTAGTTACCTGCGAGTTGGAGATGTTGAACAGCAGAGTGAGAATGGAAAGATTCAGATGATCTATGAACTTCCAACCACAATACAGCAGATTTTGGGTTTGACATCTTCTGATGCAGCTAAAACAGAAGGAAGTAAGACATATTTTACAAGCCAGCAGATCAATGAGAAACTTGCCAAGGTATTAGAAGATAATACGGTAACGAAAGATAAATTAGAAGATTACATGGGAAAGAATGGGACAGCCATGGATGAGACTAATGCTAATGGTGTGACAAGTAAAGACAAATTGCCATTGGGTCTTTACCTGATCGTTGAGACAAAGGCACCAGAAAATGTAACTTACACAACAAATCCATGGTTTGTACAGTTGCCATCCACGGATTCTAAGGGAGATGACTGGTTCTATGATGTGATCTGTTATCCAAAGAATGAAACTGGAAATCCAACACTTGACAAAAGAGTACGCAATAATCCAGATCAGGACAATGTAACAACTGCCAATACAGACAGACTGGCAGATTTTACTTCTGCAAGAAATGAATACAAATATCAGAGTACCGTGACAGCATCTAAAGCAGAAAGACTGGATTATCAGTTCATTTCCAAATTGCCACATATCACATCATCAACAACCTACCTGTCAACTTATACATTTAACGATACGATGGCAAAAGGAATGACATATGGGAAAGATGCCGTGATCGCAATCTATGAAACTAAGGATGCAGCGGACAGAACAAATGTGAATAATGTTGAAAAGAGTGGAGCATTGGCTGTATGGAAGAGTTCCGACACGGATCCAAAGTTTGCAGCAACATACGGAAAATCTGGAGACGATCCTGCAATGAAGATCGAGATGACAAAAGCAGGACTTAATGAGTTGAATAAGAAATATTCTGATAAATATATCGTTGTATATTATACAGCTAAGGTGAATACAGATGACAGCGTTATTCTTGGTGATAAAGGAAATCCAAACGATGTATCCCTTATGTGGAAGAGAACAAATACGAATTATTATGATATTTTAAAAGACAAATGTATCATATACTCTTACGGATATGATCTGACAAAGAAATTTTCTGACAGCAAGGGAGATGCAACAAAGGTTAAATTCGTTGTAAAAAATAAGACAGATAATTACTATCTGGTAGCAAGAGCAGATAGAGCAGGTGTTTATCAGGTAACAGGAAAGTCTGCAAAAGAAGCTGATGCGACTCAGTTTAGTCCGTCTTCTGATGGAAAACTTGTGATCAATGGGATCGAAGGAGATGAATATGGATTTACAGAAACACACTCCGATGCAGGATACTCCCTGTTAAAGAAAGAAGTGATCGTTAAGGTCAAAGAGACAAAAGCAGATATTACACCAACCGAAGCAAACATCACAGGGATCCAGAGTAAGTCTGATGCAGATTCCACAGCAAATGATGGAGTTCCTAATGGTGCGGTATTAAAGAATGATGTGACGGTTCAGACTACAGCAGCGAGTGCGACTGTGGATGAGACAAAGGCAACGATGACAAAACACGATGATTCTGGAAATGCATATATCAATATGCAGATCACAAATCAGAAGCAGTTCATGCTGCCAATGACAGGTGGGGCAGGAAACTATCTTCTGATCATTGCAGGGGTTGTTGTTGCTGGATGTGGGATCTTGATCTTGAACAAAAACAGAAGACGATCACAAAGATAAAATGAAACAAAAGATCATACCGATTCTGATCGTTCTGACAGGTTTTTTGCTGTTGTTTTATCCATTTACAAGCAATTATCTGTTCGAAAAGAGTGCAGGTTCGACAGTGGAAAGTTATCAGGAAAAGGCAGCCGGAATGGATCAGGCGATCATAAAAAAAGTAATGGATGAAGCAAAACAGTATAATGGGGAATTGATGCGATCTTCAGTACAGTTGACTGATCCGTTTAAGGTAAAACGTTTGGATGGAGAGATGGTTCATTATAATAGAATATTAAATATTGATGGATCATCGATCATGGGATATTTAAAGATTCCTTGCATTTCAATTAATCTGCCGATCTATCATGGGACAAGTGGGACAGTTTTGGAACATGGGATCGGACATCTGGCTACATCTTCCTTTCCGATTGGAGGAAAAGATACCCATGCGGTGCTGACTGGACATACTGGGCTTAGTTCTGCAAAAATCTTTACAGATCTGACAGAGATGAAAAAGGGAGATTTCTTTTTTATACATGTATTGGATAAAAAGCTTGCTTACCTTGTGGATCAGATCACAGTCGTGGAACCACAAGATACAAAGGAACTTCAGATCATGGAAGGAAAAGATCATGTAACATTGGTTACTTGCACACCCTATGGAGTCAATGACAAGCGTTTATTAGTCCGAGGAGTTCGCACAGCTTATCATGCAAAAGAGGAAGAGATAAGAGCAAGAAACCATCATTCGCAATGGATGGAAGTTTACAAACGGGCCATCTTTGCAGGACTATTGATCATTTGTGTATTGATCGCAGCCAGAAAAGTATATGAAAAGATGAAAAGAAAAAGCGGAGAAAGGAGATATGGGTGAAACAAAAGATCATAAATATTGTTGGAATCTTTTTTCTGGTGATAGGGATCACGTTACTGCTTTATCCGGAGATCATATCATATCTGAAACAAAAACAGTCCGATCAGACGGTGAAAGAACTGACGCAGAGGAGAAGCAAAAGAAAACAGGATGATCTACTGTATCAAAAAGCAGTCCGCTATAACAGGAAGATATTCAAAGAAAAACAAGCAGGACTAAAGGATGTATTCAGTTACCGCAGTGCACCGATCGTCTTAAGAAACGAAAAAAATACCTTCGGTTACATTAAGATACCGAAGATGAAACAGAAACTTCCATTATATCTGGGAGCGACGATGGAAAATATGAGAAAAGGAGCAGCGATCATGGGACAGACATCCCTGCCAGTAGGACAAAAAGACAGCAACTGCGTGATCGCTGCACATCGGGGATATCGGGGAATTCCGTATTTTCGGGACATCGAACAGTTAAAAACAGGCGATCAGGTGATCATTAGAAATCCATGGGAAAGACTGGATTATCGGGTTACAAAGATTAAAGTGATCGATCCATATGATATGGACAAAATTCTGATTCAAAAAGGGAAAGATATGGTCACACTTTTAACCTGTCATCCGTACCGAGGACATGGAAGATACCGGTATGTGGTGTACTGTATGAGGAATCATGGACAGAAGATCAGGAAACAAAAGGAAGATAGATAAAAATAGATGGAGAGGAGGATATGATGAAGAATGCAAAAAAGATCCTGGAAAGAAAACGAAAGATCATAGTGGTATTAGTGGTCATGGTTTCATTTGTTTCTGTTCTGGCATGGTATCAGATGAAGAAGGCACATGCTTATCAATCATATAATACAGGAGGAAACAAACATTTTAAAGATGGACATTTAACAGTGAACATCAATGGACCAAATGGGAAAAGCGATAGTCTGACAATGTATATTCATAGTGATGAATATGAAAAAAATAAAAATGTCAGCGGTGGGACATTTAATAATTCCAGACATCCATATACGGTAACGACGTATTCCGGTGGAGGCGGAGATTATAAGCTTACAGTGAATAAACAGACGATATATTCAGAGAAGAACAGTAACAACAACTATACACTTTTAACGATCAAAGTCTGGTATCTGTTACCGGCCCATGAACAGCATCGATCCTGGGAATGGGTAACGGTGGATAAACCAGTATTTTCAGATCCGAGCAAGGATATAACGCTTTATTGCGGAGGAAATGATGGATTTTGGGAAAATTCCTATCATGATACTCAAGAACATTGGAAATCAGTAAATATCCATGTCAGTACTGGATTGGTCGGAGTGGCTTCCGCTGACAGAGATGGATGGAAAACTTATGACTGGTGTTCTATAAATCTGAATCTGGAAAAGCCAAGCCGCAGCATTTATTACAACGGAAATGGTGGAGATGGTGCAGATGTAACATGGAATTTTACGGATGGAGATTATTTTTCGTTTCCAACGGTATCAAGAAGAGGTTATACCTTGGAAGGATGGCTGGATGAAGGAACAAAATGGATGTCCAATACAGGCTGGCTGGTATGTGGTAATTATACAGAGACAGCCCAGTGGACAGCGAATACATACACTGTAAACTATGATGGAAATGGAGAAGATTCTGGACATGTGAATGATGGGACAGCCACGTACGATCAAAATTACAGCTTTGCTGAGAATGGATACACGAAAAAAGGCTATGCCTTTGTTGGATGGAATACAGATAAACATGCGGTGAGAGCACGGTATTCTCCAGGAGAGACGATCACATGGAGTAACACGGAGGGTATGACACTTTATGCTGTCTGGTCCAAGAACTCTTATGAAGTAACATTTGATGGAAATGGTGCATCAGGCAGCAAAAAGACTGTGGAATTAAAATATGGACAGGATGATATCCTGCCAGCAAATACATTTGAACGGCCGGGATATACCTTCCTTGGATGGAGTGAAGATCCGAATGCGATCAAAGCAAAATATACCGATAGACAGGCAGTCAATACTCTCTGCGATGCTGGACAGACTTGTGAATTGTATGCTGTCTGGAAGAAAACAGATGGATCATTCGACACACACAACATTATTCATGATGACGGCATGTTTAATGGCTCGATCGAACTGGAAGGGCAGAATGGAACTGGATTTTCGAGAGACCACGTAGATTCTGAATATGGAAGGATCGACAAGGAAGGACAGCCAGGATATTTCACAAACCGTTACAAGTAAAAAAGGAGGAAGAAAGTTTGAAACAAATGAAGACGATCTGTAAAAAGATATCGGTAAGTATTCTTACCCTCCTGATGATCATGACAATGTATCTGAGTGGTTCAGGAGAATCACTGTTCCTGAAGAATAGAGACGTCAAGGCTTTCACAGGAGAAGCCAAACTGGTGATGAGCCAGGCATTATCAAATAATAAGATTTCAGAGATCGATCGTCCTGCATCAGAAGGTCTGTGGAGTATGACAGCTGACGGACACAGAGTGTTTTGCTTAAACTCTGGAAAGACCATGTGTTCTGGAGATACCTTAAAATACAAGACGATCAATGCAGCAACTTATGAAAAAAAGGGAATTGCAAAAGCATTAAACTGGTATTTCAGATCAAGCGGCAAGAATACAAAAGATCTGTCATTGTGTCAGGCATACATCTGGGCATGTGGACATGGAGCGAATAAGCAAAATACCGTTTATCAGGCAGGAAAAAATGTGGACAGAGGTTATTCGCAGAAAGATGCAAAAAAGTTCTGTAAAATGATCAGTGATCAGGATCCAGAAGGAACGATCTATTATTATACAGTGAAGAAATGTGTGAAAAAGAAGAAACTGGATTCCCATCAGGTTTTGTTCGGATTTCGTCATACACCTCCAGATATTGAAAAAGCGAAAACGAGTGCAACAAAGTCAGGAACCAGCCCAGATAATGTAAGGATCAAGATCAAAAAGAAAGATGCGGAAACAAGAGCAGGGCTTTCTGGAGCAGTATTTCAGATCTATATGGATGGGAATTATCAAGGAAGTGTAACAACCGATGACAATGGAGAAGCTTCTTATACTGTTCAAAGAACGGTAAGTTATAGTGTGACATCAACGAAAAAGACTTATGTAAAGAATTGGAACGATCTTTCAAAAAGTCAGCAAAAAGAAGCGACAGATAATGGCTGGTACGATTCTTCGGCAAAAGCATATGCTGTGGCAATGCAGGAAGCACAAAAACTTGCAGAGCAGAAGATTTCAGCCTTAAAGAGTGCCTCGGTCCACACTTGGATGGTCAGGGAAACAAAATCCCCATTCGGACACCTGATCCCAGATCAGACAGATCAGAGCAAAATGGAACAGGGTGGAGTCAGATCATTCACATTTAACTATACCAATGAATTTCAAAAGAGTGATCTGGAAATCTTTAAACAGGGAACTGTAAAGAATAAACGAGGGGATCTAGGAGTTGAAGCAAACTTGCAGAATGCTGTCTATGAGCTATATGCTGACCATGATATTACAGGCTCCGATAACAAGAGTGTTGTCTATAAAGCAGGAACACTTGTGACACAGATGGTAACTGATGCGGATGGTTATGCAAAAGTGACAGATCTGTATCCGGGATATTACCGTTTACATGAGAAGTATGCTCCGTTGGGATATAAGTTATCTAGTAATGATATATCAGTCACGGTCAATAAAAATACATCCAAGTATCTGAAGGAACAGCAATATGAAGGAATAATACAAGTTGTAAAGACGTTTGGCGAGGAAAATGTTCCAGAAGCACAGGCAGTTTTTGAGGTTTATGATTCCAAGAATAACTTAAAACAGACGATCACAACGAATGACAAAGGGATCGCAGAAACAGATTTACTTCCTTATGGAGCTTACCGTATTCATCAGACGAAAACGACCGATGGATATGATATGGTACCGGACAAATGGGTAAGCATTGATGGATCTAAAATGATCTATAAGGTTGAATCAAACGATCCAAAGCAGCATGCAGGGATCATGTTGACAAAGGTTACAAGGATCAGTGATAAGGAAACTGGAACTTATACAAAAAAAGAAGAATATAAGGCAGAATTCCAGATCATCGATCAGTCGACAAAGAAAGTCATAGAAACATTGATCACGGATGAAAATGGTGCAGCTCAATCTGGAAAGTTAGATCCTGGCATCTACACGGTTCATCAGACAAAAGGAAGTGATAATTATAAGATTGCTGATGATTTTGATGTAACGATCAAAGATGGCGATAAGAAATTTAAAAAATTTGAGCTGGATAATTATTATAATGGAAACAAGATCCGGGTCAGAAAAACGATGGTCAAGAATGGAAAGTCTAAACCAGAACCAGGGGCTGAGTTTGTTGTACTGGATGAATCTATGGTGAAAGATTTCAAGGATCAGACATTGGCAACGTCACAGGACAGGCTTCATTACATTGAAAAACTGAAAAAAGATAATAGAGATGCGATTCTTGGAACATTAGTCACAGATTCCGAAGGAAAGGCAGCGATGCTCTTAAAAGATTTCGTAAAGAAGACAGGGTTTATAGTCGTGCAGACCAGAGGTGTCGAAGACTATGACCTTGCGCTACCGCAGTATTCCACAGAAATGAAAGCATCGATCGAGGATGAAGTCAAAGTGTATGAATTCGTTTTAAAAGACGATTATACAAAATCCGCAAAGATTTCGATCAAAAAGCAAATGTCCGTAAATAAAGATAAGTATGTACCGGAATCTGGGGCGGAATTTCAGATCATTGATCCGCATGGAGAAGTGGTCGATACTCTGATAACTGATGAAAAAGGAGAAGCAACTTCAATCTCGTTAGCGATCGGTGTTTATACATTGCATCAGATCAAGGGTGATCCAAAGCATGAAATGATGGAAGATGAAGATGTGGTTTTGATCAAGTCTGATGTCCATAAGACAGTCACGTTTGGTCCGTATAAAGATGATGAAAATAAGATCAGGATCGAACTAGTCAAACGTTCATCAGAGACAAAGAAGCTGTTAAATGATGCAGTCTATGAAATCTATGATGAAGATCAGGATATTGTGGCAACTTTGACTACAGGAACGAGTGGAGATGGAACTGCAGAGTGCTATCTTCCATATGGAAAATATACGATCAAGGAAACTGCTGCGCCAGCAGGCTACAACATGGATGACGCAGAAGAAAAATCTTTTGAGTTAAGCGGGGAATCCACAAGCATCAAGATCACGTACGATAATGCTGGAAATGGAAGCTGCAGGTTTGAACAGATGGATACGCCAGTCTATGGAGAAATTACGTTCAGTAAGACGGGAGATATCTTAACAGATTATGACAAGGATTCTCAGAGTTTTATCTATGACAACGATCAGATCGCAGGAGCAGTCTATGGGCTGTATGCGGATGAGAATATCAAGAAAGATGACGGAACGCTCGTCTGGAAGAAGGATGAACTGATTGATCAAAAGACAACGACAAAAGAGAAGGAGATCCATTTTACAAGAAAGGATATGGATGGAAAAGAAACAACTAACTTCTATTTAGGAAAGTATTACATAAAAGAGATCAAGTCTCCGACAGGCTATATCAAAGATCAGGAAAAACATGAAGTAGAACTGACATGGGATACAACTGCAGGAAGTATCAATGATATTCGTGATGATGATAAAGTACCAGACAAGGAAGATCCGTTTGGAAATGAAGACAATAATGTAAGTACAGGTATTTATGTGTTGGAAAAAGGCGAAAAATTGAACCAGAAGATCAAGGATGCGGAATCTGTGACTTTCACGTGGAAGAGTGCACCAGAAGGAGCTGTGACAACGGATGTTTCTCAGAATAAAGATGGCAGTATTGTGCTTTGGAACGATGATGGAGATTGTTATATCTCAAGTCAAAGAGCCGGACAGGTCATCTACATGAATGCAATATCATCTAAAATGTTTAAAAATTGCAGGAATCTAACAGAGATCAATTTTAAAAATATTGATATATCCGCAGTCGTGGATATGAGTCAGATGTTTTATGCCATGGATTCCATCAAAACACTCGATCTTTCATCTTTCAACACCTCCAATGTAGAAGATGTCAGCCAGATGTTCTATGGAAATCCAGTTCTTAAGACAACATATGTCATGGATCAGATATTAAAGATCGAAGAAGATAAGTTTATCGAGGAACATCCGTTAAAGATCGTTGCCATGCCAAAGAACAGGTTCTTAAAAGGTGATAAATTCAAGGCAGAGGACTTTAGCTGGAGAATCCTTTATGATGACGATGGAGCAGAAGATATGGAAGTGACGGATAAAGATGTGGCATTTACACCGACATATGCAGAAAAATCAGGAAAATACGAGATCAATATCAGTTTTAACAACCAAGGATCGTATAAAGATCTGCCAGAGAAAACAATCAAGACTACGGTAGAGGTTCTGGATCCAGAAGAGGAAGATATTGCCTTAAAGGTTGCAAAGAAAGCAAGTATTCATGTCAAATCTAATGATACTCTGCAAAAATGCGGCATCCATCTGATCAAGACCGATCAAGACGGAAACAAGCTGGCGGGAGCCATATTTGCCTTAAAAGCGAAAACAGATATCGTTAATAGCAAAGGAGAAAATATCTTTAAGAAGGGTGATACGATCGCCACCACTACATCACAGGATGATCAGTTTGAATATCTGGAATTTATTGGATTGCCGACCGATATCTATGCAAAGGATGGAACAGACAGTGATATGTATGAGGTAGAAGAAATCTACGCATCAGATGGATATGAGAAATCGGACAAGACATTAACATTTAAGGGTAAAGTGATCAATGATACGAAAGAAAATCTTATTCATGATGTAAAAGCCGAGAATAATACGGATAATGATACAACAACATATGTGCATGATTCAGATACTTTAGTCAACCAGAAACTGGATTATATTGCATTGAAGAAGATATGGGATGATCATGACAATGCAGCAAAGATCCGTCCAGATGTTGTTACGATCAAGGCAACACATAAGACAACAAAAGAAGTAAAGGTGTATACACTGACAAAAGATAATAACTGGACAATGTTTACGGATATCAAGAAGGATGATCGTGAAAAGTGGGAGTTTCGTGAAGATGTTCCCGAAGGTTATACTTTGACGAGTACACACTG
>OKSV01000970.1_pt1 | contig 14397 bp, 8 predicted proteins | sample 1601261 | NCBI WGS metagenome assembly OKSV01 (sample SAMEA3879560, study PRJEB24766) | human gut metagenome | biome: human-associated habitat; feature: feces | place: USA | collected 1985/1987
CCTTCGCCTTTGTGATTCTACTAAGCTTGATTCTCTTTTTCAATGTCAATGTCATCGTTCTTATTATCGGAGCCATTCTAATTGTGGCTTTGATGTTACTTATGTCTTAGGAGATATTAATGGAAACCAATCAATTAACATTTGAACATATCTGTTTCAAATATAAGGGAAATGATAACCAGCTCTTTACAGATTTGGATGTTACTATGGAGACTGGCCAAGTTGTCGGTATCTTGGGTGCCTCTGGTTCAGGGAAAACAACTTTAACTGAGATTCTCCTTGGCCAGCTTAAACCAACCTGCCAACAATTTCGTATTTTAGAAAATGGCAAACCTGTGACTGCGGGTTCACGCTCTTGGTCCTATGTGCCCCAACAAAATCTTCTTCGTGAGTACCTCAAGGTATCTGAGACCTTTGATTTTTATGCGGACCATCATCTGAAAGGAAGTGGTAAGCTGACTAAAAAGCATCGCATTGCAGGGATTATGGATGATTTAGGGCTGACGGAATTTGCAAACAAGAAGATTTCAGAGCTTTCTGGTGGGCAAAAACGCCGTGTCTCCATTGGTATCGAGCTTCTTAGCCCTAGTCCCTACTTTATCCTTGATGAGCCGTCTTCAGGCTTGGATGCTCTTAGTGACCGTAATCTCTTACGTACCTTGAAAATTTTGGCTAAATCAGCTAACAAGTCTATTGTGGTTATTACCCACAACACAGAAAATTTGGCTATTTTTGACAAGATTATCTTCTTGTCCAAGGGACGTCCGACATTTGCAGGGACCTATGAAGAGTTGCTTTTGGAATACAAGACTAGCGATCCTTATATGATTCGTAAATATATGGATATGAATATCGCAGATGTCTACCAAGAGCTCAATGCTTCAACACGTATTTACAAGATTTAGGGAGACTTATGAACGCAGCATTACGATTAAGTTGGTATAAATTTAAACACCACTACATGGATTTTGTTAAGGTTCTTCTGGGCATTGTCGCTTTCGAAGGCTTAATCCTCTATATTCAAGACAAGGGATTTTTGAAAGATTTCGAAACAACTCGAATGACCCTCTTTCTCTTGCTTTTCTCAACCAGTCTCTTGATTGTGGTTCAAAACAGTATTTATATTTCTAAGGAACGCTCAGTCCTCAACCGTGACTTTTTCTCAGGTTTGAGTCGTTCGGCCTTTGCCTTGGCTAGTATGGGGATTCACGCCTTCTTTGCTGTTTTGGAAACTATTGTCTTTATCCTATCTTACTCTGTTTTTAGTAAGTTCTTTGACAAAGAATTTCCAGACGCTGGTCATATTTTTGGTTCCTACCGTTGGGAAGTTGGGATTACAGTGCTTCTGGTTTTCTTGGCTTCGCATTTCATTGCCCTTTTTATCTCAGCCTTGGTTGGCAAATCTGAGATTACCTCTGTTATCCTAGCAGTTGTTGTGGGGATCATGCAATTTTCATTGTCAGGAACTATCCTATCTTTGCCAAAAGCCATTGATTGGGTACAAAAATTTATCTATCTAGGTTATGGGCACAAGCTTTTTGGGATTTCTAGTGACTTGTCAGACTTGCCATCTAGCTTGGCTAAGTACAGGGTCCCTGTTCCTAAGAGCCAGTTGGAGGCCTTTCAAGGGTCTACAGGTGAATTCTGGGGCCAATGGTGGGCTTTGGTACTTCATTGCCTAGTTTATGCCCTACTCTTTTTCGTCACACTTCAGAAGAAGGAGAAATAAATGCAACAATATGATGAATGGCTGATTGACTTCCAAGTGCAGTATGGTCGCAAGCCAAGTGATAAGGAAGTTGCCGAAGCTGCTAAGACTGGTTTTGCTCTTTCTAGTGGTTTGAGCAGACAGAAAAATTCTAAATTCAGACAAGTCTTGTCTAAGGTTGGTTTGGGAGATCTCAAGTTTAGCTGGTTTTTAGTTTTGGAAATTTTGCTCTTGATTTGTATCGCCCTCTTTGGCTATGTTGTTGGCTATCTATTTATCTAGGAGGACCTCATGAAACAGTTTAAACATAAAAAGTTTATCGGTTTGGCCTTGCTTGTCTTTTTGGTCTTCATGGTACTTGGAAAATACACTCAGAGCACGGCTTTCACATCGTCTTCAAGAGTTTATGCCACAACCGTTGTCGATAAGAATACTGGGAACAAGGTGCGTTTTGAAGTTCGTAAAATCAAGGGAGACAAATACGAAGTCAAAAATACGGAGACAGGTGATACTTATCAGGCTAATGCCCAAGCCGGCGAAGACCGTTCTTTGAGCTTTAAGTTGGCTGGAACTAACGGCAACTCAGACGGTACTATCCGTATCACACCAAGTATGGTGCCTGGAGGAGATGCAAAGGTTGAAATGACTGACTCAAACACCTATACTCAGGTTGAGGGAGGTTCTGAAGTCGTTGAGTCTAGCGAGGCTTCGTCTAGTTCTTCAAGTAGCCAAGTTAAAAGCATTATTAAGGATATTTTGGAATCAAGTAGTTCATCCTCTGGTAGCGACGCAAGCTCAGAGTCGTCTTCTAACGATCCAAATAAGCCAAATGCAGATATCAAGACTAAGACCGATGTCAATGGTGATAAGGAAACCACTTATATTGCAGACTATTCGACTGAGGACATTAAGTCTATCACGGAAGCTTTTGGGAAATGGCTCTATCAGTCTGATTATGCCAAGGATGCTGTTTTAGTTCAAAGTAGCTTTGACAGTATCACTAAGGTCAATGATGGTAGTCCAACCTTCCTTTCATTTAAGGCACCTAAGGAAAAAGATAGCAGCCAAACGATTACCATCCTTGCTAATCTCATCAATGCGGATGGCTATGAACATATTACTGGTGTTCCGAGTGGTATCATCAATGGTAAGGAAGTCTCAAACTATGATTTCAAGGACTATAAAAACACGGTTGATTCCTTTGCTTTAGGGATTAATGACAATAGTGGTAAGACCGCAGACTATAGCCCAACATCATCTTTCCGTCTTTATACCTTGAAGGATAAGAAACATGCTATGTATGAAGACGATGCCGCTGAACAAAAAGCCCTCTTTAAGGACTTTTCAGCTGATGATAAAACTGGTGGCAATTATAATGGCTACAACAAGCTTTATAAGGATTTGGTTGACCAAGATAAGGATTCTTACCAAATCGTTCTAGGTTCTAATGGTACTGTTTATTATGTGACGAACTACTGGAAGGGTAATTACGATAAGAAGGCTGTTCAGACCTATAAGGTAGCACCAGATGATATGCAAGAGGCTTACCAAGAGTTGCTCAAGCATTACTCTAGTGCTAGCACATCTGAAAGCTCAGAATCTTCAAGTTCTTCACAAACATCGGAGTCATCATCAAGTTCATCAGAGACTAAAACAGAATCAAAAACGGAAACCAAGACCGAACAAACAGGCATGGATGTTAATGCTATCAAGGATAATAACTTCCAAAGCCTCGAAGGGACTTGGAAGAATGGGAATGGCTTAAGTCTGAATTTTTCTAAGGACAATTTAACAGCTCCTGAGAATTATGTTGTTGAAAATACAAATGGAAAACTTGAGAATGGCTATCTCACATCAAGTTTAAGGATGGGAATTACCGGAGCAGCGATTGTCTTTATTCCTAAGGGAGTAACGCTTCCGACAGTACAGGGATTTGTGGATGGTTCGGATAATACTAAAGACCGTATTTTGATTACCCAGTCAGCATCACCACAATCTGACGCCAAACAATTCTACTACAAGGCTGACTAGACCTTAGGTTTAAAAAAAAGTCTTGGAAATTCGAAGAAGGTCGCAGAGGTTCCTAGTCACCTAAAGAAAGTTTCTAAAAGAATATGTCTTTAATGAAAAAGTTGAGATAAAATTGTCTCAACTTTTTTATGTTACATTTGTAACTTTAATTTAATAGTGAGTCTATCTTCTATAAATAAATGGATTCTTAGAGGTATTATAGACCTTAATAGAAAATTAATTATTGTGAAAACTTACAAAAAGCTATATAATGAGTAGTGTTGTAAAAAGGGCTTCCTAGGGGGTTTTTGAGGAAGTTTCTTAAATCAGATTAAAGGGAGAGGGGGAAAAGAATGACTTCTATTATTGAATCACTACTTGCTGTTTTTAAAGATTTTCATTGGCTAGTATCTATAGACATGCTCTTGATTTTCTTTGTCAATTATCTGATGTTTCATGCAGCTGGTAGGGTCAAGATTTCTTGGTGGCTACTTTTATTAGGTGGCCTTTTATCAGTTGTTTTGACTCCCCTTCTTCCTATGGGATTCAAATTTTTACTTAATCCTCTCATTTTATTTTGTTTTAGTTATTACAAACGTCCAGACTTGCCATGGATAGAGCCGGTATTTAATAGTTTTTATGCCTGGGGGACAACCAATATTATTATACGAGGCTTGTCATTAATCGTTTTTCCTTTACTTTTGGGAGCCGACTTGATGAGCCGCATTCCAGAATCTTTAACGGAGTTTATATGTGTGGTAGTTACCTATCCTCTTTACCTCTTGGTTCACCGTTTTATTGGTTATGAATATTTGCAGGTCGAGGAAAAGGAGCGCTTACGCATACACTTCACCCCTATTGTTATTGGGGTTAGTTTTGCCTTTCTTTCATACGGGCTTCTAAATGATTTCATGCCTTACTTTGCTAGCATCTGGCCTGTAGAAGTGGTTAACAATTATGCCAAGTTGATCGTTCTATTAGCAACAGGAGCCTTCTTCATCGTTGTTTCCTATGCCAACCAGTGGATTAAGGATGAACTTTTTCTGGAGTTGAAAGAGGAGCAGGAGCGTCATTTCCAGAGCTTACAGGAATCTAGTAGACATATCCTCCATCTTTATCAGGAGCTATACCGTGATGGAGTGCCTAAGGTAGTCGTACCTAAGAAGGCTAAGACCGTTCTGGCTACTAGTCAAGAGGGAGACACTCAGAACCTATCTGATGAAGAGGTTCCCTTCAGCAAGGTTATGCCAGATATTTCTAACCTGCTTTCTCAATTGTTACGTTCCGTCATTGAGAGTAAGTATATGGAGTTTCATGCTGTTGGCGTTGATTTTATCATGGAGGTTCCAGACCCTATATCCCCAGTTCATATCGATGTAGTGGATTTATCAGCTGTTCTAACCACCTTCTTGGACAATGCCTTGTTGAGAGCTCATGGTCAAGAAAATAGTTTAGTTCGTATGTCTTATTACCAAAGAGGTGAGGTCCAGGTCCTCTCTGTAGAGACAACCCTTTCGCAAGATAGTGCCGAGGCGCCCCACGAGGCGTATGAGAGTCACTTATCAATCAATGAGCAGCTCGAAGATATTATGGAGCGTTACCCTCAGTCTAAACTTAGCTTTAAGAATGATAAGTTCATCTATAGACAGCAATTTGAATACTAAAGACTTGTAAAAAAAATATAGAAAGGAGATTCGATGTTTGAATCGTTTTTGGGAATAAATTTTTTAAATCTCTATGATACAGATGCCTTTCTAGCCATTCAGCTTATTTTAACTCTGACGATAAATTGTGCCATTTTCAAACGAATGACAGACATTCGTATCTCCTGGACGGTCTTCTTGACCTTAGCCCTGTTAGATGTAGTCATTCAGTATAATATTACTAACATGATTATGGTTTTTGATGTCTTTATCCTGATGATTTTGGCCTTTCTTGCTAAAGGGAAGACCTGGTCAGTGACCCAGTATGCTTTTCATACTTTGTTTCCAGTGGTGACGTCAGATTTACTTTATCGCTTATTGGGACTCTTCTTTATTCCCCTTCTCTTAAATCTCCCTGTCGCTGAGGTAGGGTCCAATGCTCTTTTCTATCTCTTATCTTACGGCTTGATTTTGCCACTTTATTTTGTATTTGACCGTTTCTTGGGCTTGGATTTGAAGCGTTGGAAGGTCTATAGTGATGACTCTTTCCAGAACCTCCAGATTTCTAGAAGAGTTGCTATAGCAATGGCCATTTATTTATTGGGAATCTATCTCAGTGTGAACTTAGACAGTTGGTTCCCTGGCTATTCTTCAGAGGTGGAGTTGAGATTTCGGATGCTTTGGGTTCTCTTGTCCGCAGTGGCTTTCATTTTCCTAGTTGCCCATCTTAATCAACTGTCTAGGCAGTATTTGGAAGAGAGTTTGGCCATGGAGGAAAAGAGGCATTTGAATAGTTTGACCAAGGCCAACCAAAAGATTGATCTTCTCTACAATGAGTTGTTACAATATAGACAGTCTTATCAGACGGTTGTGGAACAATTTTCAGAGGAAGTGCGTGACCAGGAAGAGGCTCTTGCCGAGCAGGTGTATCAGAATGTGCTTAGAGAGAGTGCCAAGGAGTTTGAACGTTTCCGTGTCATTGATAATCCTAAGCTGGAAAATATTCAGTCCTTACCCTTACGTAGTCTTCTTTCGGCTCGTATGATGGAGGCTAAACGTAGTAATATTCCAGTGACTTGTGATATTCCTGAGGAAATTTCAGGGTTTACCATGAACGTGGTTGACTTGACCTTGCTGGTGTCTATTTTCTTTAATAATGCGATTGATGAGAGTAAGCAGGTGCCTGTAAGTCAAATCAATTTTAGTTTTCATAGCCATGATAAGGATGGTAGCTACTATTTCGTCATGGAAAATAGGATGCAGGAAGAAAATCAGAAGAAGACCTCTGATCTTAACCTTCACTCAGCCAAGAATATTCTTAGGAAGTATAGTGATGCCAACCTGATTACAAGCAGTGGTGATTACCTCTTCAAACAGGAATTGATTTTTAAATAAATATATAGAGCTAAATCAAAGGATTTGGCTCTTTTTTTAGGTACAGGTCCATAAAGGAGGGCTCTTTGCTGTTGAGTTTGTGCTTATGTGTGAAAATTTAGGACATCGGAGGAGATAGGAGCGAGGGAGGAGTCTGATTGTTGCTTCATTCTGTGTTATAATAGCAAGGATTAGTGGTTCTTAGAGCTAAGTGAATGGCGACTTGCTTAGCCTAACGACTGGTGTAGAGACAAGAAAGGGACGTCTTATGAAATTACTTTATACGGATATGTCTCAGGATTTAACAGAAATTCTGACGGAGCAGGCGACTAGCTATGCTCAAAAGGGAAAGAGGGTCTTTTATATTGCCCCTAATGCCCTGTCATTTGAGAAGGAGCGTAAGGTCTTGGAATACCTGCCTCAGTCAGCATCCTTTGAGATTACGGTGACTCGTTTTACTCAGATGGCGAGATACTTTATTCTCAATACGAGCAACCCCAAAACGCAGCTGGATGATACTGGTCTGGCCATGATTTTTTATAAGGTGTTGTCGCATATGGGCGATGATGAGCTCAAGGTTTATGGCCGTTTGCGCAAGGATAGTAACTTTATTAATCAATTGGTAGGCCTTTATAAAGAGTTGCAGCAGGCTAATATGACGGTTCTGGATTTGCAGCATTTGGATCAGGTTGAAAAACAAGAGGATTTGGTAAGGATTTTCAGTGCCGCTCAGGACCTCTTGTTGGCAGGGAATTTTGACAATCAATCAAAGCTTAGTGCCTTTTTTAAGGAAATTACCTCAGGACATCTGGATGAAGCCCTGGGCAACACGGTTTTGGTCATTGATGGCTTTACCCGCTTCTCGGCTGAGGAGGAGGCCCTAGTTGCACTCTTGAACGACAAGTGCCATCAGATTGTCATTGGAACTTATGCCAGTCAAAAAGCTTATAGGGCTAACTTTGTTTATGGCAATGTTTATCAGGCCTCAGTGGATTTTTTGAGAACTTTGGCTCAGACCTATAAGGTGACACCCAACTACGTGACGACAGACAAAGAGGGCAATCCTTCTTTTGCTCGCATTAGCCGTCTTTTGGAGAGCCGTCATGATTTTAGTACGGTAGACGAGCAGTTGACCGATCAAGACAAGCAAGCCTTGCAGGTCTGGGAAGTGGTCAACCAAAAGGAAGAGGTGGCTCAGGTTGCCAAGAGTATTCGTCAGTTGCTGGCAGATGGCAAGCGATATAAGGATATTCTGGTCTTACTTGGTGATGAGGAGAGTTATAAGCTTCAGGTGGGGCAGATTTTCCGAAAATTTGATATTCCCTATTATTTCGGTAAGGAAGAAACCATGTCTAGCCATCCTTTGGTACAGTTTGTGGATTCGCTGGAACGTATCAAGCGCTATAATTATCGTGCTGAGGATCTGCTTAATCTCGTAAAATCCGGTCTCTATGGTGGTTTTGCTCAAGAGGACTTAGATCTTTTTGAATATTATGTCAATTTTGCAGATATCAAGGGGCGTCACAAGTTCTTGTCTGATTTTACGGCCAATAGTCGTGATAAGTATGATTTAGACCAGCTCAATGCCTTAAGGTTACAACTGGTAGAGCCCTTGGACAAGTTGCTTAATAGTCGCAAACAAAAGGGTTCTAGTCTACTCAAGAAACTAGTGGTCTTTTTAGAGGCTGTGCAAGTGCCAAGTCAGATGGCTAGTTTGACTGCCAAGGCCAGTGAGGCCGAAAAAGAACAGAACGAACAGGTCTGGAAGGCTTTCACACAACTCTTGGAGCAGGTTGAGACTATTTTTGGGGAAGAAACTCTGTCAGTGGACGACTTTTTGTCCATTTTGCGTTCAGGAATGTTGGCCTGTGATTACCGTACGGTTCCAGCCACTGTTGATGTGGTCAATGTGAAAAAATATGATTTGATCCAGCCACATTCGGCTCCGTATGTTTTTGCTTTGGGGATGACCCAGTCACACTTTCCTAAGGTAGGGCAAAATAAGAGTCTCCTATCTGACGAGGAACGTAGTCGTATCAATGAGGCGACGGATGAACACAGGAGCTTGGATATTGTTACGCAGAGCAACAGTCAACGGGGGCATTTTGTGGCTATGTCACTTTTTAATTCGGCTAGTGAACAATTGGTGCTTAGTCAGCCACAAATTCTCAATGAGACTCAAGATGACATGTCGGTTTATTTGAAGGAGCTGCTTGACCTTGGTCTTCCTTTGGTTGAAAAGGGACGTAATCGTTTCGAGGCCAAGGGTGACCAGATTGGGAACTACAAGGATCTTCTATCAACTGTCATCGCCCTTAACAGTAGCCATCTAGATGCTGATTTGGATAAGGAAACGCAGACTTTCTGGTCAGTTGCTGTGCGTTATCTCCGTAAGCGACTTGATAAGGACCAAGTCTTGATTCCAAATGTGATTGACGATGTGACGACGACCAAGGTGGATGATCAGGTCATGCAGCTGGTCTTTCCGGGGGAAGAACCACTGAAATTATCAGCCTCGGCTCTGACAACCTTCTATAACAACCAATATCTTTATTTCTTGCGTTATGTTTTGGGCCTTGAAGAGTTGGAGTCCATCCATCCAGATGCTCGACACCACGGGACTTACTTGCACCGTGTCTTTGAGTGTGTTATGGGGGATTCTTCGTCAGAAAACTTCGATGATAAATTGGAAAAGGCTATTGCTCAGACCAATCAGGAACAACCTTTTGAAATTCTCTATACAGAGGACCAAGAGAGTCGCTTGTCTCGTCAGATTTTAGAAGATATCGCCCGTTCAACTGCCAGTGTTTTGCGTGATAATGCGGCTGTTAAGGTTGAGCGTGAGGAAGCTAAGTTTGACTTACTTTTAGCAAATAGCATCAAAATTACAGGGATTATTGACCGAGTGGACCGTTTAACGGATGGGGCTCTGGGTGTCGTTGACTACAAGTCAGGTAAAAATGTCTTTGACATTCAAAAATTTTACAATGGCCTTAGTCCGCAATTGGTGACCTATCTGGAGGCTCTCCGCCAGACCTATAAAGTTGATGCTGATCAGCTTTTTGGGGCCATGTATCTTCACATGCAGAACCCACAGCTTAACCTAGCTCAGTTTGGTCTGGATAAGCTAGCGGCTCAGGCTCATAAGGAATTGACCTATAAGGGACTTTTTGTGGCTTCAGAAACAGAGCATCTAGCTGGTGGAAACTATGATTTACAAAAGACTGTCACCTATGACAAGAAGGACCTAGAAACCTTGCTAGACTACAATATCAAGCTCTTTACAAGTGCTGCTGAAGTTATTCGAAGCGGGAATTTTGCGGTTAATCCTTATACCGAGGATGGCAAGTCTGTTCAAGGGGATCAAATCAAGGCAATTACTCATTTTGAGGCCGACCGCCACATGGGACAGGCTCGAAAGCTCCTGCGTTTACCAAGTAAGGGCAAGAAGGAAGCTTATTTGGAGCTGATGGCAAAAGATGAGGATGATAATGAGATGCAAGTTGCTGAAAATACCATCATCTTTCCAGTCATTGATCAAGCTGTGACAGCAGACAAAAAAGACCAGGAGGACAACCATGTTGACTAAAGCTTTTTTAAGTCCAACAGAGATTAAGGAACGCATTGCCCAAGAAGCAGCTTCTGACAAGGAACGCAAGTTAACACCTGAGCAGATTGAGGCCATTTACAGTAATGGTAGTAATATTCTTGTGTCAGCTTCGGCTGGATCAGGAAAAACCTTTGTTATGGTTGAGCGTATCCTTGATATGATTGGACGTGGCGTTGGCATTGACCAACTCTTTATCTCAACCTTTACGGTAAAGGCTGCAGGTGAGTTAAAAGAGCGTCTGGAAAAACGTCTGACAGAGCAGCTTGGACAAGTTGAGACGGATGAAGAGCGTGCCTTTCTTTCAGATCAGATTGCCAAGATTGGGACGGCAGATATTGGAACTATGGATGCCTTCACCCAGAAATTGGTCAATCAGTATGGCTATCTCCTGGGTGTGTCACCTATTTTCCGCATTATGACAGATCCTGCCGAGCAGACACTTATGAAAAATGAGGTTTATGCTGATCTCTTTAACGATTATATGCAAGGAAAGGATGCCCAACTTTTCCAAAAATTGGTCCGCAACTTCGTAGGAAATGGCAAGACTAGTAAGGCTTTTCGTGATTTAGTTTACGATGTCTATAACTTTTCTCAGGCTACTGCAGGTCCTGAAAAATGGCTACGTCAAAATCTTTTAAAAGGGCAGGCAGAGGCAGATCCAGTCAAGGCTAAAGCTGAGCTTTTAGAGGGTCTCAAAGATGGCTTGTTGGCTGATTTCTTAGACTTCTTAAGAGACCATCTAGGTCTAGCTCAGCGTGAATTTGCCAAGGCCAAATATCTAAATAATGTGTCAGATGCCATTAGCCTTCTTGAAGGAGCCTTGGCAAATGACCAAACGGATATGGAGGACTTGCTCAAACAACTCTTGACTTTGTCAGGAGGGACTGGTTTGACCAATATGACCCGTCCTAAAGACGAGGAACTCAAGGCCTACAAGGAAGCTTACAACAAGACCAAAAATGAGTTTGTGGCCCAGTTGCGAGAGGTTGATACCCAGCTAACGGTCCTCGAGGTTTTGACCAAGCATAATGATGACATCCTACCTCTGTTGGAGTTGCTTCAGGCCTTTGTACTTGATTTTTCGGACCAGTATTTACAGGCCAAGATTCAGGAAAATGCCTTTGAATTCTCGGATATTGCCCACTTTGCCATCCGTATTTTGGAGGAAAATCCAGAGGTGGCAGCCAGCTACCGTGACCGTTACCATGAAGTGATGGTAGACGAGTATCAGGACAATAGCCATACCCAAGAACGCATGTTGGAACTCCTATCTAATGGACACAACCGATTCATGGTGGGAGATATCAAGCAATCCATCTATCGTTTCCGTCAGGCAGACCCTCAGATTTTTAATGGTAAGTTCCAGCTTTTCCTTGAAAATCCAGATGCAGGTAAGTTGATTCTCCTTAAAGAGAACTTCCGTAGCCAATCTGAGGTTCTTGATGCGACTAATGGTGTTTTCAGCCACCTCATGGACCAGGAAATCGGGGACATCCTCTATGACAAGACTCATATGCTGGTAGCGGGTAGCGATAAGCAAAAAGAACCCCATCCTGAAAATGAGACAGAGGTTCTGATTTACAATAGTGATGAAGCTAATGTGACTCCTGACGAAGAAGGTGCTGATCAACCTATCAGCAGTGGTGAGATTTCCTTGGTTATCAAAGAAATCATCAACCTTCATAAGCAGGGTGTACGTTTTGAGGATATTACCCTCCTAGCACCAACCCGTAACACCTATCTGGACTTGATGGCAAGCTTCGAGGAGCACGGAATTCCCTTGGTTCCTGACGAGTACAAGTCAAGCTACCTAGAGTCACTAGAAGTTATGATTATGTTGGACACCCTTCGTGCCATCAATAATCCTCTCAATGATTACGCCTTGGTTGCCCTCCTTCGTTCACCTATGTTTAACTTCAACGAGGATGACTTGGCTCGGATCGCTGTTCAGGCTGACAAAGGACAATTCTATGACAAGCTTCTTGCAGCTCATACTAAATCAGGACTTCATCCAGAAGTTGTCACACAAGGACTTGAGGCCAAGTTGACTCTCTTCATTGAGACTCTGTCAGATTGGCGTGATTACAGTAAGTGGCACTCGCTCTATGACCTCATCTGGAAGATTTACGACGATCGTTTCTATTATGATTATGTTGGCAGTCTTCCACGAGCTGAGCAACGTCAGGCCAATCTCTACGCCCTTGCCTTGCGTGCCAATGCCTATGAAAAGACTGGCTTTAAGGGACTTTCCCGTTTTATTGGCATGATTGATAAGATCATTTCTAGCGGTAACGACCTAGAGGAAGTGACAGACTTGGTTCCCAAAAATGCCGTTAGCCTTATGACTATTCACAAGTCCAAGGGACTAGAGTTCAAGTATGTCTTTGTCTTGCAGATGAATCGCAAGTTTATTGGTCACAGCAAGGATGGCCTAAGTGGTAAGTATATTATCAACCGTGAAAAAGGACTTGGCATTAAGTATCTAGCTGATCTCAAAGACCAGGTAAACACTAATTTGCCTAAGTTAAATGTTGTTCTCGAGACCTTAACCTTCCAAGAAAATCGTAGGGAAGAGCGTCGTGCAAGTATCTCAGAAGAGATGCGTCTGCTCTATGTTGCAATGACTCGTGCAGAGAAAAAACTCTACCTAGTTGGTAAGGGCAGTAAGGAGAAATTGACCCAGCAATTTGGCACGGATGTTGAAAATAATCGCCTACCAGTAGCTCTACGTGACCAAATCGCTACTTATCAGGATTGGGTTATGGCTTTGGATACTGCCTTTATGAGAAAGGATCTCAAGTTTACTGTTCGCTTTGTTGAGGCTGAGGAGTTGATCCCAGAGGCTATTGGTCAGGTTGAAGTTCAAGCGGCAGTAGATGCCGATGATTTATCTAACAATCGTCAGACAGAAGAGATTAAGCGTGCCCTGACTGTCTTAGAAAGTGTTGAAAAACTCAACCAACTCTATGCACCAGCAATTGACCTACCATCGGTGCGTACTCCAAGTCAGCTGAAGACTTTCTACGAACCAGTTATGGATACAGAAGGTGTAGATATCATGGACAAGAAAGAGGAAGTCCAACCTCTTGAGACAGCAACCACTTTTGAGTTACCAGACTTTGGACAAAAGATTAAGGTAACCGGAGCTGCGGTTGGTTCTGCTACCCATGAACTCATGCAACGCTTGATTCTTTCTGATACTGTGACCCTCCAAGACTTGACACAGGCCTTGAGTCGGGTATCGGCAGATGATCAAGTTAAGGCGCGTGTGCAGTTAGAAAAGCTACTAGGCTTCTTTGACACCGAACTTGGGAAGCTCATTCTAGCTAACCGTGGTAAGTTGCGTCGTGAAGCACCATTTGCTATGTTAGCAGAAGATCCCGCTAGTAAAGAAGACTTTGTCGTCCGTGGTATCATCGATGGCTACCTTCTTCTTGAAGACCGTATTGTCCTCTTTGACTATAAGACAGACCGCTTCACTCAACCTGGTGAGCTTAAGGAACGCTACAAAGGGCAAATGAGCCTATATGCTAAAGCACTCAGCCAAGCCTATCAAATGGACAAGGTCGACAAATATCTTATCCTCTTAGGTGGAAAAAACTTGGAAGTTGTAGAAGTATAAGTTATCGTATAACCATTCTTTCATAGTGAGAGAGTGGTTTTTGTCTCCGAAACCAAGTAAAAAAGACCGGTGTCTCCACCAGGCTTTCCGATAAATTTCCATCAGTATTGTAAGTTCATTAAAATATTAGAGGGTGAAAACGGTTATGAAAAAAGTATCTTGTAGGTCGCTTAGACCTACGAAGGTTATTATAACAAGCTCATCTTAATCTAAATAAGGTTAGAAAAATTACAATTAAACACTATAAACATTACTAGTTTTTAATAGTTTGTATCCATAACGGCAATAAATAGAGACCAAAACCGCCAGTATTAGACTGACGGTATTTCGTTATTTCAATAGTAATTTTATCCAAGAAAAGGCACCACCCAATTTACCCAGGCCCAGGAAATAGGCATAACCAGAATCATGGCTGGAATCATATCTGCTG
>OKSV01000977.1_pt1 | contig 14332 bp, 12 predicted proteins | sample 1601261 | NCBI WGS metagenome assembly OKSV01 (sample SAMEA3879560, study PRJEB24766) | human gut metagenome | biome: human-associated habitat; feature: feces | place: USA | collected 1985/1987
TATCTTCGAGACCGGTCCCGTGTTCCGCGCCGAGAAGAGCTACACCAACAAGCACGCTACCGAGTTCTCCGGCTTCGACCTGGAGTTCAGCTACATCACCTCCTTCAAGGACGTGATGAAGATGGAAGAGGAGCTGCTGACCGCCGGTCTGCAGGCTGTTAAGGACAGCTATGGCGAGCAGATCAAGGAACTGTTCGGACTGGAAGTCATCGTGCCCACCACCCCGTTCCCGGTGGTCAAGCTGGCAGACCTGTATAAGGCTCTGGAAGAAGAGTTCGGCTACACCGTGGACGAGAGCGAGAAGGGCGATCTGACCACCGAGGCCGAGCGCCTGAGCTACGACTGGGTCAAGAAGCACTACGGTCACGAGTTCCTGTTCATCACCGATTACTCTGCCGAGAAGCGCGCTTTCTACCACATGCGCGACGAGAACGGCGTGCCGCAGGGCTACGACCTGATCTGGCGCGGCGTGGAAATCACCACCGGTGCCCAGCGTGAGCACCGCTACGAGGTGCTGAAGAAGCAGGCTGAGGAGAAGGGTCTGGCCGATGACGTCAAGTTCTATCTGGAGTTCTTCCAGTACGGCTGCCCGCCCCACGGCGGCTTTGGTCTGGGCATCGACCGCCTGACCATGCTGCTGTGCGGCCTGAGCATCAAGGACGCCGAGTTCCTGTTCCGCGGCCCCAACCGCCTGACCCCGTGATTTCATAAAACCTTTCTGAGAGCTGCTGTGCGTTTCGCACTGCAGCTCTTTTTTGAGTCCCGTGAAAAGGCAATTGAGGAAAATCCACAGATTTTCCTCAATTGCAATTATAAAAATATTTTCCGCTAAAGATGCCCAGAGCAAAGCGGAGGGCATTTAAGATCGTCCCGGCATAATAAGCGCTCCCTTTTCATACGATACAACGAGCACACCCACCCCTACGGGCGCGGTGCGCAGCGCAACAGGAAGGGGAGAAGGACCTTGGAGAAACAGGAACAGAACAGCATCTGTCGCGAGATCGGCGCACGCACCGGCGGGGATATCTACATCGGTGTGGTGGGGCCGGTGCGCAGCGGCAAATCCACCTTTATCAAGCGGTTCATGGAGCAGCTGGTGCTGCCCGCCATGTCCGGCTCTGCCGCTGCCCGGGAACGTGCCCGGGACGAGCTGCCGCAGTCGGCAGCGGGGCGCACCATCATGACCACCGAGCCGAAATTCATCCCGGAGACCGCCGTGCCCTTGCAGCTGGAGGGCGGCGGGGCGTGCCGGGTGCGGCTGATCGACTGTGTGGGCTACATGGTGGAGGGCGCTATGGGGCACGAGGAGGACGCAAAGCCCCGCATGGTCAAAAGCCCGTGGTTTGAGCAGGAGGTGCCCTTTGATCTTGCCGCAGAGACCGGCACCCGCAAGGTGATCTGTGAGCACTCCACCATCGGGGTGGTGGTCACTACGGACGGTTCGGTCAGCGATATCCCCCGGGCAGGCTACGCAGAGGCAGAAAAGCGGGTCATCACCGAACTGGAAGCGCTGGGCAAGCCCTATATCATCCTGCTCAACAGCACCCACCCGGACGCGCCGGAGACCCGGCAGCTGGCTGAGGGCATGGCGCGGGACTACCGCCGCACCGTGCTGCCGGTGAGCTGTGTGGACTTGGACGCCGCCATGCTGGGGGAGATCCTGCGGCGGGTGCTGTACGAGTTCCCTGTGCAGGAGCTGGATTTTGCTCTGCCCCGCTGGGTGACCATGCTGGAATCCGGGCACTGGCTGCAAACGCAGGTATACGCAGCCGCCATGCAGCTGGCAGAGCGGGTGTCCCGCATGAAGGATCTGCCCGCCGGAACGGACGCTCCTGCGCTGGAATGCGAGGCTGTGCAGCGCTCGGCGGTGGCAGGGGCAGACCTTGCCGCCGGCAGTGTGCGGGTGAGCGTGGAGCTGAAGCCGGAGATCTTTTATCAGGTGCTCAGTGAGCAGACCGGGCTGGACATCGGGGATGAAGCCGGGCTGATGCCCTGCATCATGGAACTTGCCCGGGCAAAGCGCGCCTACGAGAAGGTGCGCAGTGCCTTGGAGCAGGTGGAAGCCACCGGCTACGGCATCGTGATGCCCTCCATCGACGAGCTGCATCTGGAACCACCGGAGATCGTGCATCAGGACGGGCGCTGCGGCGTCCGGCTGCAAGCCTGTGCGCCCTCTATCCAGATGATGAAAGCCACCATCCACACGGAGCTCAGCCCCATCGTGGGCACCGAGAAGCAGAGCGAGGACTTGGTGCAGAGCCTGCTGGCCGACTTTGCGGACGACCCGGTGCAGCTGTGGGAGTCCAACATCTTTGGCAAAAGCCTGCACGAGCTGGTGAACGACGGGCTACAGAACAAGCTGCTGCACATCCCGCAGGAAGCCCGCACCCGCCTGCAGGAAACGCTGGAACGGGTCATCAACGAGGGCTGCACCGGGCTGATCTGTATCCTGATCTAGGGTGTATCTGAAAAAATCCCCGCCCGCCGTAAGTTCTGCTTGCGGCGGGCGGGGATCGTTCTGCTTTATTTTTCTTCCTCGGTCAGCTTGTTGATCAGCAGCTGATAGATCTCGTTGCCCTTCAGGATGAACTGCTTTTTCACCAGTTCGGCGCTCAGCCGGTCGGGCGCGCCCAGTTCCAGGCAGAACAGTTCGCTGTCCAGCCCTTTTACGGTGCAGCGCACGGTGCAGTGGCCGTCCGCCTTTTCGGTGATGCGTGCACTGTACTTGGCCTCCTTGCGGGCCCATGTCTGGCAGCGCAGCACGGCAGCCACCGCCCGCTCCCGCACGCTGCGGGGCAGATCGTAGGCCAGCTCCTGCGCCACCTTGCGGCCCTTGTCAGTAATGGCATAGCTGTCGCCGGTCAGGGTGACCAGCTCCTGCTTTGTGATATCGTCCAGACAGGAGCCAATCTCAAAATAGTTGACAAGGGCTTCCTCCATCAGGGCGTTCTCAATCTCCTGCCGGGTAATGGGACCGGCGTTTTTCACCAGATAACACAGCAGCAGCCGGATCTCGGTGCTGCTGGTCAGGCCGCCGGGACGGACACCGGCGGTAAAAGCATCATTGGCGCTCATCGTTCCTTACATCCCCCTTGCGCTTTCACATGGTATCAAAGGCCTGCGCCGCTGCGGAAAGGGCGGGCAGCGGGCAGACAAAAACTCTTTCTATTAGTATAAAGGCTTTCAGCCCGGATTGCAAGCCGCAACGGCAAAATCTGTCTCAATGCGCTTGGGACATTCCGGTGTGGAGTACACCCACCGGTCCAGATGCCCCTCGGTGACAAAGTACCGTAGCTCAAACCGGTGGGACTGGCTCAGGGCGTGGTTCACGATGACCAGCTTGATCTTCATCTTCTCCGGCAAAATGTTTTTGATGTAGACGCTTACCGCCTGCCCGGGAGCAAGACCGGTGCAGCTTTCCGCAAGGCCGGCAAGGTTCGGCGCGATCTCTACAAAGGTGCCGTATTCCTCCACGCTGCGCACGATGCCCACCACCGTTTCGCCTACGGTGAACCGGGCGGCATTCTCCGCCCATGTGCCCAGCAGCTCCCGGATGGTCAGCACAAAGCGCCCCTGTGCGTCCCGGTTTTTGATGGCGCACAAGATCTGCTGCCCTACGCTTACCCGGTCGGCAGGGGAGGAGATGCGGCTTACCGACATACAGTCGATGGGCAGCAGGGCGCTGATGCCGCAGCCTACGTCACAAAACGCGCCGAACGGCTCGATGTGGGTCACTGTGCAGGGCAGGATGTCCCCGGGCGAGAGAGTGTCCAGATACTCTGCCTTGCACAGCTGCTGCGCCTTGGCGCGGGATAGCCGGTAGCAGGGCGCACCGTCCTCGTCCGTTTCCAGCCCCTCGATGACAAAGCAGGTGGGGCGTCCCACCCGGGTCAGCACCGCAATATCCCGCACAGTGCCGGTCTCGGCACCGTCTGCGCACTGGGCAAAGGGCATTACCGCCTTTACGCCGCCTAACTCAAACCGCAGCTGCCGCCGGGTATCAAAGGCAAGGGCGGTGGCCTGCAAAATCTCGCCGCTGGCCATGGCAGCCCGCAGTTCGGCAGGGGACAGGCGGGCGGCAGAACGGTAACTGTTTTCGGTACGATAAGCTTGCATCATGTTTCATTCCTCTTTCTATATAGTTTTCGGGTCTCTGTGCGATGCTACAACGATATGCAGCAGTGTGCGCAGATATTTGCATTTTGTGCGGCTTTGCATTATACTATATCTGTATGCGCAGCACCCGCTATGCGGGCGGCGGCACACACTGGCTCTGCCGGGCGTCTGCGCGGCAGAAAAGAAGGGAGAGGTCGGATAAATATGGACATCGCTGTGGGAGATACCATCCTCACCCGCAAAAAGCACCCCTGCGGGGCATCCAGCTTCGAGGTGCTGCGGGTGGGCATGGATTTTAAGATCCGCTGCACCGGCTGCGGACGCGAGGTCATGCTGCCCCGCGCCAAAATTGAAAAGAACATCAAAAAGGTGATAAAGCCCGGCAGCGCGCAGTAGCGCAGCCAACGCACCCGAACCGGAACGAATTTGTAAGGAGAACTGCAAGGATGCAAGATATTTCTTCCCGGATGGATGCGGTCTGCCGCCGCTTTGAGGAGCTTTCCATGCGGCTGAACCAGCCCGATACCGCCGCCGACCCGGCACTGTTCCGCAAGCTGATGCGGGAGTACCACGACACCGAGCCGGTGGTGGAGGCTTACCGGGACTGGCAGACCGCGCTGGATCATCTGGCGCAGGCCAAAGCTCTGCTGGAGGAGTCCGGAACACTTGACCCGGACTTCAAGCAGATGATACAGCAGGAAATCAGCGAAAAAAGTCAAGATGTGGCAAAGCTGGAAAATAATCTCAAAATTTTGCTGTTGCCCAAGGACGTGAACGATGGCAAAAACGTCATCATGGAGATCCGCGGCGGTGCCGGCGGCGAGGAAGCCGCCCTGTTTGCCCACAGTCTGCTGCGGATGTACACCATGTACGCCCAGAACCGCGGCTGGACGCTGGAAGTGCTCAACCTGAACGAGACGGAGCTTGGCGGCGTAAAGGAAGCCATCGTCTCGGTGGACGGCGCAGGTGCGTATAACCGCCTCAAGTACGAGAGCGGGGTGCACCGGGTACAGCGTGTGCCGGAGACCGAGACCCAAGGCCGCATCCACACCTCAACCGCCACCGTGGCGGTAATGCCGCAGGCAGAGGAGGTGGACTTTGCGCTGGATATGAAGGACCTGCGCATCGATACCTTCCGCTCCTCCGGTGCGGGCGGTCAGCACATCAACAAGACCTCCAGTGCCATCCGCGTGACCCATATCCCCACAGGTACGGTGGTGGAGTGCCAGAACGAGCGCAGCCAGTTCCAGAACAAGGATAAAGCATTGGAGATCCTGCGCAGCCGGTTGCTTGCGCAAAAGCAGAAGGAGCAGCAGGACGCCATCAACGCCCAGCGTCAGGGGCAGGTGGGCACCGGCGACCGCAGCGAGAAGATCCGCACCTACAACTTCCCGCAGGATCGCTGCACCGACCACCGCATCGGCCTGACCGTCCACAATCTGGAAAAGATTATGGACGGTAATCTGGACGAGGTGATCGACGCCCTTGCCACCCGCGAGCAGACCGAAAAGCTGCAAAAGCTGGGTGGATAAGCGCCGGTTCAGCAGATGCAGAATGACCGTAAAACGATAGAAAAGTCTGACAAGCAACTATACTTTACAGATAGAAAGAACGATGATTCGTATGAAAATCAAAACCAGAGTTTTGCCTGCCGATGAAGCAGGAGTCGCCGAAGCCGCGCAGCTGCTGCGGCAGGGACAGCTTGTAGCCCTGCCCACCGAGACGGTCTACGGCATTGCCGCCGATGCCCGCAACGGCGCGGCGGTGCGCAATATCTTTGTAGCCAAGGGACGCCCGCAGGATAACCCCCTCATCGTCCACGTCACAGGGCCGGAGATGCTGCCGGGTCTTGTCAGCGAGGTGCCGGAGCGTGCCCAGCTGCTGATGGCAGCTTTCTGCCCCGGACCGCTGACCATCATCATGCCGCGCGGGCCGGAAGTAGCGGATGAATGCTGCGCCGGGCTGGATACCGTGGGCATCCGTATGCCCAGCCACCCGGTAGCGCGGGCGGTCATCCAGCAGAGCGGCTGCGCCTTTGCCGCCCCCAGCGCAAACCTTTCCGGTAAGCCCAGCCCCACCAACGCGCAGGACGTGTTCACCGATATGGACGGCCGCCTGCCGCTGATCTTGGACGGCGGCGAGTGCGATGTGGGTGTGGAGAGCACCGTGGTGTCGGTGGTGGGGGAGAAGCCCACCCTGTTCCGCCCCGGTCACATTACGCTGGAGGACTTGGAACGCGCCCTCGGCGAAGAGGTGGAGGTGTCCAAGGCCATTCTGGAAAAGCTGCCGGAAGGTGCCGTGGTGCGCAGCCCGGGCATGAAGTATAAGCACTACGCCCCCAAGGCCGATGTGACCCTGCTCAACGGCACCTTTGAGCAGTTCAAAGCCTATGTGGACGCCCATAAAAACGAGAACCCCAGCTGCCTGTGCTTTACCGGCGAAAGCGCAAAGCTGGATGTGCCCTGCGTGGAGTACGGCCGCGAGGGGGACGGTGCCGATCAGGCAAAGCACATCTTCCGCTCCCTGCGGGCGCTGGATGAGCAGGGCGATGGCGTGGTCTACGCCCGTTGCCCGCAGAAGGATGGCCTGTCCATGGCGGTGTACAACCGCCTGATCCGCGCCGCCGCCTTCCGGGTGATCGACCTATGATAACTTTAGGCATCACGGGGCGCAGCGGCTGCGGCAAGTCCACGGTCACGGCGGTATTTGCCGCCCACGGCGTGCCGCTGGCAGACGCCGACCAGCTCAGCCGGGAGATCTTGTTGCCCGGCTCGCCGCTGCTGCCGCAGCTTGCGGCGCGGTTCGGCGGGGAAATCCTCCGCCCGGACGGCACGCTGGATCGCCGTCTGCTGGCTGACCGCGCCTTTGCCACCCCGGAGGGCAAGGCCGCGCTGGACAGCCTGACCCACCCCGCCATCGTGGCACGCATCCGCGCGGCAAAGCAGGCGGCACAGGCCGCTGGAGCGCCCCTTTTTGTGCTGGACGGTGCGGTCATCGTGGGCACGGCGGCGCAGGCCGAGTGCGACCGCCTGTGCGTGGTCACCGCACCCTTTGAAACCAGCGTGGCGCGCATCGTGGCGCGGGACGGTATCTCGCCGGAGATGGCTGCCCGCCGCCTGAACGCCCAGACTCCGGAACGGACCCTGACCGCACAGGCAGACTACACCCTGCACAACGACGCCGGGTTGGAGGCGCTGCAAGCCGCAGCCGCCCGCCTGTGTGAGCGGCTGCAGGCAGAAGGGGGCGTGACGGCAGCGCTTTGAACGAACAAAATTATGAAAAAGCCTACGACCCCATCGCCGCCCGGGAGCGCCGCGCGGCGCGGGAAAAACAGCGACTTCGTAAACAGCAGCGCCGCCGCCGGATGGTGCGGCGGCTGGTCACTTTGTGCTTGGCAGTGGTGCTTACGGTGTGCGTGGTGCCGCCTTTGTGCAACCGGGCAGAGCAGCTTTTGTACCCCCGCAAGTACGAGCAGCTGGTGGAAAAATGGGCAGCAGACTATGAGTTGGATCCGCTGTTGGTCTACGCCTTTATCCGCACCGAAAGCGGCTTTGACCCGCAGGCCACCTCCAGTGTGGATGCCCGCGGCCTGATGCAGATGACCGAGGAAACCTTTCTCTGGATGCGCAGCAAGATCGCCCCGGAGGAACCGCTGACCTTTGCCGACCTGTACGACCCCGATACCGCCATCCGCTTTGGGTGCTACTACCTGCACTTGTGTATGGTGCGCTACAAAGGGGATGTATCCACGGCAGCAGCGGCTTACCACAGCGGCTGGGGCACGGTGGATCAGCTGCTGCAAATAGAGGAGCACTCCGCAGACGGGGAAACGCTGCAGGGCTTCCCTTATAACCAGATGCACCACTACGTCAACAAGATCACCGCCTGCTACCAGACCTATCAGCGTCTGTACGCAGGTCAATGATAAAAAGTTAAGGAGCGAAAAATCATGAGTGAGAAACTTACTGCAAAAGAGTACGCTGAAAAGCTGCTCTACACCCCCGAATACGCTGCTGACAAGCAGGCAGACGTAAAGGAAAAGGCTGCTGCCTTTGCCGAGGGCTACAAGAAATTTATGGACAGCGCCAAGACCGAGCGCGAGGCTGCCGTTGTCAGCGAGCAGATGCTGCTGGCTGCCGGCTACAAGGCCTTTGAGCCCAAAAAGGCCTATGCCCCCGGTGAGAAGGTCTACTTCATTCAGGAGAACAAGGCTGTTGTGGCGGCTACCATCGGCCAGAAGCCCTATGAAGAGGGCTTCCGTCTGGTCATCGCCCACATCGACTGCCCCCGTCTGGACCTGCGTCCCAACCCCCTGTACGAGTCTGACCACATGAGCTACTTCCGCACCCACTACTACGGCGGTATACGCAAGTACCAGTGGGCTACCATCCCGCTGGCCATCCACGGCGTGTTCACCCGCGCCGACGGCTCCAGCGTCAACTTTGCCATCGGTGAGGACGAGAACGATTCCGTGTTCTGCATCACCGACCTGCTGCCCCATCTGGGTGCTGAGCAGAACGAGCGCAAGCTCAGCGAGGGCATCAAGGGCGAGGAGCTGAACGTGCTCATCGGCTCTGACACCGTGGAGGAAGAGGACGTCAAGGAGGCTGTCAAGCTGAACACCCTCATCCTGCTGAACCAGAAGTACGGCATCACCGAGCGCGACTTCACCCGCGCCGAGATCGAGGTGGTGCCCGCTGCCAAGGCACGCGATGTGGGCTTTGACCGCTCCATGATCGGTGCCTACGGCCACGATGACCGCGTGGATGCTTACCCCGCACTGCTGGCCGAGATCGAGACCAAGGATCCCGTGCACACCACCATCTGTGTGCTGACCGATAAGGAAGAGATCGGTTCCGACGGTGTGACCGGTATGCAGAGTATGTATGTGTTCCACTTTATGCAGCTGCTCTGCCGTGCTGCCGGTCAGGACGACATTCTCGCCTTCCGCAACAGCGTGTGCCTGTCTGCGGACGTGACCGCTGCCTACGACCCCTCTTGGGCAAGCGCCTTTGAGAAGCAGAACGGCACCTACGCCGGCCGCGGCATTGCCATCTTCAAGTACACCGGCAGCCGCGGCAAGAGCTCTGCCAGCGACGCCAACGCCGAGCTGCTGGGCGACATCACCCGGATGCTGGATGCCAACAACGTGGCATGGCAGATCGGCGAGATGGGCCGTCTGGATCTGGGCGGCGGCGGCACCATTGCCAAGTATGTGGCAAACCGCGGCATCAAGGTGCTGGATATGGGTGTGCCTGTGCTGTCCATGCACTCTCCCTTCGAGGTCATCCATAAGACCGACCTGTACATGGCTTACCGCACCTTCTCTGTGTTCTGCCAGTCTGCGGACTAAAAAATATTTATGTCACGGCCACAGGCCGTGACATAAATATCATAAAAACATCTTTTCAAAGAGCCGTTGCACATTTTTGTGCGGCGGCTCTTTTTACTGTGAAATCGCCTTTCCGAATAATGGCTTCCCCCGGAAGGGACAGATTCTCCCCGCGCCGGGGAGAAATGTCACCGTAGGTGACAAAGAGGGGAATGGCTGTCACCGAAGGTGACTGATGAGGACGCAGAATAGCAACTTTTTGCCTTGAATATCCCTTTTTGCGTGAAAACCCTTGACCTTCAACCGGCTTTAAGGTGTAATGTAAAGGCGGAGGTGAAGCAAATGAACATCAAACAGGCTTCCGAACAAAGCGGCGTGTCCGCCCCGAACATTCGCTTTTATGAAAAAGAAGGGCTTCTCACACCGGCACGTAGGCAGGGCAATGACTACCGCGATTACACCGCCGGGGATGTCCGCACGCTTAAACTTATCCGTATGCTGCGGATGCTGGATGTGCCGCTGCCTACCATCAAGGCGGTACTGCGCGGGGAACAGCCCCTGCAACAGGCGCTGCAAGCCCAGCAGACCGTGCTGGAGCAGCAGGCGGCGCAGCTGGCGGCAGCCATGCAGTTTTGCGCCGACCTTGCCCGGCAGGCTCCGCAGACGGACACGCTGGACGTGGACGCCTGCCTGACCCGCATGGAAAGCCCCGCCCCGCAGCAGGGCTTCTTCTTCGGCTGGCTGCAGGATTACTGCACGCTGGCGCAGGTGCAGCACCAGAAGCACTTTTTCTTTATCCCGCAGGGCAGCATCAACACCCCGCAGGAGTTTACGGCGGCTTTGCAGGCCTATGCAGAGGAAAAGGGGATGCAGTTCACCCTGACCAAAGAGGGAATGTATCCGGAGTTTTTGCTGGACGACATCGCGTATAAGGCCTACCGCAACCCGGGCAAGTACCGGGACGAGATCTGCTGTGATGCTGTGCATCCTGAGCAGCTGGACACCGGACTGCCGCCACAGCGGGAGAAGCTGCTGCATATCCTGCGCCTCGCTGTGCCGCCGGTATGTACCTTTGCCGCCATTCTGCCGGCGGCGCAGGCTGGCTCTGGCTGGCGGTGCTGGCCTCTGCCGGGGTACTGCTGGGACGCTGCTTTGAAAAATGGCTGTAAGGTGCACTACCCCAGCGGCAGCGCCTCGGCTACGGTCAAAAAGGTGTAGCCGTTATCCGTATACCATCGGATGATGTCCGGCAGTGCTTCGGCGGTGGTGCGGGTGGTGGCAGAGTCGTGCATCAGCACCACGCAATGGGTCTGCTCGCCGGTCTCCCGCACCACGTTGCGGTAGATGGTATCCGCACTGGGGTGCCCGCCCACAGCGTCCTCGGCGCAGACGTTCCAGTCCACCCACTGCCAGCCGCGCTGCTCTACCTCGTTTTTTAGCTGTTGCATCAGCCCCTTGCCGCCGTAACGGCGGCTCACGGTGTTGGTGCTGCCGCCGGGAAAGCGCAGGTACCGGATGCTCTCAGCGTCCACATAGGGCGCAATGCGCTGTTTCAGCAGGGCGATGTCCTTCCAGTAGGCGGCGCTGCTGCGGTAGATGTCGCTGTATTCGTGGGAGGCAGAGTGCAGCGCGATCTGATGCCCGGCGGCAGCAGCCTGTGTGAGCAGGGGCAGATATTTCTCATTGTAGCCGGTGGCCACCACAAAAAAGGTGCCGTGCACTCCGGCGGCATCCAGCGCCGCCAGCACCTCCGGGGTAGTCTTGCTGGGGCCGTCGTCAAAGGTCAGGCAGACCCATTTTTCCGGCAGGGAAGGGGCGGCGGGCGTACCGGCATCGGATGCAGCCACCGCCGGTGCAGCAGGGGAAAAGGGCGAAAAGTCCGGCGCGGCGGTCAGCTCGTTCAGCTTGCAGCCCACCGGCGCGCGTGCCGGCACCAGCCACCCCGCCGCAAACGCTGCCAACGCAGCCGCCAGCAGCCCGCCCCATAGCCCGATGCGCCCGCCGGCGCGCTGCACAAATTGCTTCATATACAAACCCCTCCTTTGCTCTGGGCGCAGTGCCGCAGGCACACTTTCCGCGTACAAATGACCTGTGCAATTGCCCGCAAGGCTGCTTTTGCGCGCGCTGCGCTGCTATTATAGATATGAAGCATAAAAAAACTTATGAGAAACAAAGAAACCACTTGACGAATGGCCGGAAATATGTTACTATATCCAAGCAGTCCGCACCAACGGTTTTCTACCTCAAAAACCGGAGAACTGTATAACAGGTATGCGAGGGTGGCGGAACTGGCAGACGCGCACGTTTGAGGTGCGTGTGGTTTATCCTTGGGGGTTCGAGTCCCCTCCCTCGCACCAGAAGGCAAGTCGGTTTTTGACTTGCCTTTTTTCTATGAGCAGAAGTGGTGGAATGGCAGACACGCTGGTTTTAGGCACCAGTTCCTAGTGAGTGAGGGTTCAAGTCCCTTCTTCTGCATAACGTGAAAAACCGCATGAATACTGGAAAATCCGGTGTTCATGCGGTTTTTTGTATTTGCGGCTTGTCAAATACTATCGAATACTAACCGATATTTGCACTTACTTGCTATCCGAAAGTCTGCAAAAAGTCTGCAAGCTTTACAGGGCAACTCTGCGTGAATCGCCTTTGAAACGACACGAATCGCCCCATGGATGTGTTGACAGGCTTTTTTGCGGAATGGTATAATGTTATTAGGGATAGTGTCGGTTTATACGGGCGCTGACACGCAGCGGTTGTACACTTTTTGCAAAAAGCTGTGCACGACGCTTTGGCATAAAGCCTTTGGAAGAACGTATTGTGAAGGGGTTTGGCTGCGGGGCAGTCGGGGGGAATTGACCTTATGAAGAACAAACGAAAAAATATACTGCTCATAGCAGGGATGCTGCTGGCGCTGCTGGTCGGCATCCTTGCTTACAGTGCCTATACCCAGAAGCAGATCTATCAGGAAAGCACGGCAAACCTGCTTTCCACCTATGGGCAGTCTGCCAAGACCTTTACCATGTTTGCGCAACGCAACTGGAACATCCTGAACGACTGGGACAGCTACCTGGGCACCCTTGCGGAGCTGGGAGAGCAGGAGGGGCAGTGGCAGGAGTATATCGCCCAAAAGGCTACCTGGCAATATACGGATTTTTATCTGTTCAACGAGCAGTGCGAGTTCTGGACCACCGCCGGGCGGCAGGGCACAGCAGAGTACATGAAGGCGACTTTTGAAAAGCTGTATACCGAAAACAAGCCGGTGATCTCCAGCTATATCTCCAGTCAGGGCATCCGCAAGATCCTGTTTGCCATCCCAATGGAGCAGCCGCTGCAGTTGGACGGCACTACCTATACGGCGCTGGTGGTCAGCTACGACAACGCCGTGCTGGAAAAGCTGCTGGGCAGCATGGTCTATGAGGGACAGAGCGATTGCTATATCGTGCGCTCAAACGGCGATGTGGTGCTTTCCACCGAGACAAAGACCGAGATCACCGAGCAGATGACCAACCTGTTTGATTACTTACGGCAGAACGCCAGCGTGGATCAGCCTTACTTTGACACCATGGTGCAGACCCTGCCGCAGGGCGGCGAGGGCTGCGTGCTGTACACGTTGAACCGGCAGAAATATTATCTGATCTATCAGCCGCTGGGGCTCATGGATTGGAGCATCATCGGTATCGTGCCCACCGGGGTGGTGGATGCCGGGATGCGCCGGGTGCAGGTGGCTACCATTCTGGTCATTGCACTGCTGGGGCTTCTGATCATGGCAGGCGTGGTAAAGATCCAGCGTGACGCGGAGCGCAACCGCCGTCGGGAGCTGGAGCGCCGCCGGGAAAAAAGCGATATGATGTTTGCGGGCATGGCACGCGTTGTGGAGCGTTTTGCAGTGTGCGATCTGGACCGCGACCGCTACCAGTACCACGAGCGGCGCGGAGAGCCGCTGTACCAACCGGAGGGCTCTTACCAGCAGATGCTGGAGCAAATATCGCGCAAGTATGTAGTTCTGACCGATAGCGAAAACGCCAAGATCCCCCAGATGCTGGCCCCGGAAAACCTGCGCAGGCTCATCAAAACGGACAACGACTCCCTCAAGCTGGAATATGCCGCCCGCGATAAAAGCGCATTTTTCATGATGACGGTCGTTCCCATGGCGTGGAAGGAAAATCGCCTGACCCGCGTGATGATGATCGTGCAGGATATGGGCAAGCAGCATCTGCTGCAAAGCCTTGCCAACACCGATGGCCTGACCGGCCTGCTGAACAAGCGCTATTTTGACCGGGTGCTGACAGTGCTGGAGCAGCACAGCCAGCCCTTTGCGCTGTTCTATATGGACTTGGATCGCTTCAAGCCGGTCAACGATACCTACGGCCATGATGTGGGTGATGAGCTGCTGAAGGGCGTTTCCCAGCGGCTTCAGGGCTGCATCCGCAGCCGGGACTACGCCTTCCGTCTGGGCGGTGACGAGTTCGCGCTGTTGCTGCTTGGTTCAATGAAGCCGGAGGCCTGCGCCAGCAAGATGAACCTGATCTGTGAGATGGTCGCTGTGCCCTACGAGATCGACGGCAATACCGTGAGCGTGGGTGCCAGCTGCGGCTACGCCCTGTACCCCGCCGAAAGCGTGGACGTGCAGCAGGTGCGCTATATCGCCGACCAGCGGATGTACGAGAATAAGCAGGCAAATCACGCCAGACAGGACGGCGCGGAAAGCATTTAAAATCGTCTTACATAAAGCAAGGCCGCAGCACGGTATTTTGTGCTGCGGCCTTGCCGTTATATTATGCTGTTACAGATGCAGCATATCCCGCTGGGCGGCAGCGCGGTAGCGCAGCGCAGCGGCGATAAAGCCCTTGAACAGGGGATGTGCGCGGTTGGGGCGGCTCTTGAACT
>OKSV01000986.1_pt1 | contig 14174 bp, 10 predicted proteins | sample 1601261 | NCBI WGS metagenome assembly OKSV01 (sample SAMEA3879560, study PRJEB24766) | human gut metagenome | biome: human-associated habitat; feature: feces | place: USA | collected 1985/1987
AAAGATACCGCTTCCAATCCGATGATTATGTTTTTGGTGATTAATACCTCCGGCCTTATCATCATTCCAATCAGTATCATGGTGTATCGTGCACAAATGGGGGCTGCACAGCCTACGGATGTATTTATCCCTATCCTGCTAAGTACTTTCATTTCAACTTTAGTAGGAGTCATAGCAGTCAGTATCGCTCAAAAGATAAACTTAATCAATAAGCCTATTCTCATTTTAATGGGTGTTATCTGTCTTTTCTTTTCGGGATTGATTTATCTGTTTCTAAGCGTTTCACGAGAGGATATGGGTACTTATTCTACATTGATAGCGAATATTCTGCTGTTCAGTGTCATTATCCTGTTTATTCTGACGGGAGTCAGGAAAAAAATCAATGTATACGATTCGTTTGTAGAGGGAGCTAAAGAAGGATTTACGACAGCTGTACGTATCATACCCTATCTGGTTGCTTTCCTTGTAGGAATCGCCGTGTTCCGCACTTCGGGAGCTATGGATTTTCTAGTGGGAGGCATTGGCTACATAGTAGGCTCATGCGGAGTTGATACGAGCTTTGTAGGGGCACTGCCTACTGCATTGATGAAATCGCTTAGCGGTAGCGGTGCCAACGGATTGATGATTGATACGATGAAAGAACTGGGACCGGATTCGTTTGTAGGGCGTATGAGTTGCATAGTACGCGGAGCTTCAGATACCACATTCTACATTCTGGCCGTTTATTTCGGCAGTGTAGGAATTACCAAAACTCGTAATGCAGTGACTTGCGGTCTGATAGCTGACTTTTCGGGTATCATAGCCGCTATCTTAATCAGTTATTTATTTTTCTTTTAAATCATAACATTCAACTATGGCTGTAACTTATCAAACAGAAGGCGTAAAAATGCCTGATATCAAGAAACGTGAGACTACGGAATGGATAAAGACCGTAGCTGCTTCTTACGGAAAAAGACTCGGTGAAATCGCTTATATCTTCTGCTCGGACGAAAAAATTCTGGAAGTAAACCGTCAGTATCTGCAACATGATTACTACACGGATATTATTACTTTCGATTATTGTGAAGGCGATCGTTTATCAGGTGACTTATTCATCAGTCTAGATACAATACATACGAATGCGGAGCAGTTTGGCACCTCATACGAAGACGAACTACATCGTGTGATTATCCACGGAATTCTTCATTTGTGCGGCATCAACGATAAAGGTCCCGGGGAGCGGGAGATTATGGAAGGTGCTGAAAACAAAGCATTATCTATACGAAAAGTGTAAACAAGCCTCAACAGCAAACGATTTCAATAAACAAGCGATTTATTCAAACATACTATACTGTAACATATTGTATAAATAGGGATATTCCGTAAATGTTCCTCTTTCTAATTGAAAGAGAACATACAGGACCCATTTTATCCCCACCCAAAAATTTCATTAAAGAAATCATGTATCAAAGTAGGTTTATGAATAGATCACATTTCTATAAGGAGTTTACAAAGCGGATGGGAGTGGTACCTAAAGACTACCGTTTGGCATAATAAAAATTAGATATAGATTGCATCTTTCTCTATATGATTACGAAATAAACTACGCATAATTGCGGTTAAAGACACGACATCCACTTTTGCATTAAAAAGCTTTTCTAAAAACTCTTTTATTTCCATTCGAGTAAAATAATCCGGATCTTGAAGCTTTACACAAATATCAATATCACTATCCTCTTTCTGCTCACCACGAGCCACAGAACCAAAAAGTCCCAACTTTTCAATTCCATATCTCTCCCCAAATTCTTCCTTAAAATTCCGGAGAATAGCGATTATTTCATCTTTTGTTTTCAATTGACACTATTGTTATAATGCAAATATTAAAATTTATATTGGAATTAGCAAGTTCTTAATCATATTTTGTAGTATCACTAATTAAAAAAAGATGCACAGGTCATCGAATTTTCATCGATCCCCTGTACACCTACTACTCTAAATTCTACTTCAAAACATAAATAGCCTAATTATGCTGCCGAATCCATTATTAACAATCATGTTAGTTTTATCCATCAAAAGTACAGAACATAATTACGTAAATAGTTCAGAAGTGCCCAGAACGCCATCATCATTGCCAATACAAACAAAACGACAAGTCCGATTGCCAAAGCAATCCAATGTTGTGAATGATCATCAGAATATTCTTTATGACCATCATTAAACTTGTATATTGTCCGCACTGTCTGCGCTCCTGCCAATAACCCGAACACTCCGGCAAAAATACCATTATGAATGTTTCCACCGCCACGAAGTGCCCGCTTATCAATTAAGAATTGAGGCGTCCTGCTCGCTACCACATACAAACCGGTAGCTATTAAAGTAGAAAACATCATACCGACTCCCATCATCCAATACATCAAGATACCCACAATGACACCTAACCAAATTAATTTCTTGGAACCATCAAAATGACGTTCTTCACCACTATTAATCACATCAGTCAATGAGTTTAAGCGTTCTATGACATCAGCATCAGTAGGACACATACCGATAACCTGATCAATCAAAAGAACAGATTTCTTAATTTGCTTCATCTTTGTCGGCTTTCTGAATTCATCATCATCTGTTTTTTCAATCACCGTCCAAGTAGCGAATGCCTCATCCATCAGCTTCCATGCCTCCGTTATCTCGTCATCCGTCATTTTCTCCGGCATTCCGGCTGCAAGGCGTTTATTCAACATTCCTTCTACCGTAAAAACCTCTTTATAACGTGCGCCCTTATACCATACAAAAAACATATGCCCCACAATAAATAAAACAACGGCAATATACAAAATCAGTTGGAGAACAGCCAATATCTTTACTCCCAAAGGAACTCCGTCATCCGCCGCAGCATCAGCTATTGCATCAGCTCCACTACCGCTTTTTACAAGTGTCAATCCATTAAAGGCAGCATCTTTTCCGCCTTTATCAAGTCCGGAAAACGACAACTTATCATCTTTATAAACGACTTTGCATTGACCGGAAATCCCGGCATCAACCTCCGGACGTCCGCCTACAAAAGAAAGAGTCAGTTCATTCCCGTTCATACTCTCGACGTAAAACTCATAAGTTGCCATCAAAGATTCCCTTCCACCGGGTTCCAGCATATTCACTTCCATAAATCCATTGCATCTGGCATTCTCATTATAAGGATTCAATTGCCAATTACCATCACAATTCAATGTGAACGCAACCTTTAAATCGCCTTCTTTATTTGCTCCTAGCCAGTCACCGCTAAAAACATCTTCCTGCGCAAATGCAGTCATCGAAATAACCATCATTACAATGGCACACAAATACTTTTTAATATTCTTCATAATATAATAAAATTAATATTTCAACACCTTGGCTGCCACGTTCTTAAATTGCGACATGGCAAGCCCGATAGAAGCTCCGATATAAGTAGGATCACAAATAATGTACTTCTTTCCGCTTACAGTTATATAATCTCCGTCAATGTTTTCATCAAAACAGACCGCTGTTGCCATGTGATTGGGATATTCCAACAATACAACATCAAGCCCCATAAGAGTACGTACCAAATAAGAGTATAACACAGCACGGTCTTCGCAATCGGAATAAGGATAGTAGAACAGCTCATCCACAAAGAAAGGCTTTTCATAACCAAACTGGTCACCATCTGTCTTATAATCAAAAGCTGTCTGCACGAAATTAATCAGTATATTAGCAGCTTCCGATTGTTTTTTCCCTTGTATGGCAGCTTGCAATGATGGAAGCACCGTCTGTTGTACTTCCTGACTGACAGGAGCTCCCACATAGACAGAAAAGTCACATAGCGGATAATCCTTATAGAAGGAAATAAGTCCCGAATTTACTTTCGAGCAGACTTTGACGGATGGATAAGCTTTCGCTTGCAACGTTTTCTCCACGTAAGTTCCTGAAAAGGGTTGAGGAGCAGTGATATTCATATTTACCGGGTTCTTCGCATTGGCGAAATCACGGTTGTAAGTGTAAATAGAATTAGTTTTATCCGGGGTAGTATCAAACCTGTAATAGTTTACTCCATTCAAAGTTATAAAACAGGTAGCATAAATCATGTTACCCGAAGCATAGAATAAAGTAAGGCGGTTATCCATACGCGCCACCTTAACCCTATATCCCGATTGAGAAAGGAGAAACATTTGCATAAGAGCTATTTCATCGGAATGAGTACTTCCACATAGTTCAGTAGCCACTTTCCTCGTCAACAGCAGATAACCATAGTCATTCAGGGCATTATCCTTTTTAAAAGCCAGACAGTCGTCTATCAAAGGCTGATAGTTGCTACGCGATAACGTCTCCCATCCGGCAGAAATATCTTTCTCTGCAATCCCTTTTAAAGTGAGCCGGTTCTTCAATGAAGCATTGACAACACAATCTTTACTGTAGAACGAAAACTCTACACCGGAAAGCGAGCGTTTGGCCGGAACAGTTTCTTCAGGCTTCACTTCCGGTTTTATTTCAGGGAGCACCGCAAAATCCTTTTCCGGTTCTACAGCCACATCTTTACCTCCTGGTACAACCGGAACCTGTGTTTTCCCCTTTGAAGGAGAAAATGTCGCACTTGGAGTCACTGTCGGAATGGGGAGTCGTGTCACCTCCCCTACTTTAACCTCTTGCGGTTTTGTTGCCGGCTTCTTACGGTCAAAGCTAACCGGTTTTACAGGCTCTGGTCTTTGAGGACGTACCACCGGCTTCTGCAAGTCATACTCTTTCCAGGTTTCTTTCAGAAATTCGGCAAATTCCTTATTCTGTTCGCTCACAAAATCATCAAACTCTTTTTGCTGCTGCTTCACAAAATCGTCAAACTCCTTCATGTCTTTATCTATTTGCGCAAAAAGACTAAACGGCAAACACAATGAAAAAACTACCATAGATAGTATTCGTATCCTATTTTTCCTCATTTCCTTATTATATTTTGTTGTTCTGTTATCTGCCAATCCACACACAGCTTATTATTCCGTATATCTTTGATAAAGGGGGAAATAGACAAGACAGCGACAACCTTCTCCCGATACAAACCACAACCGGAATCAGTGCCGCCATTGAAACGATCGTCTACCTGCTTGACATTTACATCAGAAAACGGATATAACAACAACGCCTTCACTAAAGAAGACATATAGGCATTCCAAAAGGCATTCCTCATATCCATCTTCTCCAATCCGTCCTGACCTCCAAAACCGGTATCTTCATACCAACAGTCTTCCTGTGAAGAACAAATTTCAACTCCGTTCATATATGAAATTATTTGAGGAGACGACTGTGTTCCCTTAAGCTGAAACCATGACTGGTCTGATTGCTCCCTACAACTATCCGATTCCAACAATAAATTGAATTTCACCTCTTCTTCCTCAACCCTTTCTTTCGTAAACAAAAGCATCAACTCACTAACGGAATGATAAGAAAAATCGCAACTATCATTCGATGGAGTAAAAGATACCTCCAGAAATTTCTCTCCAAATATAGAAGTATATTCATGCTCAATCCGGTAGGAAACATGTTGAACGGGATGTTCGATCACTCCCAATACAAGCATTTTGTTTCTTTGGTCTTCGTATGTATTACTGGCAGTCTCCATGGTGGAAAAAACGTCCGAGAGAAGTCTCAATTGTACCCCTTGCTGCAATGAATACAGATAAGCCGCTCTTTGCAAAGCAAGCATCCTTGCAGCTTCGGATTTCATACAAGGATCAGATATACCAACTACCCGGCCTTTCCGTTGAGAAGCAAACACCCATTCCGGCAAAGTCTCCCGCTGTCCCGGTCTCCAGTCATAAGATTGGTTATAAACTGTATCAACAGGCATTGCCTGTGAAAACACATCAATACCGGGAGACAAAAGCAACTGGATAATAAAAATAACTACCCAATTATATCTTATATCCGACAAATTAAGCTTCATCATTCAATCTTCAAATAGTTGGGTAGTTATTAAAGAGATCATTACTATCCGCAATGTTTTAAACAAGCTGCTTATTGGGCGTTTTTACTCATTTCTTCTTCAAATACCTTTTTGAACTTTTCATATTCAAAGTCAATGCGCAATTTGTCATCATTCTTAATACGATTTGCCATAGCATTCATGATTTCCTCTCCTGCCAGTTCAAGAGAGACATATACTTTGTATTTACCATCAGGAGTCTTCATGGTTTTTTCACAAATTACACGCGTACCGCTCAATTCCTGTTCCACTACCGTACGGGTCAATGATTGATAACGACTTTTGCTTTCATCATTTTCACCTTGCTGATAAGAGGAAACATAACTATCGGTTACCGATTTCACTTTTGCATTGATAGCAGTAGCAATTTCAGCCCGGGCCTCCGTCATCGCTTTTTTCTTTGCAATAGACATATCCGTAGAAAGTCCCATCGAACTAGCTCTAAAATACTCTTTGTTCGTTTGAAATTCCGGTCCCGAACAAGGAACATTAATTTCTACGTCCTGTTGCACTGCCGGTTGCTGCACTGTTTGTGTTACAGGTTTTGAACTACCGCAACTTGTCATAACAGCAATGGTTAGCAATGCTGTTCCCAATAAATTAATTCTTTTCATTTCAAGTCTTTTTTAATGTTAATATATGATTCATTTCAAGCCTCTCAACTTCACTATATTATTTTTGAAATCCTTCAATTGCAGCAGTGCCACAGATTGCAACTTACTTACCTCAATAACCATCTCCGTAGGCAGATCAGGCACAATGAGCGCAGTGACTCTGCGGTCATTGAACTTAGCCCCCAGTTTGAGACTGACAATCGGAGATTCTTCACCTTTTTCGTTTATAACCGTCAGATTTCCACTATATAAGTCCACTTCGCAATCGTCAGCATTTGTATTCACAATCTTAAGATGTATCCTCGATTTGTCTCCCAAAGTTGCAAGTTTGTCAAATTCAACAAAGACACCATCCAACCATTCAACCCGAATTGCCTTTTGATTCTCTGGTTTGGCGGACTTAACCGGAACCAAAGGAGCAGGAATAACTTCCGGCACCACAACAGGGACAGATATAACCGGATCAGCTTCTTTTTCCGGTACGGAAGCACCGACTACCGGAACAGGAACATCCGGCAACATCTTCTGTCTTTCCGGAATCTTTCCGGTTCTGTCGAATGTTATTTTCTTCAATTCACGCGCAAACTCCCGATTCAACCGTTTTATCAATTCACGCGCCGCCATATTCTTGCCTTGAGAAGCGGACTTATTTTCAGGTACTAATGTCCGTTCATCATTAATAGAATAATTCAATAGGATTTGCCCCGTCCGGTTATTTTCTATTTTAATCCCCAACGTAGAAAAGAATTCGATGAAGTTGTACAGTTCACCCGGAACGGTATTGCCTTTACGACACTTATTATCCAATGTAACGATAATGTCGGCTTCAGAAGGAGATGCAACTACGTTAAAGAAATGATTGTTCAGCAAACTCTTCACAGTTCGTTCCACCGCCTCTATATCGCTCTGCGCACTTCTAACATAAGCAGAAGTCTGTGTCTGCACCGTGTTGATAGTCAACGTTGCTCCGGGAAGAGAAGAAAGCATTTGTTTGAATAAAGCTGCATAACTTCCCTTCCGGAACAAGCTGAACACATCATCAATTAATGAAATTCCAATTTCCTGCTGTGCCTGTTTAGAAGTAATATTGCGCACATAAAGAGCGGCAACTCCCGATTCGTCGGTGGGAGACATGGAAGACAAATCTCCCGACCCGGAAACAAACTCGGCTTTCAACCGGATATTCCTTAACGGATTTCCATTACGGTAAACACCTATAGCAATAGGCTCCCTTATACCTTGAAACGGCGTGGCTGAAACGGTTGCCGGATTCAGAACAATCGTTATTCCATCAAATACTCCGGCCAAAGCCGCATATAGTTCAGTCGCCAGATTAATCGTCTTTCCTTCGTAAGAGCAGAACAACTCCTGATTAAGCACCGGGCGTATAGCCTCCATTCCATTTGAGAATAATTCAATGGCAGTCATTAAATCTCCCTGTTGTAAAGTAATGTGTCCCTTATACCAAAAATCGAATCCGTTACGGATTGCCTTCTGACGACGTGCTTCCACCAAGGCCGCATAATCATCCTTATTCAGTTCATAATAAACCCAATACTCATTGTCACTTCGCCAGGAATCCACCAGACGAAAGTTCTCTATTTCCGCCCGGGCTTCTGTACGAATACTTTCTGCGAAGGTTTGTTTCACATTACCATCGTCCTCCAACGTATTCAACAAAGAATTGGCGGCAATCACCACTTGAATTTCAGATACAAGGTCAGACAAAGCGTTTTGCTTTGCCTTTTGCTGATAATCTCCTTCCGATATTTCAGCCATTCCTATTCCGATGTAACTTAAACCACTAACAGGATGCTGTTTCACCCAGTCAGGACGGTTCGTTTGTTGACCGGAAAGCGGAAAGCAAAACCATGAAATCACAAGAATAAATAAAAGCCAATGTTTCATACGTCCTTGATTTATTGAATAGTCAAATAGATGGTACTTCCATCCACTCTATGTTCACTATCTATTCCGGAATCATTCAGATAATTAACCAGATTATCCGCAAACGTGATGCAATCCATCGGCAAGCCGTCGCTGTCCTTTGCAGGAATCTGTATCGAATCAAATATCAGACTATCGTCCACAGCACCTTGAATATGGTAGCGTCCTCCCTGGGCATTTTTTCGTACCCAATTGCGTATATGCGCCGAAAGAGTAGTACTACCGTTTATCCGACTATTCATCGTATTGATAGCATTATGTGCGAGACTAACCCGAAGAACAACCGTATTCCCCTGTTGAACTTTCCGGGCAAACTCTTTCGAGATATCTTTCAGAAAACCATCCAGAACATCTTGTGCCGCATATGCGCATAACTTATCCACGTCCGTCGTCCTAAAGCGGTTCGTCCAGCTTTTCCGGCTAGCCAAATCTACTCCGGTAGCCGTTTCACGAGCAGTCATAATCAATGAGACTCTACTTCCCGAAGCTGCAGATATGTCTTTTTGTAAATCAACAATCACATAGACGTCCGCTCCCGAATTCATCAACAACTGCTTATCATTGGAATCAGCATTCTTACTTTCCCATTCGGAAGCACGCAAAGTTCCTGACTGTTTTCCCTCGGCAGCCACTGTCTTCACGCCAAGCTTAACAAATCCCTCCTTTACCGTACTTACGGCTATACGAAGATCAAAATCATTCTTCAGAATATCAGCGTATGAGCTTCGGTCATTGCTTTTATAGGGGACTACCATGATTGTCGGCAAAGCCATTTGTTGCCGAGTTTCCTCCATCGACATTTCTTCCTGGGGTCTCGTCATCAATTTGTTCCGTATCAAGTCTTTTTTAAGCGCACCTAATAAGATTTGAGCCGTTACTGTACCTTTGTATAGATTGGAAGATTGCCGTACCGGGTCTCCTACCGTTTCATAGTTCTTCACAAAGAGCATATAACGTGAACTGAAAAACTGATTCATATAGTAAGAATCTTCTTTCCCGACGAGCGGCTGTCCGTTTTCCACTCCGTCAATGCCGTTGAGGAATATAGCATTAAAGATCGACTTCAATGCCATATTATATACATCTTTCTTTTTTTCGGCTGTTCCGGAAGCGGTGATAACGGCTATGTTATCATCTGCCTTCATACAAGTTACGTCATTGGAGTATGACTCCTGTGCCATGAAATGAATAGTGTATACAACTAGCAGGTTCAAAAGCAGTATTCGTAACTTCATCATAGTCCAAGTCCGCCTAAAAAGGTATTTTTTCGAGAAAGAATAATCAATTTCTTTTCTTCTTTCGATGCTTTCATTATCTCCTCACCGCCTTTGCTCACGGTACATAAAGAACGCGTTCCGCTCAATACTTCTTTCACATTCAAACGTCCGACTTCTTTCAATGACAGTTCTCCAGCAATATCCATCTCTATGTAAACGATAAATTTCTGGCCTTTTTGTACCCCTCTCTTGGTTCCAAGATCGATATATACAGTTTGTGCTTTATCTTTTTTGGTACTCTCAATCTGTACAATCGTTCCTTTCATTTTGAAATACTCGTCAACAAAATCGTCCATGCTTATTACTACATAATCCAAAGTCTTAATGATAGCTTCATCAGGAGTATCGCCAATATTCCCGGTCAGCCCCTCGTGAGTGAATGTCTGGGTTCCTTTGAGCGTACCGTTAGAAGGGTCTACTATTTTCAACGTGTAAGAAACACTCCCCTGATAATAGGTCTTCCCTTTACTATCTGTTTTTTTAACTCCCTGCATACTGGTAATATTTCCCTGAATAAGATATTGGGCGCCTAACGTTGTCATGACCTCGCTTCTGCAAACGGCATCTCCCATAGCAGAAGCCTCTTGGCGTCTTTTCGCTTCAGTCTTCAATGCTTCATTAGAATCAACATCAATAAGTTCTACACGATCCATCTTCTGGATACCTTCTATTACTTTATTACGCAATGCTTCCGCCAAAATATTACTGATAGTACCGGGACGAGAGAAATAATCAATATAGACTCTTTCTTTACCGTTTTCATCGGTTTGTGCATAGCCTAACATTGGAATTAGGCAAATAGAGAACAATAGTAAAATCTTCTTCATGTCTGTTTATTATTTATTATTAATGCTATGTTTGTTTTTTAGTGCAATATTTCGCTCTTTTAATACAATATAGAATGTTCTTTTTTCAATAATGATTTACTGTTATGAATGATTGTGTTTTCTCTGACTGCAAAGTTAAGCACACATTAAGGTGTATTGTATACACAATATTTACTACAACCATCCGTTAAACGAATAGTTATCTCCAAATATCAATGAGAAAAGGGAAAAGAGTGGTATGTTCAATAAAACGAGGTCGTTTTCCCGTCTCCAAACTATTTGCACCATCGCATTTTCCACAGTTCTCTCGAATAAGTATAAAATAGCATTTGTTATATCCACTAAAATTGTTACATTTGTCCAATAATAAATTGCTTCCCAATAACAAGATACATGGAAACAGATTTAAAGAAGATAGTAGGACATCGGCTGCAAATGCTTCGTATGGAAAAGAATCTTACACAAGAACAAATGGGAGAAAAGTTGAACTTATCAACAAGTGCCTATTGTAAGATTGAATATGGTGAAACTGACCTCACGTTAACTAGGCTAAATAAAATAGCAGAAGTACTGAATATGTCTGCATTGGAGCTATTTAATAAAATAGATGGAAATGTGTATGTCAATAACACAGGTACAATCGGGACAAATATCGGAGTCGCGAAAGATTGTAGCACTGTCCGCATCGAAGCTGCAGAGGATCTCCGTGAACTAATCAAGGCAAACAGCCGGTTTATCGAGATATTGTGCAAACGCATAGAACTTTTAGAAAATAAAGTACTGGTATAGTAACATACTCATAGAATTATTACATTAAGGTAACAATAATGAGAATGCACAGATCACCGATTAGTTATCGATTTTCTGTGCATCACTACTATTTTAAAAACACTTTTAAGACACCCTACTAAAATTCTTTATTAGGTGTAGCTTATACCCTAACTCTTATAAAAGGCTTACGCAAAAATATCACTCCGTAAAATATAACCGATCACATCTCCCTTATGCACATTAGCACCTTGCTGTGCACATATCTCCACAACCCTTCCGGTAAATCCGGTCAGAATCTTTTCATATTCTCCCCATGGGGTAGAAAGATAACAAAAGACTTCATCATGCTGATATTTACGTCCGATGAATGGAGCAATGGATGGTCCCTCTACGGAAACTTCCCAAAGTACCTGTCCGTTATCAGGGGCAATAACCGGATCTGCCTTGGCACGTTTCAACTTCTTAATTTCCTCTTCCGAATACCCGTTCTTTGCCATTGCCGCATCCTTAGCATGTTGCAACTCTTCCTCAAAACGCTTTTTGGCAACCCCGGACTTATAATCACGATACTGGCGATCGTGCATGGCCAGTTCGAAAAGCTCCTCGTCATCCTCTCCATATTCCCAGCCATTTTCATCCATTTCCTTTCGATATTCATCCAAAGCATCCGGATAATTCAACTGCGGGTCGGTATCGACAAATTCATATCCTTTAGATTTCGCCAACTCTATAATCTCCGGAGCGAGCTTGCCCGGAAGACGTCCACTTTTACCCAGAATCATATCCCAAGTGTGGTTATCTATCATTGTCCAGCGATCTTCCCCTTTTACCTGCTGCATAAGATTCATTAATGCAACATTCTTCACATACTGGCTGAAAGGAGTCACCAAAGGAGGATAACCCAGCTTGGGCCATACATATTCCACTTCATCAAAAAGCATCACAAGCAGATCATCCAGACTAAGTTCCGGCTCATTCTTACTCCTTAATATCATATTGATACCGGAATGTACTCCTTTCAAGTCTGCCATCATGGACCCCATCATACCACCCGGCAAACCACATTTTAGTAGAAGTGAAGACATGTATTTATTGGTAGGATCCATAAAATAACCCAGAAAATCATCAATGAATTCTTGCGTCATAGCGCGAGCTTTCATATATGCTTTCATATTTATGTCGGGAACCTGGAAGCCTAAATCTTTCAACATAGCTTGCACAGAGATTACGTCCGGATGCACTTTGCCCCAAGACATAGGCTCCATAGCCACATCAATGATGTCCGCACCATTTTCGCAAACCTCAAGGATAGAAGCCATAGACAATCCCGGTCCGCTATGACCATGATATTGAATCAATATATCCGGATGTTTCTCCTTGATGGTCCTGACCAATTCTCCTAACATACCCGGACGACCGATACCTGCCATATCTTTCAAACATATTTCAGGTGCACCGGCCTCAATCAGCTGATCGGCAATTCGGGCATAATACTCAACGGTATGCACCGGAGAATACGTGATACAAAGAGTTGCCTGCGGAATCATACCTGCTTCCAGAGCATATTTAATGGAGGGAATAATGTTTCTCGTCTCATTCAGTCCACAGAAGATACGGGTGATATCCACCCCTTGTGCATGCTTGACTTTATACATTAATTTACGCACATCCGCCGGAACCGGATACATACGTAATGCATTCAAACCACGATCGAGCATATGTGTTTGAATGCCCGCTTCTCTAAAAGGTGCAGTAAAAGCACGGACAGCTTTATTAGGATTTTCGCCGTACAATAGATTCACTTGCTCAAAAGCACCTCCATTCGTTTCAACTCTTGTAAAACAGCCCATCTCAACAATCAATGGAGCTATACGTACAAGCTGGTCAACCCGAGGTTGATACTTACCGGAAGATTGCCACATATCCCGATAAACAAGACTGAATTTGATTTCCTTTTTCATCATAGTCAATAATAAGTGATTTTTTCGGTTAACTTCACATATACAAATATAAAGGTTTGTTTTGACATATAGTCAAAAACAACCTTTAAAAAATGGGTGAACAGAGATATTTTACATCATAATGAAAGCAAACAACGTCTACATTCTTCCAACTATAATAAATAACAAATCAAATTGTCTAATGTTCAGATATATCCCCTTAAGAATCCAAAGGCTTCACGAAGTTTATTCATACTAAGGTTTGCACGAATGCAAATCGCTTTTCAAAGTCATCATTCGGTATAAAAAGGGTAAGATAACCATCAGGCATAATCCACTTGTCAAGGGCTTTATTATACTCAAAATTACTATTACAATAATTAATATAAGATGCAATATTGACTGAATCATTAAAATAAAGATTTCATCATTTTTTTATTGTTATTACTCTGCTAAATATTTTATGACTGATCTCTCTCATTTAAGACCCTTGACTTGCCAGGTATAAATTATTCTCCAAAGTAACATATTCACATTCATATACTCACAATCATATATGATTGTATGATAAGTTTCAATTAAAATAAAGAATTACAAGAAAAAATCATTCAAGCGGAAAATGAAGCTGCTGCTAATAAACGTAGAGCGGCTGATTTTCAAGTTACGTCCGATCCAGAACAACGTACTGAAAAAGAAATAACTGACTTGAAACGCATGGATGCTGATTCTAAGCCTGGTAGGGGGTTTGTAGAATTTTAAGATGTTGAAAGACTGCGTATAAATTGGTATACTATTTATGCGCAGCATTTCAATTAAGTATGATGATGAGGTCGTAA
>OKSV01001001.1_pt1 | contig 14009 bp, 12 predicted proteins | sample 1601261 | NCBI WGS metagenome assembly OKSV01 (sample SAMEA3879560, study PRJEB24766) | human gut metagenome | biome: human-associated habitat; feature: feces | place: USA | collected 1985/1987
ATCCGCCGACAGACATATTATAACACAATCCGGTATTTAATTGTATATGTATTATAAGTGTTGTGAAATACATTTCTTTACACTAAAGGCTTAATCTCGTCATCCAGCGTACTCCTAAGCTCTGCAAAAAACTTAGCATAGTACTTGAATTTAGGTAAAGCATGTTCCACTGTATTTTTGTACTCAGGATAATCAATAGATGCCTTTATGGCGCTCTCATTAGGGATAACCCCATTGCGGTAATGTGTTGCCGCATACATTACATCATCCTTGTCTGCATGCCATAGCAGGCAGAAATTACTCACAACCTGTTCTATACATTCATGTTTCATATTTTCAACAATGTTTAGAATTGATTTGCCCTTGAACCTGCTCTCATCAAGCTCTATCTCATTAATCAGATGTGACATGATATCTGCAACCTTCGGATTATCCTTACGCAGATCCTCTACATACTGCTTTGCCTCATCAATCTTCTTTTGCTTTTCCTCAGGAGTAATATCACCATCCTCCTCAGGATTGACGATATTCTGAATGAGATTGATGATATATTCATAATCAATCCTTGTATTACTGTATGCCATAAGCTCATAATCTGAGTCTATTTCCGGTTCTACTGGCGGATTAACCGGGTCCGGTCCCGGTTCTGGCCCAATCTCACTTTTTATGTTCAGGTAATGACCTGCATAGTCTATATATTCCTGTTCAGTAATTCCATAATCATCAAGCATACTTTCATCATATCTGCTGAAGGATTTAAGCTGTGCAAAAAGTCTGTCAAAGCTCTGAAATATCTTCATGAAATGAAGCTTCTCCTCATCTGACATTGACGGAATGTCGTCCGGTATCTGAGCTGCAATTCTAAGTGCCGCAAGCGCCTTTTTAAAAGCAGGCTCCACATCATCCCACTCTGCAATAAGCGGTGTATCCTCTGTACTTCCTGCAGAGTAAAGCTTGACAGCATCATCCACACATTTCTTGAAAAGTACCGGTGCCTGAAAAGTCACAATCTGTCCATACGGCTTTGATTTTTTGTCAAAAATACGATTAGTTCTGGAAAAGGCCTGTATTAAATCGTGAGGTCCCATCGGCTGCCTGTCAATAAAAATTGTCGACATGCATGGCGCATCAAAGCCTGTGAGCAGACGATCCACAACAATAACCAGATCAAGCTGTTCGTTTCTGCTCTTATACTTAGGATCTTTTCTAGAAAGTCGTTTATTTAGATTACTATTGTATGAAGTAATCTGTGAAATATCAAACTTTGTATCAAACATAGCGTTGTAGTCATCAAGAGACTGCTTCATCTTCTCCTGATTGACCTGCGAGCCGTCCTCATTTTCAGTCACAGAGTATGTGATGGCAAACTTAGGGAAGTCCGGTAAAACCTGCTTTATGCGTTCATCTATCTTTAATGGCGTTTCTCCGTTTTTCACCCTTGTGAGCAGCTCATAATATTTTTGTGCAAGCGAAATAGAACTTGTGGTCAAAAGCCCTTCAAAGGTCTTGCCTTTTCCATTTTGAAAGCCCAGCTTATGATATGACTTATTTAAAATAACCTCAAGCACCTTGAGCATATGCGTCTCATTTTCATATCGGCTGCTGTCAGTCTCATCCGTCACATCCTTTGGACCATCGTGCTCCACTTGAAATCCCAAAACAGCATTATCATGAATAGCATTCTGGATAGTATATTTGTGCAGACATGCTCCGTATAATTCCTCTGTTGTACGTGGCAAATCCCCCATCAACGGATAAGGATTCTCCGGAAAACGTGGTGTTCCTGTAAAGCCAAACCAGAGTGACTTTCCAAAAAAGCGTTCAATTATTCTCTTGGTAGCCGGAGATACAGCTCTGTGACACTCATCCACCACAAAAGCTATTTTTAATCCTCTTAACCTGTTATACTCAGGTGTGCCCTCCTTCAGACGCTTTGAAATGAGAATCTGCATCTTTTGAATTGTAGTAACAATCATCTGTCTGTCAGACGATTTAAGTTTATTTTTCAAATCAGTCACATTATCAGTATTATCCACATCAATTGAATCATTCTGAGAATATGAACTAAATGATGTATTTGTCTGCTCATCAAGATCTTTCCTGTCTATAAGGAAAATAGCCTTATCCAACGCCGGAATATCCATAAGGAGATTTCTTGTTGCCTTATATGATGTAAGCGTCTTTCCCGAGCCTGTAGTATGCCATACAAATCCCGACTTTCCTGTTCGTGATGCTTCACGAATTGCCTCAATAGCATGTATCTGATATGGTCTAAGCAGAATAAGCCGCTTAGCTTCATTATCTAAAACCGTATATCTTGCAATCATCTCATGTGCCTGTGGAATCTTAAGGACATTTTTTGCAAAATCAATATAATCAGAAACCGGCTGATTGTTCCTGTCAACCCATCCGCTGATAAATTCTTTCTTTAGCTCCGTATCACTTGCTGCAGAAAAATACTTCGTGTCAACACCGTTGCTTATAACAAACATCTGAACAGCCGAAAAAATCCCCCTGAACTGCCCTTCACCAATGTATTTCTTTATCTGATTGAATGCTTCCATATATGAATGCTGTCTGTTTTTCAGCTCAATATGTATCATTGGAAGACCGTTTATCATCAAGGTCACATCAAATCTACGGTCTCTTGATGCGGCATCCTCATCATCCTTCAATGCACTGTACTGATTTATAACCTCATACACACTGCTGCCACCTGCAATATGCTCATGATTCATCACAACCAGATGAAGCTTCTTAGTATCACGCTGTACATGCACCATGACCTTGCCGTTTTCGCCTACCAGCCACTCTCCAGCCTTATAAAATGTTGAAAACTGCAACTGATTCTTTACTTGCTCAAACTCTGAATCAGAAAGTGGCTCACCATCCAGCCTGTCCTTATTGTTCTGCTCTAAAATATATTTAAAATTGTTCCATAAATCCGCTTCTGTCTTTAAATCTGGTCTGTACGTCCACTGCGAATCCCCATATATCAACTGCTCAATCAATTTCTGCTCTATTAACGATTCCAACTCCGGCATGATAATTTCTCCTTCTTCAAAACCTAAACACTAACTATATTTATTATAGCAAATATAGGCATAAAATACCACAAAATTACTTATATCAAAATCAGCGTAAGCATATTGTTTAAAAAGCTACATTACAGTCCTGACAAAGTCCTCATTACCAGATCCACATCCTTATTTTCCAGTTCCTGAATGATATGCAGATATGTTTTCTGCGTTGTTGTCATACTCGCATGCCCCAATCTGCGCGCCACACTGGCTATAGAAACACCGGCAAACAAAAGCAACGATGCATGCGTATGTCTAAGTCCGTGAATGGAAATCTCCGATATCCCACAGGCCTTACAGTGTCTGGTGAGAGCGTCATTGACGGTTGAATTATAAATCTTTTCCTCTCCTACAAATATAGGCTCGTCCTCCGGCAACCCTTTTACCAGCTCAGAAAACTTTACTACTATCTGCCAGTCAATCTGAATCTTTCTCACAGATGACTTATTCTTCGTCGGTAGAAAACCGCCTTTACCCTTATAATCCCACGTCTTACTTATAGAAAGTGTTTGTCTTCCAAAATCAAAATCCTTCGGTGTGATGGCAAGCGCCTCTGAGAAACGCATCCCTGTCTTTGCCACAAGCAAAATAAAACAGTCCCAGTTCGGCTCTTCCTTTATATCAAGATCAGCTATCAAAGTATGCAACTCAAACTGATTGAGATATTTAATTTTTTTCTCACGTGGTGTCTTACCCTTGATGATAGCCTTTCTGGTCGGATCACGCTCTATCAGCCCCTCATCCACCGCGTCCATTACCGCACCCTTTAGCTGATGATGGAAGTCAAGGGTTGTCTGTCTCTCATGCTCCTTTGCGTAATCATTTAGTATCTTCTGATACGCGGTCCTTGTCAGCTCACAAACCTTAAGCTCCGGAGCCAGCTTCTCCACCCACTTTTGAGTCATCCTGTACTTTGCCATAGTGGCTTCACGAATTGCATCTTTCTTATACACTTCTATCCACTGTGCGTAATAGTTGTAAAATAATGCATCCTTGCTCATATCCTCTAGCATACGCTACCTCCTTTATTAGTACTGCTTACGCTGATGTAACCATAATTAGGCTTGCTTTGTTTGAGGTTGGTTTATGTTTGATTCATTGTCAAATTTATGGTAACCATTGTATAGATACGATGTTACTTACGATAAAAAACAGTTTATAAAAGCGTGTTCAGATGTAATTTGTGCTGGCGCTGGTGAAGAGTGATGAGGTTATCGAGGTTGCAAAAATAGCTCGCAATCACTTTCTGTTCTTCATATTTTGGAATATCAACTACAAATTCCTGCATATCAGATGCAAGGATATGTTTTATGGTATTACCAGTAGTAATGTTCTCAATTTGCTTTTTGGCTTTATCAGTCTGATATTCATAATTCAAAAAGTAAGGTTCAATTTCTTCTTTGGGATTTCTGAACATGATTAAGGCATGAGCTGCTGTATTGTCCAATTCTTCAGGGATTACAGCTGCATGTCCAACATGCCCTGACTGAACCATAACCATATCTCCGGTATGTAGCCATTTATCTTTTTGCTTTTCATAAAATTCATCATTTATGAAAATTTCAGCGTTATGATTTATCTGTCCGTCTTTTACATTGTTAGATTCCAAATAAAAATGTCCATGTTCTGCATAGTACGGAGTAGCTGTTCCTACGAATGCATTTCCAATCGAACCATATATATCCCCCAGCTTACGCTGTTCCCAATCGTGAGTGAATCCATTAAATCTAATCTCTGGAACTTTTGCTCCATTTTGTGGAAACATTTTTTGAAGCATATATTTTTTCAAATTTTTTGTCTGTTCACACTTTCGCTGGTGAAGAGTGATGAGGTGGTCTAAACAATCCAGATAGTCTCCTATTTTTCGTTGTTCTTCAATTGATGTATACGGGATTTCAATAGTTTTCATCCCATCAATATCTATGCTTCTGCCGTCTCTTATTCCGTACACATGTGACACTAATTTATGCTTTATAAATTCATAAGATCGGAAGTACGGATAATAAAATCTTGAATCTGCCATGTCACTGTGAAATGTATGATATGCAGGGCTTATAATGCCATCTAATGATGATTTTTCTAAGCCTCCTTCAAAGGAACGAAGATGTACAATGAAATCGTCTTTTCTCACCATTTTATAGTTAGATAAATTGGATGTATCATACATTAAATTTCTATCAGAGTCTTCCCTTTTTACTGTTCCACCACCCTGAATTATAGTTAAAGCTGATAACTCGGTATGGTTCTTTTCAGAGTATTCTTTGAACACGTCTCCCAACTTACGCTGTTCCCAATCGTTTTCTGCATTTATAATTTTTTATTGGCTTACGATGAGATATAGTAGAAACTGATTTTTTTATAAAAATCTGTCTGGCGCTGGTGAAGAGTGATGATATTATCAAGCTTATTGAGAAATGCTCCAATCTGCTTTTGTTCCTTCACTGACGGCACTAAAAATGTTTCATTTAGAAAGTCATTAGTGACCAAGTCATGCATCATTGTTGACGCTTTTGTGCTTCTAGCAAGAATGCGCTGCATTAATGTTTCATTATTGATTGCATACTTCCAAAAATATAAATCATATTCTTGAATAGGTCTGAAAACAGCAAAAATATGAGAAACTATACCGTTTCCTATATCATTTTCAACAAACCTGCCATATCGAAACTCTTTACTCTGATGACCTTCAAATGCTATATCCCCTAATTTAAATGTATAATATGTTTTGAGATATTCCGTAGTAGAAACCTTAACATCATTCTTGAACTGCATGGTCGCTACAGTGATGTTTTTATCCATTCCTATGCTACCATCATTCTTTTCACTTGACCTAGCATACAATTCAGAAAACTTACGCTGTTCCCAAACTGTTGGTTTTATTCACCATATCCAAATAGACTTACGCTAATAACGAGTGATGCCACTATTCATCACTTATAATATAAAAGACGTGAGTAATTACCACACGCCTAAAAATAATTAAAAGCACGGATGTATGCTCTTAAAAGTAATCAGAATTTTATCTTTCATATTTTATATTCCATCTCTCACCATCATAAGTGCAAATCCAAGCAAATTCTTTCCTCTCCACTTTTCTATTTCTAATCTTTTAGGATCTGTCATTGACAATCCAATCCCCCATATGCAGTCCCTCACAGCACATTCCGCTAAAACCGCATCACCTGTAGCCTTTAGTCTTGATTTCAATTCAGGATTTTGAAATTTTTCACAAATTCCTTTGTAAACAACAATCTGTCGCTTTCCATTCCAGATTGTTTCATTATAATTTGAAACCTTTCTTCCCAAAGCCTTAATTTGTGCAACATCTATAGTTTCAAGAATCTTCTCCGCTATTTTTGTATCACCAAAACAATTTGCTTTTTGATACATCATGTACTGTTCCATTGACGAAAATCTTATTCCATCACATTCAAACTCACTTAAATACCAGTTACTAAGGTATCCATTTTCCTCATTTGGATTATGAAAACAAACTATATTCATTTATACTTTACCTACCTTTTTTACCGCCAAATCAAGCTCTAAATCATGAAGTCCACAATAAGCCTTCCTTAGAAAATCGACCGGTACTTTATTTATTACCTCTGCGCTTGGAATATCATAATACCACTGATAATAAGCATAAAATTCACCAATCCAATCAGGCATAAATCCTTCGATTGCTTTCCCCTGCTTTAACTTATATTTTTCTGTGTCTAAAAAGTATTTCCACAGTTCTTTTGCATCCATAGTATTAACATAAGCCATCGCATCATCAATATTTTTTCTGGTTTTACTTTTCATATACGTATTTATAAAATCTTCTGTATCACTATCAGGATAAGACTGTGCCACAAAATCAAATAATTTTCCCTGATTTTCCACCACGTCACCTAGATACGCTTCTGAATATGCTCCCATTTTCTCACCTCTAAAACAATGTACTAAAAACATTCGTAACCTTATTTGCATCTGAATCTACTAAATTACGCATTTTTTTTCTTGCTTCAATATCTCTTTGATTATACTTATTGTTAAATTCATTGTATTCAACTTGAAGTAAATCACTTTCTATCTCGCGTAAATTTGCATATGCTTTTTCTGTCTTAATACAATACTGAATCCCCAATCCGCCTAACGAAAGCAATTCTTCAAGAATATCTATATCAATATTATCTCTAACAAATTCTTTTGCAATGTAAAAATATGATGCATTTGCACGCCATCCCTTTATCACATCATATGCATCGGTATCAATACCATATTTATCAATAAACTTTGCAGCAAGCATCCTATAACGCTTGGAATCCGCAGCATCGCGATGTTTCATAAGCTCTGCAAGCCACGATAAAACATCCTTCTCCTGAAAATCAAAAATTTTTAGTTCCTCTGTATTTAACACATACTTATGAACCCATCCATTCTGTTCATTAGGTCTGCAAACAGCCCATTCTTTTGCTAAATCAATGTTTTCCGTCAGATAAAATCCACGACCATAATCATGTTTATCGTCTCCGCCACCAAATATTGGTGTTACTATTTTATTAGGGGAACCATGGTATAAAATTATTGTATCCATTTTAATTACCTGTGGCATTTTTAAACCTCCCTTCATTCAAGAAATCAATAATCAAATTGATATTGTAATTTGATAATTTAACATCATAAACAAATACCTCATGATTCTAACCTCAAATGATTATATAAACATATTTTGTAACATATATTTTTTCATTTTCTTAAGTTCATCGCACTGGCGCTGGTGAAGAGTGATGAGGTGGTCAAGATTGGTAAAATACTCACCTATCTTCTTCTGCTCTAAGTCTGATGGGACTAGAATAAGTTGCTCATCCAAGTCTGATTTACTTAAATTACCAATAGCACCATTTCCACCAGTAACGTAAATATTGATAAATCTTATGTACCAAGAGGAATTCATTGACGCATTGATAAAATCGTAATTCTTTGTTATCCCTAAAAGCATAAACCCACCATGAACTGCTGATTCATCAGGAATTCCCTTAATAAGAGCATGCTTTCCTACCAATCTCGAAGAACCATTTGCAGATGTAATCAAAATATCATTTTGTTTTACGGTATCAATATTTACTGTTTTAGGATTAACAAAAACATCATCATTACCACATACAAACGTGTCTTCATTTATATTTGAAGAACGAAGAACTCTAACCCCGGTCTCTTGTACATCCGATGGCTTATAAGTCAATCCCCTTCGTACTTGAACAACATCCCCAAACTTACGCTGTTCCCAATCCTTAGTAAACCCTTTAAATCTAATCTTTGGATTTTCCATACAAATCACCCCTCAATCATATCAATATAACGATTCAACGATGCCATTATATTTTCATCAGATGATGTCAGGTCTTTTAGCAGATTCACAAACTCACCTTCGACCTTTCCTATCTCGTCATCAGTTTTTTTCATATCCTCGAGCAGACCATTTATATCAACTTCCTCTTCCTTTTCAAAATTGTCTACATATCGCGGTATGTTTAGGTTGAAATCATTCTTTTCAATATCATCAAAGCTTGCCAGATAGGATTCTTTGTCTACGGTTTCCCTTCTGTTATACAAATCCATAACTTCATCAATATGCTCATCCGACATTTCGTTTTGCTTTTTGCCCTTAATGAACTTCTTTGACGCATCAATAAACAGTACATCTCTGCCATCTCTATGCTTTTTAAGTACAACAATGCATGTAGGAATAGACGTATTATAAAATAAATTAGCCGGCAATCCTATAACCGCATATATGTTTCCTGAACGAAGGAGCTTTTCTCTTATTTTTCCCTCTGCTGCACCTCTGAAAAGCACTCCATGTGGCAAAACGATGGCCATTGTTCCATTGCTTTTCAGATGATAAAGTCCATGAAGCAAAAATGCATAATCAGCCTTTGATTTTGGCGCCAAAACACCATATTCTGAAAATCTTTCGTCCTGTAAAAATCCTGATGCAGCACTCCATTTTGCAGAATACGGCGGATTCATAAGTACCATGTGAAAGTCAGTTTCCTCACCAGTTGGCCAGTCTGCATCAAGAGTATCTCCATGATGCAGATTCTGATTCTCCGCAGCTACATCATGCAGGAACATATTCATCCTCGCCAGATTATATGTAGACATGTTCAGTTCCTGTCCATAATACTTTATATAGTTTGTATCACCTTTATAGTATCTCTTTGCGTTAAGAAGCAGCGAACCTGAGCCCATACATGGATCATAGATTGACAAACCTTTCACATTCTCCTGTCCTGTTATTGCTATTCTAGTAAGAATTTTTGATACTGCCTGTGGTGTATAGAATTCTCCCGCCTTCTTACCGGTCTCTGACGCAAACTGTCCTATCAGATATTCATATGCATCTCCAAGTATTTCACCATCGGAATTGAGCAAATCCGCCTGGTCTATTACTTTTATCAGTTCTGCAATTGTATCACTTTGTTTCTGGTCTCCCGCTCCAAGCCTGCTTGAATACAAATCAATGTCGGAAAACAAATCCACAAACAACTCTCCGCTCTGCTCAATATTATTGAATGCTTTCTGTAATTGCTCACGATTAAAGCAATTATTCCTTGCATCCTCTGCAAAACATGTATATGTAAGCTCAGGCTCAATTACATATTTACGATCCTGCTTTAATTCATCAAGCAAATCATTGGCATATTCACCCTTCAGCTCATTTTTATATGCCTCAAGTGCCACCTTGAGCGATTTCGGCTTCTCATCATTTATCAAATCATATACTCTAATCAAAAATGAATCTGATAGGTATTTATAGAATACAATTCCCAAAAGATAATTCTTATATTCATTCGCGTCCATTTTAGAACGAAGTACATCAGCGCCACTCCAAAGTACACTGATTAAATCCTTACTGTTTTCCTGCTCTGCCATTAATTGCTTCCTCCGAAATTCTATAATCTTTTGCTTTAATATTACACTCCACTTACCTCTTCCGCAAGCTTCCTAACCTTACCTGCATCCGCACACTGATAGCAGTTTTTCATCGCTTCATCATACGAAAAATCCACTGCATTGCCCGCTGCTGTCACATCACACTTCCATGAGCCACACGAGCTGTGCACCTGCGTAATTCCCGTGTATTCGATAAATGCTCTCACATTGGTATCATTCACGCCGCTTCCAGCCAGAATCGTAATATCTTTTCCATATTGATTTTGAAGATGCTTAAGCTGTTTTCTGCCATCCCATACATTTACTGCTCCACCGCTTGTGAGGATACGATCTGCGCCAAGCATAATAAGCATCTCCGCTGCACTGTCCTGATTATCTATGCAGTCAAAGGCGCGGTGAAACACAGCTTCCCTGCCACACTCATGAATGAGCTCTATCATTTCCTTCGTGCGCTTTTTGTCAAGCATTTTTTCCTCTGTCAGAAATCCAAACGCAATACCGTCTGCTCCATGCTCTAAAAGAATTTTTGCATCCATAAGCATAGTGTCGTATTCTTCATCCGAATAGCAAAATCCGCCGCCCCTCGGCCGAACCATTGCCACTACCGGTATATTGCAGTTCTCCTTTGCATATATTAAATTGGCGAGTGTAGGTGTCAGCCCTCCCATATATAGGGCACTGTTCAGTTCAACCCTGTCTGCACCATTTTCATATGCTGTTTTCACATCCGAAAAGCTGCCACAGCAGATTTCAAGCATCGGTTTCATCATACTTTCCCACTCTTTCCGCTAAAATAAGGCTTAACCTTCACACAATACATGTGTGACCGACAATAATTACATAAAACAGTTTTACGATAATCAATATTCATTGACCACAATCTCGAATACTCCGTCCTCATTAATTTTTAACCGCAATGACTTAACATATTTATTGTAAAAATCCTTCATTTCTCGCTCTGTCGATGTAATTTTAGTCCTCTCGTATATCTGTCTTGTCATCTCCCAGCCATTTTTTCCGACAATATCATTTGTCAGATTTTTCAATTCACTTATCATGACTTTTTTCTTTAAATCACTTGCATTTCCTGTATAGAAATCGTCTATTGAACAATGAAATATACATCGTTTTGTAAGTGCATCCTTGATCGACTGTCCGCACTTGCTATATTCGTACATCACGAGGAAATGAGCATCCTTTACCGATGAAATAAGTCCCCAGTAATCCGAATCACTTGAGCACAAAATAAACGAGTCTATGTTGTCCTTATAATACGCCTCACACACTCCCGCAGTCATCTTTATATCAACAAGCGACTTTCGGTCTGTCACACGTTCCACCTCCTCGTGGAATACAGGGATATGTATGAATTTTTCCAGCCAGTCCCATCCACAGGATGTATGATAATCATCATAAAGTATAATTTTTTCTATTTTGGACATTTGCTCAGAATTTAAGTTTTTTAATACTCCATACAGCTTGTATACATCAGAATTTTCACAATCCACAACTATCACAACACGCATACTTTCACGGATAAACTCATATATATTTTCCTTTGTATCTTCCACTGCATCCCTGTATTTTGAACCGTCATTGAAATAATCACCATGCTGTCTGTATATTGTCTTTAATATACGTCCATCGGAATTGAGCAGATTTCCCCTGCCATCCGGGCGCCAGTGAATGTACATCCCGTATGGATACTCTTTTCTGTGCTCTTTATAGACAGTAAACTCTGCCTTTAGCTTCTTTGGCTTTTCATAATCCGCTATGACAAACAAATCCCTGATATACTCCCATTTTACCCAGTCTGGGAAAAGCTTTTTGCATGCATCCACGTGCTCATTTATCAGCTTGTTAATATGTACGCAATACTTGTCAGCCGATGAATTATACAATATAATATGCACTTCCCAGCTCTCAAGCTTATTTATATTCTCTGAATCAAACCACTCCATCCTGTTTATATTACCCAGATTATATTTTATTTCATTGTCTGTTTTTTTATAGTTGCGCAGCAGACTTGTACGTGCCTTACACAGATATCTGAGTATCCTCGCATTTGTACTTTCTCTTAAGCTGTTTAAAAGCTCCACATACTCGTCACTGCACGTATCATCAAGTATCTCATTTCTGACACCTATAAGATACGATAGGATCGTCACAAGCTCATATTTCTGTACTGTTTTATATTCCTTTTCCTCTGTAAATTCAAAGTCCAACGCATATGTTTCTTCATCTGTTTCCTGTATCACATCATTAACTTCATCAATATCTGTCAAATCTATTTCCCCTTCATTTTCAAAATATATTAAAATTATATCATATGTTGCACTCTTTGTATTGTTAACATTTACTTAAATCTATATTATTTGCCATTTTCTCCTACACATGCTACAATACCTTTGTCCGGATTAATGGTGATTATTATCAGACACTTTTTAGTAGACAGCGAAAATGTCAACGACAACTGGCTGATGCTGTTTGATATGGCAGATGAGGACGATGAAATTATCGTTTTTTACACTAAGAAATCCCCTCACATGTCATACATGTCAGTCATCAGACTTATGGAAAATAACAAAATAAATATCCGATTTGAGGAATCCTATGAGGGCACGAATGCCCTTGATTTTCAGCTCGTATCATATATGGGATATCTGATGGGATGCACTGGTTCATTCAGTGAAAACAAATGTGATGCTGCATCAGCCGAGTCATGTGCTGATGAGTACATCATAATGAGCAATGACACAGGCTATGACCCTGCTGTAAGGTTCTGGAAAGATAAGGGATTCGCTGTACGCAGATTCAATGTAAATTTCTGCAAACAGGCTGTCCAGCGAAGAAAAAACATCAAGTATCAGGTAGTAGCAGATATTCCATCCAAGGAAGATAACGTCAATAACAATACCAATATCAATACCGATACTGATACCGATGCTATCACCGCAAAGTCTTACAATCTGAATGAACTTATCGATGGCAATCATAGCAGCTATACAGACAGTGAACCATTATGTGACGAGCTTACGACTAACGATGACTTACCGTCAAGTGATAAACTTATGACTAATGATGACTTACCATTCACTGACGAACAGACACCTCATAACGGTTCTGGTAACAGCTCAAATAAAAACGAAGCAGATGAGGCTAAATCCTCAACGGACAGCATTGATACATCAGATATTTCTGAAGTATCGGCAGTATCCGAAGACTTCGACCATTTTGAGGTAGATTCTTTCCTAAACTGCATGGGAAAAGACAATCTGCTCAAGCTTCATGAGACGCTGGTTCATGTTTATGGTATGAAACAGGGTCAGACAATTTATAAAACCATAAAAGACAAATCCTACTCTTATACGCCTGAGAAGCTCACGCGTAAAAAGAAGGTAGAGCGTTTTACAGGTATAATTTTCGCTCATAGTGATATTAATGATCCCGGTGATTTTGTTGATTTTCTTGAAAAAAACAAGAATAAAACAAAGAATCTCAATGGCATAAGATCTGCCATCACAAAGAGCTATGGTGAGACAGATGGTCTGAAATATTACAGCCTTTTCAAGCCATATTTCAAAATTATATCTGCACTGAAATAACGCCCTTTATTTTACAACAGAAAGGTAATCCGGATAAAACAATTGAGGCACGGAATTAATACTCCGTGCCTCAATTATAGAAAGAGCAGGTATTACAACCTGCTCTTTCTATACTATATAACGTGCGTGAGAGGATTCGAACCCCCGACACCTTGGTCCGTAGCCAAGTGCTCTATCCAGCTGAGCTACACACACATATTTTATTTACTCATTCATTATAACACTCTTGTCAAGTGTTTTGAATGAATGCCGCAGACCGGAATCGAACCGGTACTGTATCACTACAACAGGATTTTAAGTCCTGCGCGTCTGCCAGTTCCGCCACTGCGGCATGAATGGGACCTACAGGGCTCGAACCTGTGACCCTCTGCTTGTAAGGCAG
>OKSV01001005.1_pt1 | contig 13915 bp, 12 predicted proteins | sample 1601261 | NCBI WGS metagenome assembly OKSV01 (sample SAMEA3879560, study PRJEB24766) | human gut metagenome | biome: human-associated habitat; feature: feces | place: USA | collected 1985/1987
TGCCGCACCTCGCTCGCCGTATCGGCACTTAGAATTATGCGGTATTGCCCTAAATTTTCGACTTTTTAGGTACACCATAGGCGAAGCTACAAGGCCCCGGCTCATGTGTATTTTGGAGCCATGCGGCGCAGCCATTAAAAACGCGGCCTCCCTGCCCGCGAAGGAAGGAACGATTTTTCAAGTGCGAAACTACGTCATCAAGCGTATCCTGCTTTCTTTTGTGATCCTGTTTTGCGTTACCTTCATCATCTATGTGATGATGCGCAGCCTGCCCAGCTCTTTTGCCGAGAACATGGCCATGCAGCTGTCCCAGGCACCGGGCGCAAAACCGTATCAGGAATGGCTGGATCAGCTCAACGCAGCCTATGGTCTGGATAAGGGCATCCTGCCCGGTTTCATGACCTGGCTGTCCAGCGCAGTGCACGGTCAGTTCGGTGACAGCTGGAAGTGGAACGTCCCTGTTGTTCAAAAATTCCAGGAAGTTATTGGTCTGTCTGTTGTCATGGGCGGCATCTCCTTTGTGGTGTCCATGATCATCGCTGTGCCCCTGGGCATCCTGGCTGCTACCAAACAGTATTCCCGTACCGATTACGTCATCACCGCTGTGGCTCTGGTGGGCATCTCTCTGCCCAGCTTCTTCTTTGCCACGCTGCTCAAGCTGCTGTTCTCTGTCAAGCTTGGCTGGTTTGACCTGTACGGCCTGGTCGGGCGTGATTATGCCCAGCTCAGCTCGTGGGGCCAGTTCTGTGACCGCGCCAACCATCTGGTGCTGCCCATCGTCACGCTGGTCATTGTTTCCATCGGCTCTACCATGCGTTACACCCGCACCAACATGCTGGAAGTGCTGAACGCCGACTATATCCGTACCGCACGCGCCAAGGGCCTTTCGGAGCATGTGGTCATCTATAAGCACGCATTCCGCAACACCCTGATCCCGCTGGTTACCATCATCGGCGGTTCCCTGCCCGGCCTGTTCAGCGGCGCCCTCATCACCGAGACACTGTTCTCCATCCCGGGCATCGGCTACATCTCTTACCAGTCCATGGTTGCGGGTGATATCCCGTTCACCATGTTCTACCTGTCCTTTATGGCGGTGCTTACCCTGGTCAGCAACCTGCTGACTGATATCATGTACGCAGTGGTTGACCCGCGCGTGCGCATTTCTTAAAGAAAGGAGACTGCACCCATGAGCGAGAATACCCAGAACAACACCCCCAAAAAGGAGCAGTACTCCCTGAACGACGACCGCCGCGTTAAGGTGCTTTCGCCCGGCGCGCTGGTTGCCAAGCGGTTCTTCCGCAACCGTCTGGCCGTTGTGGGCCTGACGATGCTGCTTGCCATGTTCGTCTTTTCCTTCATTGGCGGCGTGGTCAGCCCTTACGGCCAGGACCAGCAGTTCTACACCTACACCCAGATGTCCAAAGAGTATGTGGGTGTGACCCGCAACGATAAACTGCGCTTTGTTGTTGCCGATGGCCAGGAGTTCGGCTCCATTGCCCAGAGCAAGGGCAACGAGGCCATCAAGAAGGGTGAAGAGACCTTTACCTATAAAGATAACGATTACGAAGTGGAAACCCTGAACGAGGACCTGTATGTCTTCCGCCAGGGTCGCACTGTGCTGGCTTATGCCTCTAAGGATATGGTCACCGCAGCGGACGGCGTGGCCGAGCTGAGCTTTGATGCCAAGCTGGCCGCCCTGACTGCCCAGGCAGCAGGGGAGACCACCTTTACTGCCGATGGCCAGGACTATGCGCTGGATGACGACGGCAATATCACCCAGAGCGGCAACGAAGTTGCCTATATCGGCCGCTTTGTTGTTTCCGCTGCCGATGCCAGCGTGGTCATCAGCCGTGACTTCCGCGACCGCCTGGAAGAAGCCATTGACGATAATATTACCGAGTTCACCTACACCGATGCCGACGGCAACGAAGCCGAGTATGACATCGTGTACGATGCCAGCACCGGCGTTTGGAGCGTGAAGCAGATGACGGAAACCTATGTGTTTGACCGTTACGCAAGCCCCAACAAGGAGCACTGGCTGGGCACCGATACCAACGGTATGGACATGCTGACCCGCCTGATGTACGGCGGCCGCGTTTCCCTGATCATCGGCTTCATCGTTGTTGCGATTGAAGGCTCCATCGGTATTGTCATGGGCGGTATCTCCGGCTACTTCGGCGGCTGGGTGGATAACCTCATCATGCGTATCGTGGACGTGTTCTACTGCCTGCCCTCCATGCCCATCATCATCATTCTGGGCGCTGCCATGGACGCCATGCGCATTGACTCCTGGACCCGTATGATGTACCTGATGCTGATCCTCGGCTTCCTGGGCTGGCCCGGCATTGCCCGCCTGGTCCGCGGCCAGATCCTCTCCCTGCGCGAGCAGGAGTTCATGACGGCAGCCGAAGCCTGCGGTATCAGCGCATGGCACCGCATCTTCCGCCACCTGATCCCCAACGTTATCCCGCAGCTGATTGTTACCTGCACCATGAGCCTTGGCTCCACCATCCTGACGGAAGCCACCCTGTCTTTCCTGGGTCTGGGCGTTAAGTACCCGTTTGCATCCTGGGGCAACATCATCAACGATGTCAACAACGCTTATGTTATGACCAACTATCTGTTCATCTGGGTCCCGGCCGGCATCTGCCTGCTGATCACGGTTCTGGGCTTCAACTTTGTGGGCGATGGCCTGCGCGATGCCTTTGACCCCAAGATGAAACGCTGATGAAAGGAGACACACACGATGGCTAAACAACAGGACGGTTACCTTTCCGCCAAGGAGTCGCGGCGTATCTCCAAAGAAAACCGCCGCATTACGGACCAGTACGAAAAACAGCGCAAGCGCAAGAATGTGCCGGAATCTGAGTACCTGACCCAGATGAAAAACCCGGAAAACGCTGTTGAATTTGATAACCTGCACACCTATTTCTTTACCGATACCGGCGTGGTAAAAAGCGTGGACGGTGTTTCGTTTGAAGTTCCCGTGGGTAAAACCGTGGGCGTTGTGGGCGAATCCGGCTGCGGCAAATCCGTTACCAGCCTTTCGCTGATGCAGCTGCTGCAGCGCCCCCAGGGCCAGATCGTTCAGGGTGAGATCCGCCTGAACCTGGGTAATGGCAAAGCCTATGATGTTGCCAAAACTCCCGGCACGGTCATGCAGCACCTGCGCGGCAACTATATTTCGATGATTTTCCAGGAGCCGATGACCAGCCTGAACCCGGTGTTCCGCATCGGTGCTCAGATTGATGAAGTCATTGCTCTGCATGACGGCGAAGGCAAGAGCAAAGAGGACATCAAAAAGCGCACCGTTGAAATGCTGGAGATGGTTGGCATCGCCAACAGCCAGGGTGTATATGAGATGTACCCGCATGAGTTGTCCGGCGGTATGCGCCAGCGTGTCATGATCGCCATGGCATTGGCCTGCAACCCCAAGGTTATCATCGCCGATGAACCCACCACCGCACTGGATGTGACGATTCAGGCCCAGATCCTGGACCTGCTGCGCAACCTGAAGGACCGCATTAACTCCTCCATCATGCTGATCACCCATGACCTGGGTGTGATTGCCGAGATGGCAGATTACGTTGTTGTCATGTACGCAGGCCGCGTGGTGGAAAAGGGCACCGCTCAGGAGATTTTCGCAAACCCGGCTCACCCCTATACCATCGGCCTGATGGCTTCCAAACCGATCGTGGGCAAAAAGGTGGACCGACTGTACTCCATCCCCGGCAAGGTGCCCAACCCGGTCAATATGCCCAACTACTGTTACTTTAAGGATCGCTGCGAGATGGCTCTGCCCTGCTGCGATGGTGAATACCCCTGCGAGATCAGCCTGTCCCCCACGCACAAGGTCAGCTGCTACCGCTACTATGAAAATAATCGAAAGGCGGGTGAGTGACGATGGCACAGGCAGAAAACGCAAAAAAGCTGGACTATACCCCCGTCACCTATGATGATCAGTATATTCTGATGGTCAACCAGCTTAAAAAATACTTCCCCATCAAGGGCGGCCTGATGTCCCAGACCGTGGGTCATGTCAAGGCTGTCGATGGCGTTACCTTCAACCTCAAGCGCGGCCATACCATGGGTCTGGTCGGCGAATCCGGCTGCGGCAAATCCACCACCGGCCGTACAATCCTGCGCCTTGCCGGCGAAAAAACCGGCGGTCAGGTACTGTTCAACGGCAAAGAAGTGTACGATATGACCGGCAGGGAGCTGCGTAACCTGCGTACCAAGATGCAGATCATCTTCCAGGACCCGTTCTCCAGCCTGTCCCCGCGTCTGCCGGTTGGTGAGATCATCGGTGAGGCTGTGCGCGAGCATAACCTGGTGCCCAAGGCAGAGTTCAATGATTATATTGACCAGGTCATGGATAACTGCGGCCTGCAGCCCTACCACAAAACCCGCTATCCGCACGAATTTTCCGGCGGCCAGCGCCAGCGCATCTGCATTGCCCGCGCCCTGGCCCTGAACCCGGAGTTTGTTGTGTGCGACGAACCGGTCTCTGCACTGGACGTTTCCATTCAGGCCCAGATCATCAATCTGCTGAAAGAATTGCAGGATAAATATAACCTGACCTACCTGTTCATCTCCCACGATCTTTCTGTTGTTGAGCATATTTCGGATACGGTCGGCGTTATGTACCTGGGCAACCTGGTGGAGTACGGTGCAACGCCGGATATCTTCAGCCATCCGCTACATCCCTACACCAAGGCACTGTTCAGCGCCATTCCTATCCCGGACCCGACCATTCGCCGCGAGCGCATTGTGCTGCAGGGCTCCATTCCGTCCCCGGCCAACCCGCCCAAGGGCTGCAAGTTCCATACCCGCTGCCCCTATGCGACCGAGCGCTGCAAGACCGAAGCGCCGCAGCAGCGTGAGGTGGAACCCGGCCACTATGTTGTGTGCCACCTGTACGAAAAATGAAGCATAACGAACCCTTTGAGGATGACGGCCGCACCGTGGCCGATATGAGTGGCATTGAGCACGACAGTATCTGGCTGCCGCGCCGCCGCAAGCAGGGCCATACCCCCGCGCAGCAGCCCCAACAGACTTCTGACCGTCCCTGGGAGGAAGACCCCCAGCTGACCGGTAAGGAGCGCCTGTGGGCGATCCTGGGTGCGCTGAAAGCTACCCTGCTGATTTGTGGCGTCTACCTGCTTGGCCTGCTGGCCCTGCTGGCGCTGCTGTTTACCCTCTGGCATTAAAAAATACCCCCGCCTTTGTTTTGGCTGCGTGACAGCTGGAATAAGGACGGGGGTGTTTGGTTTTGTGGGGGAAGGGCAACTTGCCCGGTAAGGTGGGGGCACCCGACCCCGCCGAGAAACGTAAATATTTGCTGCAAACCTACAAACATTTGTAGGGGACGATGCTTGCATCGTCCCGCGGAGCGTGTAACGGTAAAAATCTACCGCGCACCATCACCCCATCACCCGAATTACCCCCAGCACCAACAAATGCACCGGGTAAAACAGATAGAAAAACCACTGCGAAAATTTCTTTCCCCGTGCCGCCCGCTGGCCATTGTACAGATACAAGATCACAAACCCGGATGCAGCGATCCCTGCCATGCTGCCGCAGGCCATCAGCAAACACTGCGCGGTGGGGTAAAGCCACACGCTGCTGGTGTAATTCAGCCAGCCAAACAGCGCGGCAGAAAGCGCAAAACTGAACCGCAGTCGTTTTTGGTCCTGGCCGGACCAGCGGAAGAGCAGGGTGAACACCGGGGCCAGCAGCGCCCAGTCACAAAACAACGAACCAAAAATCAGCAGTACGATCAGCACGCCGCGCAAAAAACGGTTCCGGATGGTTTCGATACACAACAAGATGCAAAAACACAGGAACAGCGTGAACATCATGTTGAAATCCTGAAATTCCAGAATGCCGTTTTGGGCAAACGCCATCGAGAACGGCACCTGTGAAACCACACCGAACCCGAACAGCCGTAAGGCATACTGTTTGCGGCTGTGGGTGTACTGGAAACCCTCTACCAGAAAATAGCACATGGTAATGGCGGTAAAGTAGCCGATATCCACCAGCACCTCGTACCAGAGGGTGCCCGGCACCAGAAAAATATTGGCGATGTGGTTCAGCAGCATGGCGGTTATCGCGATGTATTTGATCACATCGCGGTTCAGCACCCGCCAGCCGGGGCTTTGTGTTTGCTGTTGCAGCATTGGCAGCACTTCCTTTTTTGGGGCTTCACAGCGGCAGCGGTTATTTTTCCCGCTTAATGACAAAGCAGGGCAGGGGAGCGGTATCGGCCCAGTTGGAAAATTCGCAGATCAGCACGGTATAATCGGCCAGCGGCAGGCTGCGGAAAAACTCCGCCGCAGCCTTTTTCTCCGCATTGCCGATCACCTTGCCGCTGTACAGCACCGCGGCAAGCACGCCGCCGGGCTTCAGGGCGTCCAGCCCGGCCTGCAGCGCGGGCAGGGTGGAATCTGCCGTGGAGTGTACATCGTGCGCGGCACCTGGCAGCCAGCCAAAGTTGAACATCACGCAGTCCGCACTGCCCGGCGGGGCAAAGCGCAGCAGCTCCCGATGGTCGCAGCATTCCGCGCGGCCAATGGCAGCCATACCGTTGGCGGCCAGCAGCGCATTGGTGTTGGCCGCGGCCTGAGGCTGGATATCCAGCCCGATCACCCGGCCATTTTCCCCGGCAACGCTGCATAAAAATAGGGTATCGTGCCCGTTGCCGCAGGTGGCATCCAGATACAGTCCGCCCGGTGCCAGTGTGCTGCGCAAAAAGCGGTGGGTCAGCTCCACTGCCGTCAGGTCCGGCACGCGGCGGCGCACCAGCAGCCCGCCGCGCGGCACAAAACCGAACTTTGCCGCCAGCGCCTGCGCAGCGGTATTGCCGGCATCCGGCAGTGGCGCGGTGAATTCGCTGGGGGCAGTCCGGTCAAAGCCGCCGTTCTGGCGCAAAACCTCCCGCAGCAGATAGCTTCCGTACCCGCGGCTCTGCCATTCCGGGGCAATTTCCAACGCTTCAAAACAATCGGCACAGGTAACGGCATGGCCGATGCAGCCTTTCTCTTTATATAACGAATAGACACAGCGGTTTTGTGCGTCCAGTGCCGTTTTTTCAATCCGCATGGGCAAGCTCCCCCTAATGTTTCAGTCTGCAACTGATTGTACGGCATGGGGCGGATAAAGTCAAACCACAGCCCAAACTGACCGGATTTTTGGAGATTTCACATTTCTTTCACGCAGTCGCGAAACTGTTTTCACAATTAGCGGTTATACTGTAGGCACAAGGTTGAGGGAAGCAAGAAAGACAAAGCAAAAGCTTCCGCCAGACCGTGTATCACCGCCCGGCGGCCCCCAAGCGCCGTGCGGCAGAACAAAGGAGAGATTTTTCATGAGTGAATATGATTATTCGGGTCTTTATAATAATGGCGGCCCGCAGAATAATAACGGGCAGCCAGCGGGCACTCAGCCGGAACAGCCCCAGGCAGAGCAGTCCAGTTACCCCAATGTGGGCAGCAGCGGAATGAACACCGCCAACACCGCACAGACAGATTATTCTAATTCCAGCCAACAGAACAGCAGCTATAACCCCCAGGACCCCGCTGCAGGCAATGGCGGCAATGGCGGCAACGGTGGCAACGGTGGCAACGGCAATAACGGCGGCTACAATGGCTACAGCTATTCCAGCAACCCACAGCCCCCGCAGAACGAGCCCAAAAAGAGCCACGGCGGCAAAAAGGTTTTGCTGCGTGTGGCGGCCTGCATCGGTGTGGTAGCCCTTGGCTTTGGCGGTGGCCTGGCAGGAACTGTGGTTGCCAGCCGCACCGGCTTGACCGGCGGCCAGGTTGTGGTCCAGCAGGTCCAGCGTGACGCCAACACGGATTCTGTATCCCAGGGCAGCACCAACGGCACCAACCTGTCGATTCAGGATGTTGCCGCGCTGGTACAGCCCAGCGTTGTGGCCATCACCACCGAGCAGATGGTCAGCACCAACACCTGGTTTGGCGGCAGCTATGTGCAGAGCGGTGCAGGCTCCGGCGTGATCATCTCGCAGGATGGTTACATTGTGACCTGTGCCCATGTGGTTTCCGGCGCAAATAACATCACGGTACAGTTGGCGGACGGAACAGAGTATACCGCAACGGTCGTTGGCCAGGATTCTACTTCGGACGTTGCAGTCCTGAAAATCGAAGCCACCGGTCTGACTCCGGCTGTGATTGGCGACAGCGACAGCCTGGCTGTTGGCGAAACCACCGTTGCCGTTGGCAACCCGCTGGGTACCCTGAGCAACACCGTTACCAATGGTATTGTCAGCGCCTTGAACCGTGAAGTTACCGTTCAGGGCAACGATATGAACCTGATCCAGACCAGCGCTTCCATCAGCCCGGGCAACTCCGGCGGCGGCCTGTTCAATGCAAACGGTGAGCTGATCGGTATTGTCAACGCCAAGAGCAGCTCCAGCGATGCAGAGGGGCTTGGCTTTGCAATCCCCATCAATACCGCCATGGAAATGGCAAAACAGATGATCGAAAAGGGTTATGTTGCCCGCCCGGCCATGGGTGTTACGGTCATCACCATCAATGATGCCCAGACTGCTATGCAGTACGGCGTCAGCAACTATGGTGTGTATATCTACCAGATCGCATCCGGCAGCGGTGCCGAAAAAGGCGGCCTGAAGCTGGGTGACCGCATCATCTCCATTGATGATGTGGCAGTCTCCAGTGCATCCGATGTACAGAAGTATTGCCAGAGCAAGGAAGTTGGCGATACCGTTACCCTGCAGGTAGAGCGTGATGGCAAGGTCATCAGCTGCGAAGTGACCCTGGGCGAAAGCAGCCAGTCCACCGCAACGGCTGAAAGTGGGAACTAAGTTCTTTACGGGAGTTTTTTGTCCCTTCTTTGAAAAGAAGGGACCGAAGAAACTTTAGTATAGCAAAACAGAAAAAATAAAATTAAGGCACATCACACAGGGATTGTGTGGTGCGCCTTTTTGGTGTATGGATTTTACAGAAATGGGCGCAAATTGAAAAACGATTTGTAGGGAACGGTCTTGACCGTTCCGGGTGTTCGCCATATTTCGGTTTTTTGGGGTGCATTGTTTGTGGGCTTTCGGAAAGGTTAGGACCGTTCCCTACAGAGCATTTTATTGTAGGCAACCAACAATAAAACAGGTGGTAGGGCGGGGTGCCCTCACCCCGCCGCGGAGAAGCGTAAATATTTGCCGCAAACCGATAAATTGTTTGTAGGGGACGATGCTTGCATCGTCCCGCATGACGGGCAGAGAAAATATATTTTACCAAAAAACAAAGATGTGTGTCCATTCGGCGGCCAGGGGGCTGGCCGCCCTACCGCGCAATAAATTATAAGGAAGAATTATAAACAAAAAGGGCACACCACGTAATCTATCCGTGATGTGCCTATAATTTTATTTTATGTGATAATATGATTAAAGTTTCTGCTTCCTTCTTTTCAAAGAAGGAACAAAAAATCCTCCGTAAAAACCTCACATATCATGATTCTCAATCAGCTTGCGGCCCATCAGAACGCCCATGACGGAGGCCATCATCAGGCCGCGGGTCCATCCGGAGGAATCGCCCAGGCAGTGCAGGCCGGAAATGTTCGTTTCCAGGTCGGTGTCCATCTTGACCTTGTTGGAATAGAACTTCAGCTCCGGGCTGTACAGCAGGGTTTCCGGTGCGGCAAAGCCGGGGGCAACATGGTCCACCATCTTGATGAACTCAATAATGCTCACCATGGCGCGGTACGGCATGGCGGCAGTAATGTCGCCCGCAACGGCATCTTTCAGGGTAGGGCGCACATTGGAATGTGCCAGCTCCTTGGCCCAAGTGCGCTTGCCGTCCAGAATATCACCGTAGCGCTGTACCAGAATGTGCCCGGCACCCAGCATGTTGGTCAGTTCGCCAACCTTCTGGGCATAGGCAATGGGCTGGTTGAACGGCTCGGTAAAGTTGTGACTGACCAGAATGGCCAGGTTGGTGTTGCCGGATTTCAGATCCTTGTAGCTGTGACCGTTGACGACCGCCAGGTCATTGTCATAGTTTTCCTGCGCGACAAAGCCGCCGGGGTTCTGGCAGAAGGTGCGGACCTTGTTCTTCCACGGGTTGGGGTAACCGATCAGCTTGCCTTCGTACAGAACCTTGTTGATGGTCTCCATGATCTCGTTGCGGCACTCCACACGCACACCAATATCAACGGTGCCAGGCTTGTGGGCAATGTTGTGCTCGGCGCACAGCTTTTCCAGCCAATCTGCACCGCGGCGGCCGGTGGCAATCACAACCTGGTCGGCGCGCAGCTCGCGGCGCTCACCCTTTTCGGTGATCACAACGCCCTTGCACTCGCTGCCTTCCAGCAGAATGTTGTCACATTCGGTGTTGAACAGCATCTCCACACCGCGGGCCAGCAAATAGTTCTGGATGTTCAGGTACAGCTGCTGGGCTTTTTCGGTTCCAAGGTGGCGGATGGGGCAGTCCACCAGCTGCAGGCCGGCCTGGATGGCGCGCTTGCGGATCTCCTTGATCTCGCTGCCCTCGTAAATACCTTCCACATGCGGGTCAGCGCCAAATTCCAGATAGATCTTGTCAGTGTAGTTGATCAGCTCCTGGGCAAAATCCTCACCGATCAGCTCCGGCAGCTCGCCGCCAACCTGATAGGAGAGGGACAGCTTGCCGTCCGAGAACGCACCGGCACCGGAAAAGCCGGTGGTGATGGCGCAGGTGGGCTTGCAGTTCACGCAGTGGCCGGTTTTATCTTTGGGGCAGTGGCGCTTTTCTACCGGTTTGCCCTTTTCAATCAGGCAGATGCGCGGGCCGGTAGTTTTGCTGCTTTTGCGCAGCAGTTCCAGTGCGGTAAAAATACCGGCCGGGCCGGCGCCAACGATAATCAGATCATAATTGTTCATGTAGGGTAATTGCTCCTTAAATTTACAAATAAGCGCCGTTTCAGCGCAGGGTAACATCAGGTTGCGGCATCCGCTGTGGGCTCTTGGTCGGGTTCCGGTGGTTCGGTGGTCAGCTCCGGGGTTGGCACATCGGGCAGGTCCGTTTCGGCAGATTCTTCTGCAGCGGGTTCAGCCGGGGCAGGGGAGGGGGCTTCGGGGGATGGCTCCGGTGCGGCAGCGGTTTCCATTTCCGCCTTGGCAGCATCCAGCCTGTCCAGCGCATGGAACTCCATCGCAATATAAATGGTGCAGCACAGGTTCAAAATGCCCTCTGCCAGTAAAAAGATGCCGGACAGCAGCAAAAGATCCACGTTGCGGTTGTTCAGCAGCTGAGAACACGCCAGCAATGCCCCGCACAACAGCGAAACAATGCTGAACAGCAGCACCACCCACCACTTTTGCCCCTTGCGCTTGGCAAGGGCAAAGGAAGACTGTGCGCGCACCACGCCATCCACCAGCAGCATCAGGCCAAACAGCAGCGGCAACAGCCATTCAAAGGTCATGGCGCTTTGTACGGTACACAATAGTGCCCACATGCCCAGCGCAATGGTGGGCAGGCTGAGCAGCAGGCTGACGGCGGCTCGGATGCTGCCGTTATCTTTCTTAAAATAACCGTACAGGCTTTGCAGCCCGCACAAAACCACCAACAAGCCCAGCGCAATGCAGAACACATCGGCAACCGCCTGCGGGGCAAGCAGCAACAGCAGGCCAAGCAGAATGTACAGCACACTGAACACCAGCATGCCCGGTTTGATATGGCGCAGCATACAAACCCCTCCTTATACAGAGGCAGCCGTTTTCTGGCCGGCTTCCATTGGCAGCAAAATGTCGCGGTGGCACTTGCGCATAAACACAGCGCACAGCGTAACGGCAACCAGCTCTGCAATGGGAAAAGCAAACCACACGGCGTTTACGTTACCGGTGTGGCTCAGCAGCCAGGCGGCAGGCACCAGCACAACCAGCTGGCGGATCACCGAAACCAACAGCGCCAGCGTGCCGCGCCCCAGCGCCTGGAACGCGGAGGAAGAAATTACGTTGAAACCTGCCATCGGAAAATGGATGGCAATAATGCGCAAGGCCAGAATACCCATGGCCAGCATGGTGGGGCTGGCGTTGAACACACCCAGCAGCACATGTGGGAAAACTTCGGCCAGAATCAGGCCGCACAGCATAATGCACTCGGCAAAGCAGACAGCCAGTTTGATGGTTTGGGTAATGCGCTTGGGCTGGCGGGCACCGTAATTGTAGCCGATAATGGGCACCATGCCGTTGTTAATGCCAAAAATAGGCATGAATACAAAGCTTTGCAGCTTGAAGTAGACACCAAACACCGCAACGGCGGTGCTGGAAAAGGCAATCAGGATGTTGTTCATCGCAAAGGTCATCACGCTGCCAATGGCGTTCATGGCAATGGAGGGGATGCCCACCGCGTAAATGCGCTTGATGGTGGACCCCGCCGGGCGGAAGCCTTTCAGCGTTAGGTTGATGTCCTTATTGCACAGCAGGTTCATCGTCAGCCCGGCAGCTGCGCCGATCCACTGCCCGGCTACGGTAGCCACAGCAGCACCGGCTGCTTCCATGCGGGGCACGCCGAACAGACCGAAGATGAAGATGGGATCCAGCGCAATGTTGACCAAAGCGCCAATCAGCTGGCTGGCCATGGCGAACGCACTGCGCCCGGTGGCGACCAGCAGTTTTTCCAGCATGCACTGCAGGAACAAGCCCATGCACCATAACGTGCAGATGGAAAGATAATCGGCACCGTACTGCATGATCTGGGCATCGGTGGTCTGGGACGCGATGAACGCCCGCGCACCCAAAATGCCGAACACCAGAAAGGCGATGCCGCCGCAGAACGCTAAGAACAGGCCGTTCATCGCCGCGCGGCTGGCCTCGGCCCGGTTGCCCTCACCCAAACAGCGGGAAAGATAGGCGTTTACACCAACAGCAGTGCCCACGGCAAAGGCAATCATCAGGTTCTGGATGGGGAACGCCAGCGAAACGGCGGAAAGCGCCGCTTCGTTCACACGACTGACAAAGATGCTGTCCACAATGTTATAAAGTGCCTGAACCAGCATCGAAATCATCATAGGTACTGAACACGAAAGGAGCAGCGGGCCTATCGGCGCGCTGCCCATTCGGGATGCAGAGTATTTCTGTACGGAATCACTCATTCCTGATTAGCTGCCTCCATTGCTTTTGCAGCCTGAACAATCAGCTGGGCACAGGCATCCTGGCCAATTGCTGCATTCAGGCAAAGATCATAGTTTTTCGCTTCGCCCCAGCGGTTTTCAGTATAGTAGTTGTAATAGCTTGCGCGGGCGCGGTCATGCTTGGCCAGATGGGTCTCCCATAGGCGATCGGGCATATCCTTGGCATCGGGGCGCACTTTGGCGTTGGCCACGCGGATATCAATGGGGGCAAACACAAAGGTGCGCAGCACATTGGGGCGGTCGCGCAGAACATAGTCACCGCAACGGCCCAAAATCACACAGGAGCCCTGGGAAGCAACTTCCTTGATGACATTGGACTGCAAAATGTACACCTGGTCCGCCAGGGGCATGGTGTTGCCCATCATGTAAAGGCTGTAGATCAGGCTGCCGCTGCGCTGGGTCTCGCTGGCGGCAATGGCTTCTTCCGTCAGGCCGCTCTTTTTTGCGGCGATGGTGATCAGCTCCTTGTTGTACAGGGGAATCCCCAAAAGATCAGCAACTTTCTGGGCAATCTCGCTGCCGCCGGATGCATATTCACGCGCCATCGTAATAACCAGGGGTTCCTTCATTGTCTCCACCTCACAAATAATAATAGTGATGGACATAATAGTCCTACTATAATAAGTATAAACGCTGGTGGAACAAAACGCAAGAGCAAGGTTAAACAAAACAAAACGGTGCCGTTGGGGCAAACTGCATAGCAAAACCGGGCAGTAGGCAACACCGCACAATTCCCGCCTTACGGCTTAAGCACCGCTCCGGCGGCTGC
>OKSV01001043.1_pt1 | contig 13387 bp, 13 predicted proteins | sample 1601261 | NCBI WGS metagenome assembly OKSV01 (sample SAMEA3879560, study PRJEB24766) | human gut metagenome | biome: human-associated habitat; feature: feces | place: USA | collected 1985/1987
GAGATTGTCGATGTTCATTCTCTCTCCGAAGAAGACCGTGTGCGCTATGAAAACAGTGTAAATGCTTATCGTGACTATTTGGCTACCATCGACTATGCAGCAAAGAAGGGTGTTGAAGAAGGGTGTTGAAGAAGGGTTTGAGAAAGGACGTCGAGAAGAAAAATTTGAAATGGCTCGCAACCTGAAAGCCATGGGAATGACTTCAGAGCAAATAATGAACATCACTCATCTTTCCCTTGCCGAGATTGAATCTCTCTCATAAGAAGGAATGCATAAAGAATATATTTTCACTAAAGAGGCGGCCTCATTTTTCATTTTGAGACCGCTTCTTTTTTTGTTTCCCTTTCCATCCCATCTCTGAACCTATTCGCTTAATATGTATTTATTCTTAAAAACACGCCTTTTCCGGTGTTCTTTTCTATATAAATTGCTATCTTTGTGTATTATAGAAACACAGAAAAACATAATGGGCAAGTTTATCAATCCGTTCATCGATGATTATGACTTCGATAAAATCTTCACCAAGAAAGCACTCGAAGAAGATCCTGTGCGCTATGAGAATAGTGTAAACGCCTATCGTGACTATTTGGCTACCATCGACTATGCCGCCAAGAAGGGTGTTGAGGAAGGGTTTGAAGACGGTCTGCAGAAAGGCATCCAAGAAGGCATCCAAGAAGGCATCCGGAAAGGGCAACAAGAAAAAGCTCTTGAAATCGCCCGCAGTATGAAAGCCATGGGAATGACTTCAGAACAAATAATGAAGGTCACCGGCCTTTCTCTTGCTGAGATTGAATCTCTCTTATAGGAAGGAATGCATAAAGAATATATTTTTACTAAAGAGGCACTTCACTTGAGACAGCCTCTTTTTTTTGTCTTCTCCCTCTCCCGACCCTGATACTTTTCGCTTAGGGCATCGGCAAATCCTGCTCCGGGTGCTGAACGTTTTACCTGGTGGTAGGTAATTCCCTGAATAATTTAACAATTGAAAAAAGACGACTCGGCAAACTTTCTTTCCATAGAAAATAATTAGAAAAAAGATAGTGGGTATTTTGTGCATCGCAATGTGCATATCATTCAAAATTGAATTAAATGCCCTTGAAATCACACTTTAAATGCATTTTTCCGAATTTGCCAATCTATTTTGCCGAAAACACCAATTAAGACTAACTTTAAAATGCCCTTATCTTTGTAATATCGAAAATCGAGGAATGAAATTTACAAAATAATAATTTATGGATTTAAAAATTAGAGTTATGAAGATTAAGGGTTTATTATTCGGACTGTTTGCATGCGCTGCATTAGCTGCATGTACAAACGATGATATTGTGGAGAACAATGGTAAGGGCGAACAGGAAAAAGTGAAGGCTAATTTGACATTGGTAATTGGTGCTGCTACTAATTCATCACGTGCGGCAGATAATGAAACAGGTGATGCAACAGATCCCGGTACAGGTGGTGAATCCGGTGTAACTGATGCTGTGGTGCTGCTGCACAAAGAGGGTAAGGAGTTTGCTTTCTTTTTGACTAGTGAACAATTGAATAAACAAGGAAGTGGTACAAGTATTACTTATGAACCTCAACTGAAAGTTGCTGAATCGGGCAATTATGGTGTTATTGTGATTTTGAACCCATGTCAGGATATCAAGAATGCAATAAATGCGTTTATTGGCAATGGTACTCTTCCTTCAAGCAAAGAATCTATGTATGACTATATTACTAGCTATGAAGTAAAAGCCGCTACCGGTGATAATCCTACTTCTGCTATTGCCACCGACAATAATTTTATGATGGTTAATAAAGTAGCGGTTGCAGCGAATGTAGTTTCAAATCAAGCAGGTACCCCCTCCACTACTTCTGTTGATGTAGAGCGTGTTGTTTCCAAGATTACTTATATGCCTACTCAAGATAACAATTTGTATAAGGTGGAAGATGAAACGGCCAAATATACAGTTACGACAACTAGCGGTTGGCGTGTTGAAGATAACATTGCTACCTATATGACCGGTATGGCTTGTGGTACATTGAATGGAAAAAATATTTATGAACATAAGGGTGTTTATTATGAAGAGAATGGTACATATAGTGGTTCAGCAGAGCATCAAGGTGAAGCATTATATAAAAAAATGACAGGGGTAGATCAGGAGCAAATCAAATGGAAAACAACACAGACAACCGGTTCTAGAAACTGGTATGTTAAGTTGGATAAAGTTGCATTGGTTAATCTTTCTAATTCTGTTTATGCAGTAAGACATCTGGCTACTGAAAGTAATTGGGATCCTAGTTTCTTTGGTACATTGTCTTCAAGCAATTACTTGATGGATCCTAACACTGTAGCAAAAAATAATGGTGGAACAAACTATGCTGATTATTTCTATAATGTAGCAAGTGCTGTGAAACAAGTGCAGGTAACTAATATAAGCGGTGAAGAAACGGATGCTTTTAAATCATACTTTAAGGACCTGCCTACTGTAGCAGATGAAAATAATGTAGGAACCACTTTGGCTTACTGTTTTGAGAATATCGTAAAGAAGGCGAACCAGAATGGAAATTATGTAACAGGTGTCATCTTCCGCGGTCAGATTTGCAATGAAGACGGTAGTTCTTACAATAATAACGTATATAAATATAAAGGAAAATTTTATTTGAGCCTTGCGGAAGCAGCCGCTAATAATGGTAAATCTGTAACTGAAGTTGAGGCAGACACAGAAAACTTGACTACCTACGAAAGCGGTCATTGTTACTATTGTTCTAAAGACATTTTCCATCATGAAGGAAGCGGAACTATGGAGAGAGCCATTATGCGTAACAATGCTTATGTGCTGAAAGTAACAGGTTTCGCTTCGATTGGTAGTGCAGAAATCGTATTCCCGACAGGTGACGAGCAAGGTGAAGATACAGACAAGAACTTCTACCTGAAGTTAACCTCAACAATTCTTCCTTGGCAAGTACGTTTCAACAACATCGAATTTTAATCCGAACATAAACTCTCTAAATAAAAGTGGAGGAGCCTGCCTCCTCCACTTCTTTTTCAGAAATCACTTTTCTAACATTCCATTAAAACAAAAAAAGCATGAAAACAGTAAAAACATTCGCTCGACAATTCTCTTTTGGCCTGATGATGGCCGTGACATTGGGAAGTGCCGTTGTGTCGTGCGACAGCATACTCGATGAAGATGATGTAGATTGCTCTGTAGAGTATAGAGTGAAATTCAAATATGACTATAACATGAAGTATGCCGATGCTTTTTCTCGCGAAGTAAGCAGTGTAGCTCTTTATGCTTTTGATGACAACGGCAAACTTGTTTATCAGAAAACAGAGGCAGGGGATGTCTTGGCAGCCGATGGCTACTCGATGGCGGTCGACATGGAGCCGGGTGATTACCACCTCATTACATGGGCAGGTTTGAGCAACGAGGCTTCATTCTCTGTTCCTTTGATTACGCAGGGAGTGTCTTCACTCGAAGAACTTCAATGTAAAATGGACCGCATCTATTCTCGCGCAGCCGACGGAAGCGCTGTGGTGAGCAGTAAACTTTCTTCGTTGTGGCACGGCGAAGTAACGAAGCAGTCATTTACCCGTGCGGCAACCCGGCAAGTGGTGACTGTTCCTTTGGTGAAAAACACCAATACCATCCGCGTTATCCTCCAGCAAATGGACGGCGTAACGGTAGATGTAGATAAATTTGAATTTACGATTACGGACGATAACGGTTTGATGAACTACAACAACAAACTGATTTCGGACGAAACTCTGACATATTATCCTTACTATCGTGCACAGGGCGGTACGGTGGCAGGCAAGTCGGCACGCGCCGAAGGTGACGCTGCGGTTGCCGAAGACGACAACATCAGCGTGGCGATAGCCCAAATCACAGTAGGCCGATTGGTGGAAGAAAACAATCCTAAGCTGACTATTACCAACACCGAAACGGGTGAAACGGTTCTCTCCATCCCCTTGGTGAAATACCTGTTGCTCACCGAAGCCGAAGGTCATGACATGACCAATCAGGAGTATCTCGACCGTCAGGACGAGTACAACATGACTTTCTTTTTGGACGAAAGCATGAAATGGATCAATACCCGCATCATTATCAATGACTGGGTGGTTCGTTTCAATGATATGAATATGTAATGTGCAACGCATAACAAAAAACAACGAATTATGAAGAAATGGTACTCATATATAATATTAGCCCTCGTTTGTATCGGGTTTGCTTCGTGTCAGGATAGCGACACGGTGCCCCAACTGCAAACAGACGGTCGGGTGAGCGTGCACTTGCAGATTGCATTGCCGGGGGGAGACTCGGCACAACGAGGGGCAACGGCACGAAGCTTTGAGAATGGCGGTACGGATGATACAACTTCGGATCAGAAGGCATTGAGTGATGATGATGTATTCGTTTTGGTGTTTCAGAACGGGTTGTTGATAGACCAAGTGAAAGGATTGAGGTTTGATGCAGTCACCGACGATACAAATCCTTCCAGCAGAACGTTGACCGGTACATTTGTTCAGCCTGAGACTGATGGAAGTCTGGAATTGGTGGTTCTTACCAACTTGGTTCAGAATCAGTTAGTTGATATTGCTAGTTCGACATTATCAGGCATTCAGGCGTTTTTTGATGGAAAGAAAGGCTCCTCGCCTACAGCAATTTATGAAAGTCTGATTTATCAATATGGTTCTTCTGAGTGGAATATACAGAGCCGTCGTATCCCGATGTGGGGAACTACGGGAACTTTTTCATTAGACAGAGCCAATGAGTTAAAGAAGAGTTGTAACTTGCACCGTGCGGTGGCAAAGTTGGGATTCTTGATTAATGCTGCAGATGCAGGGAGTGAAGGACGAGGCATTGACGGTTTCACGATTACAGGCATTAGCGTTAGCGGAGTAATGGATGGAGGATATTGTGCTTCATTGAATACACTCGGTCCGAGTGCTTCGTATTATGCAAGTCCTTCGGTTCCTACTACTGCTCAAGCCTTAGCAGGCGACCTAAACTATACAGGCCTTAATGTGACTAAGAGTTATAAAGACCGGATTTATTTGCCTGAGCAAGTTATTGAAGAGAATCCTCTTACGATAACAGTGAGCTATACTTATAAAGGTAAAGCTAAAACGAAGGATATTGCTTTTGATGAAAATGTGATTCGTAACCATTCATACCTTTATAATATCACCTCGGTGACACCGGATGATTTTGACGTCACCATATCGTATGCTGTTGAGGAATGGAAATCTGAAACAATTAATGTTCCGACATTTAAATAATTAAAAGAGACTGGATTATGAAAAGATATAAATCATTATTATCGCTGAAATGGGTAGCAGCTTTGCTGTTAGTTGTTGGCTTTGTCTCTTGTGCCGATGAAGAGATTATATCTGGGAAAACAGATGTAATAGAAGGAGTTGAAACAGAAATTAATCTTGCTTTTACTTCTGCCACTCCTTCGGTACAGACGAGAGGAGCGCTAGACGTGAAACAAGAATATAAGGTTTATAATTTGTATGTCTTTGTGTTCGATAAAGCAGGTAGAAAGGAATATGGACATCTGTTTGAGTTAAATGCAACTAATCCTGATGATAAATTCTTTGATGTGCATGAAAAGGAGAATAGTGAGGGTGCTACTACTTCGGGAAAAATAAAGATGAAGATATCTTCGGGTGAAAAGCGTATATACGCCGTGGCTAATGTACCTGCCGGAGACTCTCATGCCTCATTGCTGAATGATTTAGAAGGGATTAATGATATTGAGGGGTTAGAAAAGAATGTGGTTATCTCTGCAAAGACAGTCGATCGTCCCAATGATAGGTTGGTGATGAGTGGATGGGTGAAAAATGACTCACAATCGGCTGATGATCCTGCAGGATATTGTGTTGTTAGTCCATCGGGAACAAATAATATTTCAACAATCAAGTTGGTACGGGTGGATGCCCGTGTTACGTTTAATATATCTTTAGATGAAGAGAATGACCGTACTAATATTATAGAGAAATCATTTACTCCTTTAAAGTTTATAGTGAAGAATGTACCGACCAAAGCCTATTTATATGGTAAAGCGGACAACGAATTGGTTTCGGATTGCGAATATTTTTCATCTAATAATGGGGAGTTTGCTAATTTTGAGACAAAAGATGAAAATGGAGTTTCTTCTTTCACCTTCTATATGATGGAAAACAAACAAAGCACAATTGGGCTTAATGATTATAACCAGCGTGAAAAAGAGAAGAAAAATCCATTGAATTACGAATATGAGTACGCTCCCGCTACTGCCACTTTGGTAGAAATGACAGGTAGCTATTATGAAAAATATACAGATAGAGACGGTTCTATTAAAGAAAGGCATGCCGATGTGAAGTATACTGTGCACTTGGGCTATGTAGGTGGAGATGCCAATGACTTTAGATGCCAGCGCAATACTACATATATTTATAATGTTTATGTTCAAACTGTGGATAAAATACGTTTGGAAGTAACTTCTTATAATGATGGACAAGGTACAACCGTGGAAGAGCAGCCGGGGGCAGAGGGTGATATAATCGAAACGGATAAGTTTTATCAGTTTGATTCACACTTTGACCATACTATGGTTATTTTTAAAAAATCTGATGTTGAGGGTAGGGCAGGCTTTAGAGTAAAGACTCCTTTTGATGACGGGTATTATTTTATAGCAGATGAGTTCGGAACGGTGCCTGAAAATGCTCGACCTGTGAAAGAGGCTAAAGACTATAAATGGGTAACATTCATTCGTCATGAAAAGAGAAGGAGTGATAGGAAATACTATTATAATACGAGTAATTATGTTAACTATGTGCCTTCTAAGGCTATCACGATAGATGGGCTGTTAGAAGAGTTGCATACTACTGATGAAACGGTAGGAAGTAGTAGTGTATATGACGCGAACGGGCAAGCTGTTTATACAATGTATATTGATGAATTCTATTATCCATGTGACCCGAGAAACGGGCATTATGGGGAGCGCGACGGGAATGGAAACTTGACCACTCAGGCTAAAGCGAAAGAGGGAACTGACTTTTGGAAGCAATTTGTAAATCAACCTAATAGAGAAGTGCATATATTGTGCAATACTCAGTTCAGCGAAGACAGAGAAAGTAGTCTGACTACATCTGCCGTCATGGTAAGCCAACGCTCAATAAAAACATTCTATAATGAAAAGGCAGGGAGTGATTTAAAGACGGCATGGGGATTGGAGACTGTGAATGAAACAGGAAGACTTGATAAACCGAATGAAAATCCTTGGAATACATCCAATTCGGCCAAAAACGGACTTTGGAACTTCTTTAGCCAAAGTAATAATTTTAGTTCGAATAGTTGGAGTACTTATATTTCTTCTTCTGTTAAAGAGGATAAGAATGGTATTCATGATTACATGAGTACTTCGTTAAATAAAAAAGATAAGTTGCTGTATGCTTGTCTACAGCGTAATAGGGATGATAATGGCAATGGTAGGATTGATGCGGATGAGGTAAAATGGTATCCGGCGGCTATTGACCAATATACCGATATTTGGGTAGGTAGGGCAGCATTGCCTATTGAAACTTATTTGTATTCGAATGAGATACCGACTTCTCAAGGATACCGGCGTTATCTGAGTAGTGATGGAAAGGAACTTTATGCAGAGGAGGGAGCTTCTATCGGTAGTTTTGGATTTGTTTATGCAAACTCAATTTGGTCAACAAGTGATAAAATTGAGAAGAAGTATGATTATCGTTGTTTGCGTAATTTGGGAAGAAAAACTAATAAGCCTAATTCTGCAGAAGATAAGCCTCAGAATTACGTAACACAGAATGGAAATACGTTAACTCTTACTTATATGAAGTCTGAATCATTAAGAAGCGGTGATAATTATATGAAAGGCGAAATTACCTCTCATGACGAGAGCTCTAATTTGAACCGCCCTTATACGGCTTTTGAATTTAAAACAGAACTTATATATAAAGATAAGGGTGGAAAATGGTCATGGAAGGAGATAAATACTTTGATTAATAATAATCCTACAGATTCGCCTTGTGCAAAATTAAATAAGGGATTAGGTGCGGATGAACCTAAATGGCGTTTGCCTAATCAACGTGAGTTGTCGTTGATGACCAGTAACTATGGTAGCTGGTCCGGTCAATCTTATGTACAATCAAGAACAGGGTCTAGTCTTCCTGTAAAAAGGAAGGATAATAACGGATACAGTGGAGGATATGCAAACAATAAACCTTTTGTAACATTGGCTACTAATAATTTTACGGGTCCTGTACGCTGTGTGCGTGATGTGAAATAATGTTTCGCTTAAAAAAATGATACTATGGATATGTTTGAAATCATGGATAGAGAATCATCAAGTCGCTCGGAAGTGTACTTGTATGAAGAGAATGGAAAATGGTATGCATACGACCGTTCGGCAAGCCTGCTCAAGAAGTTGGCTGCCGGGACTGTCAAGCTCAGGAACCATGTATGCTCCTTCTATGGTGTTATGCTGGAGAAAGTGGAGGTAGACCTTAATCTGCTGCTTAGCAAGAGTTGGTTTGTTGCTCTATGCTCTGATTCGGAAATGCTGTTACTTAAAAACGATTAAAAAGGGAATTGCTTATGTGTGAGGTCGTAAAAGTATTGGAAAGAGAGTTGGAAAACTCCGGTTTGATATATGTTTATCAGGAAGGAGGGGAAGGGAAATGGTATGTTTACGAGCGGTCTGCATATTTCCTCAGCCGGATGATGGAAGGAGTTGTATTGGAACGATATGTCATGGATAATACTTTATGGCTTGTTCGTGCGGAAGTGGATGTTGACTGCATACCTCATGATACGATTCTCAGTTACAGCAATAAAGAGTATGTGCTGAAGTATGCACCTCAAAACGGGTTTCAGGAATGGCTATCGGAAATTGAAGGAGTGATGATGCCTCACTAAATTTAGTTAGGATAAATAGAATCAGGTTTGCAGGTGTTATAAAATAGTATGAATATTGTATTTAACAAATCAATAATGGAGATATATCGATTTGCATTCATAATCTTGTTGTCGTCTCTTCTTGTTTCATGTGGAGAGAAGAAGCAGGAAACCGGAAATGCTGATAAAGCCGCTGAAAAGAAAACTCCGGCTTTTACATTACCCGAAGTACCTGTTATGTTACAATCTGTCGAAGACAGACTGCATTTTGTGGTAAACCACTATTGGGATAAATTTGATTTTAAAGATACAGCCTATATTCATGCGCCCGACATTACGGAGCAAGCAATGGCAAATTATATTGATTTGCTGACACGTGTGCCGCAAGTTATGGCGGATTCTTGCGTAACCCGCACTTTGGAGAACGTATCTTTAGAACCAAAGATGCTGAATTATTTTGTTGAAACACTGCGTAAGTATCTTTTCGACCCTAATTCTCCCATGAGGAATGAAGAGATATTTGAACCGGTGTGCCGTTTTGTTGCTTCTTATGCATCGGCAGATGAGGCGACACAGAGCCGTGCACGGTATGACTTGAAACTGATTGACATGAATCGGGTGGGCAGTGTGGCTGCTGATTTTGTTTATACATTGGCTTCGGGAGCCCAACGGCGTATGCATGATTTACGCAGTCCCTATACTTTGCTGTTGTTCTATAACCCTGATTGCCATGGGTGTGCAGAGGTATTGGCGCATATGAAATCGTCTCCTGTACTTACTGATGCGGGTATTATGAAGCAAGTCAGTATTCTGGCTTTCTATCCTGATGAAGAGTATAAGGTGTGGGAGAATCATCGGGACATGATTCCCTCTGGGTGGATAAATGGTTATGATAAGGAGCTGACTGTTTTGGACAGGGAACTGTATGACCTGAAAGCTATGCCAACCCTTTATTTGCTTGATAAAGATAAAAAGGTATTGCTGAAGGATGCGCCGGTGGAACAAGTGGAGCAATATTTGGCCCACTTGTTCGGCAGGTAATTATTCCGATTTTTCCATCAGCATTTTATTGCAGAAAGTGGATGGAGTGGTACCATAGAAATCAACAAAATGTTTTCGGAAAGTGGCAAGGTCATTGTAACCCACCATTTCAGCTATATCTTGAACTGTGTAGCGTCGGCTGCGCAACAGTTCGGCTGCACGTTTCAGACGTACACCCCGGATAAATTCGCTGATGGTGAAATTAGTGAGTGTCTTTACCCGGCGGTAGAGGGTGGGCTGACTGATGACCATAATGTCTGCCAGCTTTTTCACGTTGAAATCGGGGTTTTTCATGTTTTCATTGATAATTCTCACGATTTCTATGATGAACGGATCTTCGGGAAAATGAAGTCCTGCTTCTCCTGTTTTTTCTTCCGGTGATGCTTCCGGCTCGGAGGTGGGAGTGAGAAGTCGGGTATATATTTCTTTTAATTCTTCGCGGCTTTTGATGAGGCGCTTTACTTTAGTGCGCAGGATGTTGGGGTTGAAAGGTTTCTGGATATAATCATCGGCCCCCAGTTCAATGCCTTTCATTATATCTGTTTCTGAGGTGAGGGCAGTCAGCAGAATGACGGGGATGTGGCAGGTGGTGAGGTTTTCTTTTATCAATTGGCAGCATTTGAAACCGTCCATTACCGGCATGATGATATCGGTAATAATTAAGTCGGGTACTCCTTCACATGCTTTTTTAAAACCCTCTTCACCATTTTCGGCCATTAGTAGGTTGTATTCGTTGCTGAATATCAGCTTCAGGTAAAGGCGTATCTCCAGATGGTCTTCTATAATTAATAAGGTATGTTGCTTCTTTGTTTTGGCTGCGGAAGCCGGAACTTGAGGTAAATCTGCGGTCTCGCTCCCCGGAGGTATATCGGAAATCGTTAATGTTGCCGGGTGGGAAGGGCGCTTCTGTTCTTGAAAAACTGTACGCAAAATGGTAAGGTCGATATGGAGTCGTCTGAAAATAAAATAGATAGTAAGCAGTACTACGATAAGGAATACTGCTAATATACCGCACAGAATAGCCCAAGTGTTGGGATTCCATGCACTGTTTGTTACAAAATAGATGAAAGTCATGCCCCTATAAGTCGAATTTTGTTTTGACCGGAGCAAAGATACGGTTTTTCTTATAGAGAAAGGAATAGTTTGGGAAAAAAGTGAACCATCCGGAGAATCGCTTATTCTTCCAGATGGTTCTATAATAAAAAATGATATGAAGGGGCTTTGTTTATCTAAAAGAAATACTTCGTTTATTTCTTCGTTGCAAAGGTAGGAATAAAAAATAGAAAAACAAAGTTTGTAAACCACTCAATAACAGGAGTTATATTGTGTAAATGAGGAGTAGGAGAAATATTAGCAAGGATATGCATCAAAGCGATTCCAATAGCACAAAAAGCACGAAATCCATTCAGATTATTGTATCTATTCATAAGTATTAAATACAGAGAATTTAATAATATCTATATTATGATTTACTTTATTTTTCAACACGATATGCCTTATACAAATGGTGATGTACTCGTTCGCTTTCTGGTGGTAACTGCATATAATCACCATAAGTAGTGCGAAGTACATTGTCATAATCTTTAGGAATATAAAATTCCGCATCCTCAAAAATCCATTTTATACGATTTTCTATCTGTTCTTTTTTAAAAATAACTCTATCTGGATGTGTTAACCAAGCAGCACAGCTAATGTAAGCCGATTTTTCATAGTTTAATGTTTTAAGTAATTTGTTTGTTTTCTTGACAAAATATCTTTGACCAACTATATGAGTATAAATAAAAGCCGGAAACTTTATCAGATTTTTTATTATACCTTTTGTATTCCCCTTATGATAATATTTTCTGGCAGCAAGAAATATAAGAGAGTTATTAGGTCCAACATATTCCATTGTCTTAAAAGCCTCATCATAAGTTTTACCCAATCCGTCAAACGGATAAATATCAACAAATACTCCCATACCACAATCCTTTTCGTTAACAACATCTATCCAAGTACGTGAATCACTAATACGGGCAATCATGTGAGGATAATTCTTTCTAGTTTCCATAGTCAAACATTCCAAAGGCATTAATTCATCTCTATGCTTTTTGAAAAAGCTCAATAGTTTATCATAATCTGGACGGGGCATAGCAATATCAATATCATCATCCCACGGAATGAATCCATTATGACGAATGGCTCCTATTAACGTGCCCCATATCAATACATAACGAAAATTATGCTCTTCACATATGCAAGCGACTTTTTTTAATATTTCAAGTGCTATTCGTTGGCTCTCTTTAAACTCTAATTCTATCATATTTTCATTTTTTTAAATCCAAAACTTCTCATCTTCTTTATCTAGAATAAATGAAGTAGAAACCGTATTTTTCAACAGACAATGTATTTTATAGGCAAATACCACATCATGCAATCCCAAACCTATATTATAAACAACAATTCGTTGTTCATCGTTTTCTCTTCCTCTATTTTTACCTATAAGGATATTACCAAACTCATCAAACTCCTTAAAACGGTCAAAATATCGAAATCCACTCACATGGCCAGTATCATCACCATATACTTTGTCAAAAAATAAATCACAATTTTGGAAGCCACGAGTATGAATTGGAACTAACAGCAAACCTTTCCGATATAGTTCATTATTTTCACATATAAGATTTTGCGCATCAGTAATACAAGAAATTAAAACATCCGCTCCACTTACCAGGTGGTCTATTGTATCGACAATTTCAAAAGAAACATTATTAACCTCTTTAAAACGCTCTATAAAAGATTCTGCCTGGGTTTTATAACGTAATAAACGAAATTTTAGTTTCTTGTCACTAAAAATAGACAACAAGCAAAGTACCGTAGCACGAGCTGTATTACCCAACCCCATAAACGAATAAGTGTCCGTATTGGTACGTTGAAGATGCTGAATACTTAAAGCAGCAACTGCTCCCGTTCGCATTGTTGTTATCCAATCTCCATCTATTAAAGCTTGCAATTGTCCAGACTTACTGTCATACAACAGAATTTCACTTCCAAGAGAAGGGGTTGCCCCCAATATTCTATGAACTACCTTCATTCCAAACACTCCATAAGAACTCGGCAAACAGCATGGCATTGAAGTAAAAAAATCATTACCTTGTGGATGCACACTCATCTTAGGAGGAAGTTGTGCTAATGCTTTTAGTCTAAATGATTCATCCACCCATTTTACACATTCAAGCGGAGATATATTAAGACCATATATATCTCTATTTTGGATAACAAGAACCTCTCTCCCCATCATCAAAACCTTCTTAATATATCAATCAAACGCGCATTATCTTTACGACTACGGATAGCTAAGCGTACTAGATTATAACCAAACATATTGGATTTCAACCCACAATTACTAACTATCACATCGTTCTCTATTAATTTTTGTGTAAGCTCTGATGATGTATATTTAGCTATTACTT
>OKSV01001054.1_pt1 | contig 13312 bp, 10 predicted proteins | sample 1601261 | NCBI WGS metagenome assembly OKSV01 (sample SAMEA3879560, study PRJEB24766) | human gut metagenome | biome: human-associated habitat; feature: feces | place: USA | collected 1985/1987
CTGCATGAATCACGTATGTCTTTGCGCCCAGCGCATCAAAAATGCCCTTGGCAAGTGTCCATGCACTTCCGTTTGCGGCATCCAGACCGATACGCGTTCCCTTAAAGGAGTAAATTGCAAGGCTCATCAGATACCCCATGTAGCGGTTTCTGCCTGCCGTATAATCCACGGTACAGCCGATTTTTTCCTTTGTCGCAAAAGGAAGCTCCGCCATATCGCCATCTAAATACTTTTCAATCTCATCAATGACATCTTCGCGCATTTTTTCGCCCTTGTCATTAATCAGCTTAATGCCGTTGTCGTAAAATGGGTTGTGGCTTGCGGAAATCATAATACCGCAGTCAAAATCTTCTGTCCGCACCACATATGATACGCTCGGTGTCGTTGTTACATGTAAAAGATACGCATCTGCACCGGATGCCGTAAGTCCCGCAACCAGTGAATATTCAAACATATAGCTTGAACGGCGTGTGTCCTTTCCAATGACAACTTTACATTTTTCTTTTTTATCTTTTCCATAATACCATCCAAGAAATCTTCCGATCTTATATGCATGATCTGCTGTTAAATTATTATTGGCTTCTCCACGGAAGCCATCTGTTCCGAAATATCTTCCCATATGTATTCTCCTAAAATAAAAATTTTTAGTCATTCCGTTATCAAGTAACTGCCACCATTATAGTTGGTATCAGGATTAAGTTCAAGCAAAAGTGGCAAAAAAGTACGCATATGTGCAAAGACATCTTTCGTACATATGCATACTTTTTACTCAACAATCACTATTCTGCTTTCATTCCAAGTTCTTTTTCACACAGTTCCAGTGATGATGCAATCACTGCATCCATGTCATAATATTTGTATTCTCCAAGGCGTCCTCCAAAGATCACCTTTTCTTCTTTTTCTGCCATTTTTTTATATCTGGCATAAAGGGCACCATTCTTTTCATCATTAACCGGATAATATGGCTCATCTCCCGGCTTCCACTCACTGCTGTACTCACGGCTAATGATAGTCTTCGGCAGATCATTGCCGTTCTCATCCTTACCGAACTCAAACCATTTGTGCTCAATGATACGGGTCCACGGAGTTTCTCGGTCGGTATAGTTCACTGCGGCATTGCCCTGGAAATTTGGCTTATCCAAAGTTTCTGTCTCAAATCTAACAGAACGGTATTCCAGCGTACCCAGCTTATAATCAAAGTATGCATCAATCGGTCCAGTGTATACAACCTTATCAGCCAATGCATCCAGCTCCGCTTTGTTTTCCAGATAGTCTGTGCTCAAACGAACTTCAATTTCATCCAGCAGATTGGCAATCATCTTGGTATAGCCGCCAACAGGAATGCCCTGATAAAGTGCATTGAAGTAGTTGTTATCAAAAGTCAGACGAACCGGAAGACGCTTGATAATAAAGGACGGCAACTCCTTGCAGTCACGTCCCCACTGCTTCTCTGTATAGCCCTTGATGAGTTTCTCGTAGATATCGCGACCGACAAGAGAGATGGCCTGCTCTTCAAGATTCTGTGGCTCACTAGTAATCTCTTTGCGCTGTTCTTCAATCTTTGCGGCAGCCTCCTCCGGCGTTACAACTCCCCACATCTTGTTAAAGGTGTACATGTTGAACGGAAGGGAGAACAATTCTCCTTTATAATTAGCCACCGGTGAGTTGGTGAAACGATTAAACTCTGCAAACTGCGTGATGTAATTCCAAACCTTTTTGTTATTAGTATGGAAAATGTGAGCACCATATTTATGAACATTGATACCCTCAATATTCTTGGTATAAATATTTCCTGCAATATTCGGGCGCTTGTCTACTACCAAAACAGACTTGCCATGTGCTTTAGCTTCATGTGCAAAAATCGCCCCATACAGACCAGAACCTACTACTAAATAATCATATTTCATACTCTTTCCTCCCATTCAGTCAGTTATTATTTTTTCTTGATAATTCGTCCAAGCAACTGATTTTCTATTTCTATGACAAGAGATTCCTTTGCAATTGTTAAAATCAAAAAATATACTCCAAAAAATACAATTGCAGAAGCACATAAAGTCATAAAACTTCCCCACTGCATTCTCTTTATTAAAACCGCGAGAACCCCTCCAGCTAAAACAGAACTGCCAATTGCAACATAATGAACCTGTCTATATGCTTCCTTAATAATTCCTCTAAGCGCAACGTACTGAACAATAAAAACAGCGATTTCTGCTGCCAAGGTTCCAATCGCTGCACCTGTAGATGCCATTTTAGGAATCAGAAGTGCATTTAAGATAATATCCACAATCATTCCAGCAATTTCCGAATAAAGAACTACTTTTTCTTTTCCAAGTGGCACTAACATTTGTATTCCCATTATGTTTGTCAGACCAATAAAAAGTAAAGTTGGCATTATAACTTGCATCGGAATAATTGCACCGGCATAAGCATCGCCCGATAAGAAGAAAACGCCCTCCTTTGCAAAAAGCATAAAATAAATCATCATCGGTGTTGCAATCAAAAACACGAAATTGATTGCCTTTTTTGTAATACGGTAAAATTCATCCATCATACTATGTTCGACATAGTATGATGCTCTCGGCAGCAAAACCACACCTAAAGATGTAACGATACTCACGAGAATCGTTTTTATCTTTACTGCCGCATTATAATATCCAACATCTGCGTCTGTACGAATAAATCCAAGCATTACAGTATCCAGATGCGTATATATTGTTGTGGCACAGGACATTGCAAAGAAAATCACAATCGCTTTTAAGTGTTTCTTAAAATTATAGTGACCAACAGGCTTAATGTTGACATAACGGTGTATATGAAAGAAGTTAAAAATATTTGAGGCAGATGATGCCAAAATGGAAATTCCACCATAAATGACATAATCGCTTTGTTCATGCACCATGAGAAACATCGCAACAATTGCAATAAACTTAAAAATAATCGAGCGAACCGTAATATAAGTATATTGTTCAAGTGCTTTATACAGCCATTCCATTCCTATGGCATTAAAAAAGATTGTCAGGCCAACAATCAAGAACAGGTCTTTATCCTGCCGAAATCTTGGGACATAGCATATTGCTGCAAAATAAACCACATATGCCAGTGCGCTCATCACAAGGTTGATAATGAACAGCTCTTGAACCATTTTCGAGAGTTCTTCCCGATTATCACGCACCTTTGCACATGCCCGAATGCCGTATGTTGGAATTCCCAACTGTGCAAAGAGTGTAAAGTAAGATACGATCGAAGTTGCAAATGATACTTTTCCGGTACCAATGGGCAATAGAATGCGTGAAACATACGGAAATGTAATCAGTGGAAAAACGAACTGCGACATCGTAAGAATCGCGTTCATTACAAAATTTAATTTAAGAGACTTTTGTTTTCCCATTTCCTTTCTGTTATTCTCCTTTTCTATGTGCATATTCAATCTTCGGATTAAAGAAAAATCCAGAGATCGTTCCTTTGCACGTCACCCAAACTCTTTTTGCTTTGTGATCCGGTGCTTTTCTGAGAATATTCTTGATTCGCCCACCAATCACACGCAGCCGACGGCCTACTTTTCCATTTTTTCGCGCGATGTACATTCCGTTTCTTGCTTGATAAAAGAAGCGTTCTATTCTTGTCTCATCTGCCGAAACCACATCTGCGCCTTTATTGGATGGTGCTTTATGTACAATAACACTATCGAAATCCAAATAAGCTGGAGCCAATTTTCTCAATCTTGCCGTATACTCCTGATCATCTCCATAAATAAAGAACTCAGAAATCGGCAATCCTGCTGTCTCAGCATATTTTAAATTGATAAAGCAGCCAACAAAAGAACAAGTATCAATCAACAACAGCTTGTTTTTTCTAATTCTGTCCAAATCCAGCCCTAATCTGGAGTTGTACTGGAAATCCGGAACATTCATATCAAACAGTTTCCCATCCGTCCAATACACTAATGAGGCCAGATAGGAAAACTCACCATCTAATGCCTGTCCCTTATCCACAAGGCTTTGCAATGCCTCTTTTTCCGGGATAGAGTCATCATCCATGATCCACGCATATAAATAGCCGAGCTCTATGGCTTTTCTCAAACCAAAAGCAAATCCACCTGCACCACCAAGGTTCTTTCCGGTATTATAATATTTGATTCTCTTGTCCTGAATCTCTGCAACCATTTCCTTTGTGCCATCATTGCTGTTGTTGTCAACAATCAGGATATCATGGTCCTTAAATGTCTGATTCAAGAGTGCTTCTATGTTTTCTTTTAATAATTTCTTTCGATTATACGTTACTATTACTTCTGCATACTTATTCATATTCTTTCTCATTTCGGTTCCTTTCAAAAAATTCTTTTTTGCTCTTTATCATTCCAACGCAGGCAACAGAAATTATAATAAAAGGATTATATCTAAAAGATAATAATTGCGGGTCTGTTATGCAATGAATAAGGAACAAAGAACATCCCATACATAGATAAATATTCTTTGTCACAACACTATAGCATTGTACCGCCATCATTGCCAAGCATAAAACCACAAGCATTATCACACCGTATCTTACTAACACCTGCAAATATGAAGAATCAACATAAAAATAATCCATACCGGATACTTTTGTGCCATCGGTTCCTGTCAGCCATGTAATGGGTTGACCAAACAATGAAACACCATACGTTTCTAAAGCAATTTTTCCAAAATACGGCCTATTTGAAAAAGCTGCATTTATAGCCACGAATGCAGGCTCATTATAGTGAGCAATATAAAAGTACTGTGCTACTATCGTTGCAATTGCTGAAAAAAATGGAAATATTTCTAATATTCTCCTTGGAAAATCTCTGTCAAACAGAAACTGTTTTATCTTTTCAATATTCAACAAGTAATATAGGATAATGCTTGCATTAATAACAACAAATACAGCTAATGTATCCGTCATCTTATAAAACCAAACATTTATGACTTCAATCAAAATCCAACTTTTAAACTTTATTTTGTTTTTTCTACTGGCAATATACGCCAAAACTGTGTGCAAGAAGAGATTCGGACCGAATGTGGCAAAATAAAATCCCAAGTACTCTCGCCCTGCACTAGTTTGAGACGGGAGAATTCCTATAAGCCATGCAAAAATCACTAACGCAATTGCAATGCCAGCACTAATACAATAAGTCTTCAGAACAGATTCCGGCTCTGCCTTTGAACAATACAATATGAATATAACAATATAGATCAAGTCACTGTCTGCCTGATTGAAGAATATATTTCCTATTATCAGGAGAGCGATTAGTCCCCATAAAAGCAAATTACGAATGCTGAACTTTGAGTGGCGTAAAAGTACCAATACCGGAACAGTCGCCGCAACAATCTTTAATCCTTTACACAGCGTTGCAAGAATTGCAGATGACGAAAGGAGATATGATTGCCCAATGACAAACAGGAAAATACAGATTCCATAACAAATATTTGTAATATCTTTAACTTTAATCTTTGCGCCTTTTGTAGTAATCATTCATCAAATCCATCGTCAAGTGCTGATTGACCCTGCACCCCACAAAATCCTTTCTTTGAATTATTTTCATATTAGCTAATTTTTTCTGGAAGTACCAGCCAATCTCCAATTTTTTTATCCCACTCTTTTGTTTCAAACGGCACAATCGCGCCGAAATGATAAAATGTCATTTCTCCAAAGTATACTTGACCATTTGCTTCATAAAAATCCACTCGAACGTGTGGGAACCCTTCACTGAGTTTTTTGGCAAGCTCAAGCATTTTTTCAAAATGTTCTGGTTTTTTGATGGCGGATACAGAGTTCGGATAGTGCTGTACAATGTTCATGTGGTTAAACTGCATATCATAAAAGTCAAACTTTGTGTTCTTGACGCCTCTTTCCGTTGCCACAAACATCAGTTTCGGTTCTCCATTGAAACAGAAGAATTTATAATCGCGGAGTTCTCCGGTTTCCTGATCTTCCATATATTTTTCAGCAATAATTCTCGGCTTGACTCCTTTATATGACCATTCCCTCGTCCAAAGATAATAATTGTTTGCCAGAGATTTTTCGATTTTTTTCCTAGCTTTTTTCAAATCAAGTTTGGATTTATCCTTGCAGACAACCAGTCCACCTGAATCATGTGTGCATTTCAGCACAAACTGATTTGGAAGCTCATTGAAGTTGATATCCTCAAATTTATCCCATACACCAAGCGTCGGGATAACATACTGTTCACCAATTTTATCTGCAATATATTTTTTCACTTCGTATTTGTCAACCAATGTAATAAGATCCGGCCTTCTATAATACAGTTTGAGCCAGTTCAATTTTTCGTTGAATGTCTTCGGATTCTTAAAATCAATAAACTTTCCAAACTCTGCATAATAAAAAATTTGCAGATATGGCTTGTCCGGCATCCAATTAAGCAGTCTGTGGTTCACAAAATAGCCAGCCACACGCCGCAAACCATGCTTTTTTTCACCCATCTTACTCACACTCCTTCACATAATCCAAAAGTATCTGCATTTTCTTCAAGGCTTTTTCAGACGAATACTCCTCCAATAAACATCGCCTTGCTTGTTTTCCGCATTCTGCCATCTGTTCAGGATTTGCAATGGCCCATTCCATTTTATCCTTTAAATCTTCAACATTGTTCGTCTGAAACAGAAGACCATTTTCAAACGATTTGATCAAGCTTCTAGGACCTGTTTTACAATCGCTGGATATACATGGAACACCGAAAGCCATTGCTTCCATTAGTGCATTTGGCATCCCCTCGTAATCAGATGTCATCACAAACATATCCGCTACTTGTAGCTGTTTCTCGATGCTCTGGCTTCTCCCCCGTAGAAAAACATGATTAGCAAGTCCATATTCATCGACTAAACCTTCAAGGTATTTCTTTTGATTTCCCTCACCGAAAATATCCAGTGTAATTTCAGATTTTATCTTTGTAATATCAACCATCGCTTTCAGAAGAAGCGGATAATTTTTTTGTTCGTGAAGTCTGCCTACTGCAATTATTTTAGAAATTTTTCTACTATAAATTTCTTTATGATTATCAATAAACTTTGATGAAAGAGGATTGGGAACAACAAAGCACTTTTTTCTTAAATCGGCTGAGAAATATTCCGATTGCTCTTCATTTTGAACCAGAATGGCACAAGATTTCTTAGCCAGGTAATCGCGAAAATTTCTTAACAATCTTTTTTCTGGCATTGTCCACGGATTATTTCTGATGGTCAAAACAAACGGAATTTTCATTCCTGTGATTGCAAGCCAAGACACATACAGAACGGTTCCAACAAACGGAATAATTACATCAGGCTGAATTTCTTTGATAATTTTTCTCATATCAAAGATTCTCATTCCTTTTGTTATTGTACTATCCTTTCGTTGTGGCATTTCATGTATCTGTACCTTTTCTGAAATAGAATAGTCTCTCTCTGACGTTTTATATGTAATAATATGAACGTCTTCGCCAACATCAGCCAATAAGCCTGATAAAACTGAAACAACTCTTTCGGCTCCACCTCCTGTAAGGCTCCTAATTGTAAATAATATTTTCATTCTATCTCCTGCTTCCGCTTTTTTGATTCGCTTTACATATTTCTTAAGAGTTCAACCCACTGGTTTATAATTGCGGCTGTATTGAAACGATCCAAATCCTTTTTTGTTTTTGACGCAAATTGCTTTAGCAACGTTTCATTTTTCATCAGTTTTATCGCACAATCTGCGAACTGCTGAACATTTCCTTCTTCTACTAGGTATCCATTGATACCATTATCAATCGTTTCTTCAGGTCCTTCCTTACAACGAAAGCTAACAGCCGGGAGTCCTGTTGCCATTGCTTCCATCAGAACTAGCACAAACCCCTCATAACGCGAAGATAAAAAAAACAAGGACGATTCCATATATTCTTTATGAATATCATCAGAAAATCCTTTTAGTTCTATATTCCTGAGCCCCAGTCCGTCAATCTGCCCCTGAAGTTCTTTTTGAAGCGGTCCTTGTCCATAAATATCTAATTTCCAGTCCGGGACTTCCTTTTCAATCAAGGCCCAAGCCTCAACCAGCATATCAAAGCCCTTTTGTCTACTTAAACGTCCAACTGCAATCGCACGTTTTTGTGTCAACGGCGTACTTTCGCTTGTATCAACTGCAATTGGGTTATAAATATATGTCACATTTTTGCAATATTTGTATTGTGTCAAGTAGTTATTTAAATCATTCTTGCCTAATACCACAACACAATCAGCATGTTCTGCCGCCAGTTTTCTGGCATATTTGACCAGTTTATTAGGGCTTATATAATAGTTAAAATGTTCCCATGCGATACATTTACATATTTTCTTTATCTGCAAAGGAATCAAATAAAGATATAACGCTACATCGACTGCTATCATGATGTCAATCTGTTCTTCTTTTACATATTTAATCAATTGCTTTTCGACATAGATTTTTCTCAAAGCTGAATTCTCGCATTTTTCTCCATTTAGTGAGTAAAGTTTAATGTTTTTATCTATTTCAAATTTGCAAGAGTTTCCATGCTGACAACTGATAATCCTCACATCAAAATTTTTTTTTACTAACTCATTTGCAATGACAGATGTAACTCTCTCAGTACCTCCGCCGCTTTCAAAATTCATTATTAAGAAACCTACTTTTTTATTCATCTCAGGCAGTTCTCCATCGGTTCAAATAATAACTTTCCATATATTTTGCAGTTGCGTCCATATCAAATCCTGCATCAATCACATACTGCTGCATATTGGTATGTGCTTTCAGATTCTGTGCCATTTCAAGCGCTACATTGGCCCACTTTTCTGCGCCATCGCTCAGCAGAAGTTTCTGGTATATCGGCGTAATATCTGTTTCCGGCGGCAATCCTTCAGAGCAGACAATAGGAACACCCGCCGCCTGTGCTTCGATTGCAACAATACCCAGACCTTCAAACAAAGATGGAAAAACAAACACATCCATCGCTTGATAAATTCTGTTCATATCCTTTCTATTTCCAAGAAAATGCACACAATCTGAAAGGCATTTTTCGATCACTTTGCTTTTTACTTTCTCTTCTAATGGCCCGGTGCCAACAAGAATCAATTCAGCGTCAGGCTTTTTCTTCTTGATTTCTGCAAAAACATCAATCAGGAAATCATGGTTTTTCTGAGGATGCAGGCGACCAACATGGCCGACAACAAATTTATCCTTTAACCCCAGTTCTTTCCTGATTTCATTTCTGGTATCCGCATCCGCAATAAAGTTCTGCGAATCAATCGCATTTTTCAGTACTTGAAACGGCTTGTCTTTGAACAGATATTTTCCAGCTTCTTCAGAGCAGGCGAAAAGATCTGTTGCGTTTTTGGTAAACATTCGCTGCATGAACAGCTTCGGTAAATATTTTATATCGTGTACTGTCTCATTATTATGTGAATGAGCAATTCTGACGGGGATACCTGCTTTCTTTGCAGCTTTCAGGCAGAAATATCCAATCGTGTAGGCGTGACAATGAACAATTTTATATTCGTGATGCTGCGCAAAGAAAACTGCCAAATCTTTTTGAAATTTAGGAAGGTTCAAATCCTCCCGGAAAGACAGTTTGTAAACATGTCCACCCATTTTTTCAATTTCATCATCGTAAAACTGTTTTTCCTTATAAACGACCAAAAAATCAAACTGTACTTTCGTTCTGTCAATTTTCCGGTATATATTCATCAACAAAGCCTGCGTACCGCCAGCTTCCATTCGCTGCAAGATATGCAAAACTCTTATAGGCTCTCCCATGTATTCTTCCTCCACAAAATCTCAAAGAGATTTGATTTTTTGAATCAGTTTATTCGGCAGCACAGATTTCAACCGTGCTTTTGGCTGAAATCCAACCTTTATATTTTCTATAAAGCCTGGTTCATCGATGCTCTTATAGAAAGTATCTCTAGTCACAGGCCTGTTGCTCGGCTGCACCAGATTATGCTGCTTCACCATGCCCTCTTCCAACGTTGCTTCTTCTACTTCTGCAAGAACTCGCATCATTTCAAAGAGCTTTTGACCTTTTTCGGTATTTACAAATACACTGGACACGCCCTTTGGAGAATTGAAGCTCGGATGGCTCTTTGCAATTCCCCAGAAATCACCCACTGTCAAATCTCCTACACGGCTCGTATTAGCATAAGCACACTGATAACAGCTCTCTCTATAGCAGTCGCCATCCATAAAATGTTTTCCATAGCGATCAAGGGAGAGTGTCTTTGTCTTTGTCTTTGTCTTTGTCTTTGTCTTTAGCAGGTATTGTGTTCCCCAACCTCTCTTGTCTTTGGAACGGAAGTTGAAATAGATTACTCTGCCAGCCGTCTGCTTATTCTGGTATTCCAGATACTTTTTGAAGAACTTCGGCGAAGGCACACCGTGGCAAATCAGGTCAACTGTATATAGATTTTCTGGATTGCCACCCAAAAAAGCATACAGACCTGCAATCTGGCAGGGAGTTCCTGTAAAAAGTACCGTTTTCCCCTCTGACAAACGCTGTTTGACCTTTGTGTAGCTATCTTTCGGATCCGACTGAACATACTTAGAGGACTGTAGTTTCTCTCTTTCTGCTTCATCTGTCACTTCAATGTGGCTTACTGCCAGCTGCTCGTCATAGGCAGCACCATAAACCACACCGCCCATTTGCAATATAGTTTTCGCTGCACTATCCGCCGCACCGCCAGATGCAGAGCGCATAATATCCACATCATTTTTATTGCGCCACGCCCAAACTTTATGTGGCTCATTCCGATGAAATTCCGTATTTTCTACTGGACACTTTTTCAAGCACACCTTGCACTCAATGCAGCTTTTTTCATCAACAGACGGATACCAAAATCCCTCTTTGTTTTCTACCATAGAGATACAGTGTTTTGGGCAGCTTTGCTCACAGCTTTTACATCCCACACATTTCTCTTTTATCCTCGATATGTTCTCCATTTTATTCCTCTAAATTTTTTCTCAGATACTCCTTCGCCACTTCTCTATGTGCTTTCAACTGCTCATCAACTTTCGCGTAATCAATCGCCTTTTCATTGATGTTTTCTGCATCTTCAATTTTCGTTGTCATCCGATTGGCCAGTCTCAGTCGCTTTAGCAAATCGCTCAACTTTTCTTCATTACCATAGCTGTTACCTACACTCTTGCGAATCAATGTTGTAAACGGCCGATGTGTGATCACCGAGAAGATGCTACCATGGAAGGTATCGGTAATAACTTCTTCTGCATTTCTGAAATAGGCCAGAACCTCAAAGGGTGAGCAGACCACGAATTGGTCTGCGCATTTTTGGATACCACCAATTGCATATACCTTCAAATTCTTCTTCTTTGCATAAGCAGCAATCCAATCTGCCTCATCATTGGAAATACGACCTGCATACGCGTACAGAATCAAATACTTCTCATTAGTCTGAACCTGTGGGATTTTGTCGCAGCGGTTCATATAATCATAGGTCAGAACCGGATCCAGATTGTACACTGGTTCTTTCCCAGTGAGCTGTTCTACAATAGTTCCTGAATTAGCATCTCGTACAGAAATCGCGTCAAACTTCTTCAACAAAGCTCCGACTTCATTGGCCTTTTTATACTTTTCCAGCTTTATTAATGTTGTATTGCCGAAAGACGCTGCATAAGTGATAAGTCTCTTCGCATGGTTATTTTTTCCAAACAATTCTAGCGAATAACCCACATTGGAATTTTTTTGAATACAGTTAAAAACCTCGTCACTGCCAATCACAAGACAATCCACTGTCGGATTGTAGTTCATTTCATCCGTAATTCCTAAAAGGGACATATACTTTTTGGAAAAAGACTGCTTATAACGAATGAACGATAACTTATGTGCAAACGGAGCCTGATATAGAAAAGTTTCCAGACCTTTTTCAACCTTTCGGACAAACTTATTTTTGCTATCAGCATTTTCCGTAATTACGGGTGCGCCTACATGATAATCTACAAACTCAACTTTGCAATCAAATTCTTCAATCAGCTGCTTTAGTGCGTATGCCTGCAAAAAAGATCCGTAGTTTGCAATACGCTGCATCGACATGATTCCAACTTTTCCCATCCATTCATCCTCAATATAATTCGTTTACCAGTTTCTCAAGTTCATCATTAAACTTGGCATTGTTACTGCTCATACCATGTCCCATGCCGGGGTCGTAGTTCGTTATGATATCTCCCAATGTTTCAATATCTTCTACCGGGATAATTGTTCCCATTCTCTGAGCCACATTCCTTGCAAATTCAACCTGATGATCGTTCACATGCTCATTGAACTGATGCTGGCGTGGAACAACAATCGGAGTTTTTCCAATCTGAAGCGGCATAATAAAACTTGCCGGACCTCCATGCGTAATCACAATACGTGCATCTTCCACATTTTTAATCATCTGATTATATGGAATCAATTTACTCCATTGACAATTTTTCGGTTCATATGTACTAAATCCCGTCTGGATAAAAACATCATCCTGTATTGTTCCGTTTCCTTTTAATTCATCAATTTTTTTCACCAGACGGTTAAAAGGCTGCTCATGCGTCCCCACAGTTACGAAAATCATAATTTCTCCATTCTAAAAAATACTACCAAAATTGACTGCCTTTGGATATACTTTCTTCATTTCTTCCCACTGTACAATAAACTTGTCAACAATCGGGTAAACCATCTTTCCTGTCATTGTAGGTTTATCTATACGATCAAACACTTCAATGTAAATCAACTTTGCCCCCATCATCTTACCCAGATAGAAGAACGGCACAGCTACAGCAGCACCGGAAGAAATAATCAAATCCGGTTTTTCTTTTTTCAAAACTCTGATTGCAAGAAACGTATTGCGAATCAAATTTTTGATATTACGATTTGTTGGAAAATAACATGGATACATCTTCTCATCCTTAAGAAGGCTCCTCGCATCTTCTTTATCAAACGTTACCCAGAAACGATTCTTATCCTTCCAAAACGGTTTAAGCATATACAAGTGCGTCAAATGCCCTCCCGAAGAACCCACTAAGCAAATTTTAAGATTTTTTTTGTCTGTCACATGCTTCATCTTAGATAACTCCCGCTCACATCGCACCTTCATGTCTCAGCACGACTCCCACTGTTTTGCACAATATTTTCACATCAAGTTCCAGGCTCCAGTTCGCAATATAACTGCGATCAAGTGCTACCACCTGTTCAAAATCCGTAATCTCACTGCGCCCGCTTACCTGCCACATCCCGGTGATCCCAGGTTTGATTGCCAGGCGACTTCTGTGGTGCAACTCGTATTTCACCCACTCATCTTCCGTTGGTGGACGTGTACCTACCAGA
>OKSV01001060.1_pt1 | contig 13259 bp, 12 predicted proteins | sample 1601261 | NCBI WGS metagenome assembly OKSV01 (sample SAMEA3879560, study PRJEB24766) | human gut metagenome | biome: human-associated habitat; feature: feces | place: USA | collected 1985/1987
ACCGAAAGTTTCCCGGGGTCGATCTCCGTCTTTTCGACGGCCTCGATGTAGCGGTTGGCGTTCTTGATGCCTTCGTAGAGCTTCGACCAGGTGTCGTAGATCGCCGCCGTGCCGGCGCTGTGGTTGTAGCGGTCGGGACGCGATTCGCTGTTGTTGTAGTTGTTGAAGTAGCAGAGGTCGTCGGCGTTGGCGATTTGCAGCGAGTAGTAGTTGCCGTAGAGCGCTTCGCTGTTCAGCACGCCGTAGACGCCCGCCAGACCGTAGATCAGCTTTTGTTCGCTGTTGTAGTAGCCGTCGTCGGGGATGATCTGCGGATCGGTGTCGAGGAAGCTGCACGCCGGAAGGGCGGCGGTGAGCAGCGCCAGCGTTCCCAGTTTCAATATGCTTTTGATTTTCATGGCGTAATGTTGCGTTTAAACCGTTAGAATGTGAGGTTTACGCCGGCCGTGAAGCCGAATGCGCGGGGATATGCCGACCAGTCGAATCCGGGCGTCAGCACCGAGTTGCGGGTCGATACCTCGGGGTCGGGACCGCTGTAACCCGTCAGGGTCCAGATGTTGTCGGCCGAGACGTAGACGCGCATCTGGCTGATGCCCGCCTTGCGCAATTCACGGGTCAGGTTTTCCAGATCCTTGTTCGTGCCAAGTGCCGGGTCTACGGTATCGAAATCCTCCACCGCATAGCCGCCATCGTTGTGAGGGTGGGGCATCTGCAGCAGGGGCATCAGGTGCAGATAAGTCAGCTTCTGCTCCTTGAGGTAGGGCAGCTTCTTTGCCAGTTCTTTCAGGTTTCCGGCAAAGAGGTCGGTGTACATGGTCATGCCGAACATATTGCCCCGCTTGTACCACTCCGGGTCGGCAGAGCGTGCCTTGTCCAGTGCTTTCAGCTCGGCGCTGCGGGCGTTGTAGGCTTCTGCCATCTCCCGCTCCAGAACCTCCAGCCCTTCCCGGTTGTGGTACAGTTCCATGAACAGCCATTCCAGCTCGTCCTTGTGCTTGGCAAACCGGGATGCAAATTCCTGTTTTGCTGCCATGGTTCAGCCCTCCACTTCTGCAAGGGTGGGCATGGCGGGGATAGCGCCGTGGCGGCTGGTGGTGATGCTGGCCGCTTTGTTGGCAAAAGCCAGAATGCCTTCCAGCTTGTCCACCGTCAGGGTGTCCAGCTCCTCCTTGCAGAGCTTGGACAGGGCAGCCCCAAAGAAGGTATCGCCTGCGCCGTTGGTATCACCCACCTTGCAGGGGACACCTGCCACATGGCCGGTCTTGTCCCCAAAGCGGTAGAATACGCCGTTTGCACCCAAGGTGACGAAAATCAGCCGGATGCCGTTCTGTGCCAGTTGTGCCGTGCCGCTTTCGCAGTCGGTGGTGCCGGTGAGCAGGGGCAGCTCTTCATCGGACACCTTCAGGATATCCACCAGCGGCAGGGGAGCCTTCATCTGGGCAATGGCATCCTCTTTGTTCTTCCAGAGGTTGGCACGGTAGTTGGGGTCGTAGGTGATGGTAGCACCCAGCTTTTTGGCGCGGGCGGCGGCATCCAGCGTAGCGGTACGGGAGGGGTCAGCGGTCAGGCTGACAGAGCCGAAGTGGACGATTTTCGCGGCTTTCAGAGCCTCGTCCGAAATGTCCTCCTTGCACAGCATCACGTCAGCGTTGGCACTGCGGTAGAAGCTGAAATCCCGCTCGCCGGTGGCATCCACCGAAACAACAGCCATGGTGGTGGGGTGGTCTGCATCCACCGCCATGCCGGAAACGTCCACCTTGTTCTCTGCCAGAACCTCTTTCAGGTAGCGGCCAAAGGCATCTGCACCCACCTTGCCGATAAAGGCGGTCTGTGCGCCCAGCCGGGCGGCAGCCACAGCCAGATTTGCCGGGGCACCGCCGGGGTTTGCGGCAAACTGAGGAATGCCCTTTTCATCCTTGCCGGTCTGGGTCAGGTCGATCAAAACTTCGCCAATCGTTAAAATGTCCATGAGTCCTTCTCCTTATCATTCATCGTAGCGGGGTGTCTGCTCCGGGAACTGCTGCCGGATCTTTTCCTCAATGCCATACGCGGCATCAAAATCGGAATACAGCAGGAAGAAGCAGACGAACCAGATAAACCACACACCGAGGAACGGCACCAGAAAGCCCGTCCACGGCAAAAACAACACGAACAGAAGCCACCAGCCCAGTTGCAGGATCGCCGTGCCGATCACATGCTTGCCATATTTCAGGCAGAACAGGATGGCGTTTTGCAGTCGGTGCAGGTTGCTTTCTTCAAACAATACCACCTGCGGCCAGAACGCAGTAAACAGCATGAACAGGATCAGCAGCCCGGCCAGAAAAACAGCCATGGTTCCGATACCGGGCATTCCCTCGCCGGAGAACAGCACCATGCCGAAAAACAGCTCGATGCCAAGTGCCAGACTGAACACCACACCGGGCAGAAGGGATGCTTTCCAGTTTTGTTTCATGCCCTTGCAGTAGTTCTCCCACCAGCCCCGGGGCGCATCCCGATAGCTGCGGAACAGCGCATCCATCATGCAGGAGATGGCCGGCCCCACCAGCAGTCCGCCCACCACGCAGACCGGGATCAGCACCAGCAGACTGGAAGAAAGCAGGGCGTACCCCACCCCCAGCCCATAGGGGATGCACAGACCCAAGGTGACAAAATCCGCAAAGAGAAAGCTTTTCCAGTCTCGTTCCAGCAGCTCCTGATACCGGGGCAGACCAGTGGCGCGTTGACCATGGATGACCGGGTCACTCGGAAAAAATAAGCCCATTTCTACGCCTCCTTAATAGGTGCAGCCGTTCAGAAATTCGGTCAGTACAGCCAGTGCATCGCCGGTGTAGCTCTCCTGACAGGAAAGCTCCCACTCTATGGCACTGGTGCCGCGCTGGGCGAAGGCCGCAACGCCGGTCGCATACGGATTGCTTTCATCCTGATAGGTGAACTGAATGACCGTATATTCCTGCCCGGCGGCAGTCAGGGTCTGTGTGTCAGAAATATCGTAGTTCTGCTGTGCCAGCTCCTGCCAGCCGGAAACAGCGGAAGCTGCCTTTTCTTCGGTCTTGTTCTCCTGCACCACCAGCGTCAGCTGGGCATCGTAGAGATCGACTGTCTTACCATCGCTGTTTTCATAGGGCTGGGGTTCTCCGTTGACCCAAGAAGCATAGTACAGACCGTTGGCTGCAAGGATGTCCTTGTTGTCCAGCAGGGTAAAGCCCTCCGGCGGGGCAGGGGCAACCAGCGTTTTGCCTACCGGAGCCGTCCCATCCGCATTTACCAGCGGGTCACTTTTCAAATTTTCATCCTTCACACCGCAGCCAGTACAGAGAACTGCCGCCAGCGCAAGTGCTACGACACACAACCAGTTCCGTTTCATGGAGTTGCTCCTTCCGTCAGAATCTCCCATAACCGCTGTGCTCCTTCCCGGGCATGAGCGGCTTTTTCGTTTGTGGGCTCTTCATAAAAGGCCCTGCGGCCTAAAAATAATCCGTTTACCAGTTCTGCGCTGCTGCCAGTAACGGTGGTTCCCAACACGGTGGTCTGATACGTTCCAAGGTCGTATCCGGCCAGCGTCGGGCAGTCTGCCCAAGGTACAGTCTTTCCGGCGGCGGTATAGTCGTTGTCACCCGGCGGAGTGCCGTCCCAGTTAGCAAGCGCCTGATAGTCCAGCTGAAAATGCGCCGGGTCATCCAGCAGCAGAAAATAGCTTTCCTCGGCATTCATATCCGCCAAAAACTGCATCTGTGCGGCAAGCGCGTAAGTAGAAGCGTTTTCCACGTCCTCAGTGTCGCTGACATACTGGTTGAGCTTGACCGAAACGATTCCGTCGCCGTTCAGATCTTCGCCATACTGCGCAAAAGCGGCTTCGATGGCGTGGGCTGTATCCTCCGGCAGAGCACTTTTGCCCACATAGGCGATCTGATAGTCCGGCAGGGTTTCGCCCCAGTGCAGGGCGTTGCCCAGCCAGCTGATGCCGACCCAAAGCGCCACAGCCGCAATAATAAGGTAGAGCCAGTGGTAATGCAGCCAATTTTTGAACCAGTACCACCGGCCTTTTTCCGGGGCGGTCATGCCTTGGTGGTGCCGCCGTAGGCGTAGCGCACCGGCAGACACAACAGGGAGGGAGTGTTAGCGTGGGAGTCCTGCAGCACCAGATCCACGCAGGTCTCTGCCATGGCTTCTACCGGCTGGATGATGGTGGAGCAGTAGTAGTCCTGATCTCCAAAGGCGCGCAGACCGTCGTAGCCGATGACCTGCACATCCTCCGGCACGCGCTGCCCCATCCGGCGCAGCATCTTGATGACGGCGACCGCCAGCTTGTCGGTGACGCAAAAGATGCCGTCAAAGGCCAGCCGTCCGTCCTTCAAGTTCTCTTCTAAAAAGTGCTCGAACTCACTGAGCGGCGCGTCATCCATCAGGATCTTTTGGGTGCAGGGCAGCTGCATGGCTTCACACTCTGCCACAAAACCGTCCCGGCGTTTGTTGGTCTCGCTGGTCAGCGGGGAGCCGATGCGCAGGAATGCCAGATTTTTGCAGCCGTTTTCCACCAGCTTCTGGGCCGCCAGGCGCCCGCCGTTGTAGTTATCAGAGGCCACGCAGGTGGTGCTGCCACTGAGATAGCGGTCGATGGACACCGACCGCACATCCGGGGGGATCTTCAGGTCGGGGTTGTAGGTCAGGGCAATGATGCCATCCACCTTGTTCTGCGCCACCATCTGCACCATTTCCCGCTCCTTGGTGTAGTCGTATTCCGTATCGCACAGCAGCATCCGATAGCCGCGGTTCACCAGCGCCCGGTTGATGTAGTGTGCCACCATGCTAAAGAAAGGGTTGAGCAGATTGGGCAGAATGACCGCCACGGTGTAGGTGCGGTTGTTCTTCAGCCCCTTGGCGTAGGCGTTGATGTGGTAGTCCAGCGTCTTGATGGCCTGTTCTACCTTTTTACGGTACTCGTCACCCACTGGGATGCCGTTGATGACCTTGGATACAGTGCCCAGAGAGACTCCTGCCTCCTTGGCCACGTCCTTCATAGTAGGGGCGGTGTTCTGTTTTGCCATGCGGGCCACTCCTTTGTTCGTGAAACGTTTCTATTTCAAGTGGATATATATCAAAGGAAATCTTGCTGTATTCCTGCTAACTCTGAGGTTTTTGCAGCTTCAGTATAGCATGGTTTTTCCAGAATGTAAAGGCTTTTTCGTGAAATTTCATGAATCGTTTCATGAACGCGCGATAATGCATTTTGCACAAAAACATCCTATAGCAAGTGTACAAAACGTTGAAAACATGGATACAAGGTATTTTTTGCGTAAAATCCTGTTGACACGAAAACGCTGGCGTGCTATCTTTGTGTTGTAAGCCGTGTAACGTTTCACGAGAAACGGGAAAAATGATCCCCGAACGGCAGGGGACCCCGCCCACGGGCCTGTGGGCAGCGTAAAAACAAGAAGGAGGAGTTTTTATGACGCAGACCTCGCCAGCTGCTGCACGTCAGCTGGACGCTATCCCGGTCCACCGCAAAAGCCTCAGCCAACGGCTGCGGGAAAACTGGCAGCTCTATGTGATGCTGCTGATCCCGGTGGTGCTGACCATCGTTTATAAGTACTGGCCCATGTACGGCATCCAGATCGCGTTCCGGGATTTCAAGGCAAGCCGCGGCATCACCGGCAGCGAGTGGGTTGGCCTGTACTGGTTTGAACGGTTCTTCACCGCACCCAACTGTGTGCGCATGATCAAGAACACCGTGCTGCTGAGCCTGTACAGCCTGCTGTGGAGCTTCCCCATCCCCATCATCCTGTCCCTGTGCATCAACCAGCTGCGCTTTGCAAAGTTCAAGCGGGTGGTGCAGACGGTGCTGTACGCACCCCACTTCATTTCTACCATGGTCATCTGTGGTATGATCAAGATCTTCCTCAGTCCGTCCGGCGGTCTGCTGAACCTGATCCTGGGCACCAGCGTGGACTTCCTCTCGGAGAGCGCCGCATTCCGTACCATTTATGTGGCCTCCGGCATCTGGCAGGAAGCCGGCTGGGGCACCATCATCTATATGGCTTGTCTGGCTGCTGTGGATACCAGCCTGTACGAAGCCGCCAAGATCGACGGCGCTTCCATGTTCCAGCGCATTCTGCACATCGACATCCCGGAACTGGTACCCATGATCGTGCTGCAGCTCATTATGAGCGTAGGCAACCTGATGAACGTGGGCTTTGAAAAGGTGCTGCTGCTGCAGACCGAGCTGAACAAGGCCACCAGCGATATCATTGCCGTGTACGTCTACGAACAGGGCATCATCAACGCCAAGTACAGCTATTCCACCGCTGTGGGTCTGTTCAACACGGTGGTCAACATCATCCTGCTCATCATCGTCAACCGCATCGCCAAGAAGGCGGCAGACGTCAGCTTTGTGTAAAGGGGGCGAACCGTTATGGCAAAAAACATTGCAGCATCCCGTCAAAAGAAGCCCAGCGGTCTGTCCGATAAGGTCAGCGACATCGTTCTGGTGGTCATCTGCGCCGCCATCATGCTCATTGTGGCTTACCCGCTGTACTACGTTCTGGTGGCATCCTTCTCGGATCCCTACGATGTGTACGCCGGCAAGACCTTCCTGCTGCCCAGCCAGTTCACCCTGAAGGGCTATCAGGCGGTGTTTGCAGACAGCGCGCTGTTCTCCGGTTTTGTCAACAGCATCAAATACACCGTCATCGGCACGATTTATTCGGTGGTCATGATCTATCTGGTGGCTTACCCGCTGAGCGTGAAAGACCTGCCCGGACGCAAGTACATCAGCCTGTTCTTCGTCATCACCATGTATTTCGGCGGCGGTCTGGTGCCTACTTACCTCATCGTCAAGCAGACCGGTCTGCTGGGCAGTATGTGGGCGCTGTTCCTGCCCGGTGTCGTGGCGGTCGGCAATGTCATCATCGTCCGCAACTTCTTTGAGAACAACATTCCCCGTGAGCTGCTGGAAGCTGCCGAGATCGATGGTGCCTCCAAGTGGACCGTCTTTGTAAAAATGGTCATCCCCCTGAGCCGTTCCATCATGGCCGTTATGGTGGTGTACAGCATGGTGGCCTACTGGAACGACTGGTTCACCGCTCTGATCTACCTGAGAGCCGATCAGGCTCCGCTGCCGCTGGTGCTGCGCAATATCCTGATCAAGAGCTCCACCAGCGCCAGCCAGTCCTCTATGGTAGCGGGCGGCTTTGCAGAACTGAATAAGCTGACCGAAATGATCAAGTTTGCTTCCATCATCGTGGCAGCTGCCCCCATGCTGATCGTTTACCCCTTTGTACAGAAGTATTTTGAAAAAGGCTTCATGGCAGGTGCGGTCAAGGGCTAAAATTGCGACCGCCGCCTGCGAGCAAAGACTTCCCCCGCTCCGGGGGAAGATGTCACGCAAGTGACAAAAAGGGGAGTACAGGGAGCAACTTTTGGCGCAGCGGTCTGCAAGACGCGAGACCCGCCCAAGGGTCGAAGCGGATGCAGGGCACCGCAAGAGGTTTTAAACGACCGCAGCCCATTCCAGAAAACGAAAAGAACCTGATATAACATTACAGAAAAGGAGAACAACCATGAAAAAGATGATCTCTCGCCGCAATTTCCTGAAGGTTTGTGCCGTTGCCGGTTCTGCCGTGGCACTGTCTGCCTGCGGCGGCAGCAAAAAGGCTGCTGGACCGGACCCCTCCAACACCGACCAGACCAGCTTTGACATCGTGGGCGGTCAGTCTGCCCTGAGCCCCGGCTACAACGACAACGAGGTGCTGAAGAAGCTGGCAGATAACGTGGGCGTTAAACTCAACTACGAGACCATGAGCGACTCCCTCAGCGAGCAGGTGAACATCCGCATTGCAGGCGACCAGCTGCCGGATGCCTTTATGGGTGTGGGCTTCTCCAACTACGATATCGCCAACTACGGTGCAGACGGCACCTTCCTGGACCTGACCCCCTATATCAACGCCGAGATCATGCCCAACCTGACCAAGATCCTGGACGAGCACCCCAACATCCGTGCAGCTATCACCATGAGCGACGGCTGCATCTACGGTCTGCCCGCTGCCGAGCAGATGGGCACTGCCGGTATCGGTGACGACGAGGATTACAGCATCTTCACCATTCCGCAGTTCTCCATGATCAACAAGCGCTGGCTGGACGAGCTGGGGCTGGCAGTGCCCACCACGCTGGACGAGCTGCACACCGCCCTGAAGGCCTTCAAGGACAACGATATGTCCGCCAAGGTCTACGGCAACGCTCCCGGCAGCACCATTCCCATGTCCACTGGCTTTGACGAGTGGTGCTGGGGTCAGAACATCTTCTACGCAGGCTTCGGATTCACCAACTGGCCCAACGATGTGTGCAACGATCTGGTGCTGCAGAAGGACGGCAAGTGCCGCTTTGTCTGCGCCGAGGACAACTACCGCAAGGCGGTCACCTACTTCCACGACTGGTACGCCGAGGGACTGATGGACGTGGAGATGTTCAGTCAGGATACCAACCAGCTGCTGGCTAAGGGCGCACAGGGCTATCTGGGCGTTTCCACTTGGTGGTACATCGAGGAGCTGATGGGCGATTACTCCAAGGACTATGTGTTCCTGCCCGTGCTGGACGGCCCGGACGGCACCCACAACGTCACCGTGCGTACCGGCGGCGGTACCAACAGCGGCAACCTGAACGTGACCAACAAGTGCCAGAGCCCCGCCAACCTGCTGAAGTTCTTTGACCAGTGGTATGACGGCGAGACCGTGATGCAGCTGCAGTACGGCCCCATTGGCGTGTTCTTCACCGAGCAGGACGCCAACGGCAAGTGGAAATCTATCACCGAGGAAGAGGCCAAGGCAAAGTACAACAAGGGTGCCGGTGAGCTGAAATCCACCTACGAGGTCTGGGGTCCCAAGTTGATCCTCAGCGAGTACTACGACAAGTACTTCTACATGGAGGACCGCGCCATTGAGCGTCTGACCGACCTCGAGAATTACTGGATGCCCTTTGTGGACGACACCACCACCTACCCCATCGACTGCGTGTTCACCAGCGAGGAGCTGGACACCATCGACCGCTACCGTGCGGATTTTGAGAACGCAGTCTCTGAGCAGGAAGGTCTGTGGCTGAAGGACGGCGGTCCCTCCGACAGCGAGTGGGCAGCCTATCTGGACACCCTGACCAATAGCTGCGGCATGGATAAGCTGCTGGCAGCTTACCAGGGCGCATACGACCGCTACAAGGCAAACGCCTGATTCTGTAATGCAAGGAGGCATCCGCGATGCCAAGTGAAATTTTGAAAAAAGCCCGTGCCTACGAGGCCGAGCACGGCGCAGCGATTTCCCCGGAAGAACGCCCTGCTTACCACATGACCCCCTATGTGGGCTGGCTGAACGACCCCAACGGTTTCTCTTATTATAAAGGGAAGTATCACCAGTTCTATCAGTATAACCCCTACGATGTGCGGTGGGCGCCCATGCACTGGGGTCACGCGGTCAGCACCGACCTGCTGCACTGGGAGTATCTGCCCTGTGCACTTGCACCAGATTCCCCGGCAGACAACGGCCCCGGCTGCTTCTCCGGTTCTGCTACCGAGATGGATGACGGCAAGCAGCTGCTGATGTACACCAGCGTGGTGGCAGAAAAGCAGCCCAATGGGGAGATGCGGGATATCCAGACCCAGAGCATTGCCATCGGTGACGGTCTCAACTACGAAAAGCCTGCCTGCAACCCGGTGCTGACCCAGAAAGACCTGCCGGAGGGCTTCAGCAAGTTTGATTTCCGGGACCCCAAGATCTGGCGTGAGGCCGACGGCACCTACTCCGCCGTCACCGTCTGCCTGGCCGAGGACGGCAGCGGCGCAGCAGCACTGTTCCAGAGCAAGGACGGCTTCGACTGGCACTTTGTCACGGTGCTGGAACGCTGCAACAATCAGTACGGCAAAATGTGGGAGTGCCCGGACTTCTTCCCGCTGGACGGCAAGCAGGTCTTGATGCTCGGCCCCATGGAGATGCTGCCCAAGGGCGAGTTCCACAACGGTCACAACGTGATTGCCTTCATCGGCAGTTACGACCAAGCCACCCACACCTTCACCAGGGAAAACGTGCAGCTGATGGACGGCGGCATCGACTTCTACGCCACCCAGACCACCCTTGCCCCGGATGGCCGCCGCATCATGACCGCATGGCTGCAGACCTGGTCGGACACCGAGGATAAGCCCCAGGGCTGCAAGTGGTTCGGGCAGACCATCTGCCCCCGTGAGCTGCACATCAAGGATGGACGCATTGTTCAGGCCCCGGTGCGGGAGCTGGACGCCGTCCACGGCAAGTGCACCTTCCACGAAAATGTGACGGTGCAAAGCGAAACTTCTCTGGAAGGCATCAAGGGCCGTGTGGCGGATCTGACCGTTACGGTGCAGCCCGGCGAATACCGCTCCTTTACCCTGAAGCTGGCCGCCGATGCAGACCATCACACCAGCCTGAGCTACGACCCCTACACTTCCGAGCTGACGCTGGATCGCAGCTATGCCGGTTCCCGTGCCGACATCGTTCACCGCCGCAGCTGCAAGGTGCGCAGCCAGAACGGTGCGCTCAAGCTCCGCATCCTGCTGGATAAAAACAGCATCGAAGTTTTCGCTAACGACGGTGAACAGACCATGACCGCATGGATCTACACGCCGCAATCTGCCGACGGCATCACCTTTGCCGCAGACGGCAAAGCAACTGTTACGGTGGAACAGTTTGAGTTGAATCTGTAACCTGATATTCCCTTCATTTCTCCTTCATTGAATACAGCCCCGCTTTGGATTCTTCTTCACCAAAGCGGGGCTGTGTTTGTTATGTCATTGCTCTTCCAGCCTGCCGTGTTCGCAGCCAAGCGAGAGATAATGCTCAATCTCCCCACCCAGCACCATCTGCGCATACTCCAGCGGCTTATTATACAGCAGCCAGTCCAATTCTGCCCGCTGCGCCGGAGTGTTGCCATACTCGTCTTCAATGGCGATGCAGTCGATGGCAAGAGTAGTTTCATCTTCGAACCGGGCTTCCACCCGGTTGGTGTCCATATTGAAGCGGCAGGAAAGCAGTTTGTTCATACGAAAGCCTCCATGCTTTTCACATTTACTTCTTCTGCGGTGGAAAGTTCCGGCTGTCCGTATGCAAATCCATGAATCCACTTTCTGATGCAGCCCTTTATAGGTCTACATCCATCCACCACACGCCCGATTCTTACACCAAAACTAGAACAACGCTCTTTTTGCTCTGCACAAAATCCTGCATCGTTTGGCGTAAAATTGGCGTATGGTGTAGTTTTCGCTGGAAATCCATCAAAAGAAAAAGCCTGAAACTTCTCGGTTTATCAAGAAGTTTCAGGCTTTTCTAATTGCAAATTGGAAATTTACTGCTCAATCGGCTTCATCGTGGGGAACAGCAGCACGTCACGGATAGAAGCGCTGTCCGTCAGCAGCATGACCAGACGGTCAACACCGAAGCCGAGGCCGCCCGTGGGAGGCAGACCGTACTCCAGAGCGTTGACGTAGTCGTAATCGACCTGTGCCTTGCAGTCGGGCTCGATGGCCTTGCGCTCGGCGACCTGACGCTCGAAGCGGCCCTTCTGGTCGATGGGGTCGTTCAGCTCGCTGAAAGCATTGCCGTACTCGGTGCAGTCGATGAAGTACTCAAAACGCTCGGTGAAGGCGGGATCGTCCGGCTTGCGCTTGGCCAGCGGGCTGATCTCGACGGGGTAATCATAGATGAAGGTGGGCTGGATGAGCTTGTCCTCGACGAAGGCGTCGAAGAACTCGGCCAGGATGGCGCCCTTGGTGGGGACCTCGGGCAGCTCCACATGGTGCTCCTTGGCAGCGGCGATGGCGTCCTCATCGGTCTTCCAGTCGTTGAAGTCAACGCCGGAATACTTCTTGACGGCCTCGATCATGGTCAGACGCTCCCAGTGGCCCATGTCGATCTGCTTGCCCTGATAGGGGATGACCAGGCTGCCGCAGATCTTCTGAGCGAGGCGCTTATACAGCTCCTCCACCAGGTCCATCATGCCGTGGAAATCGGTGAACGCCTGATACAGCTCGATGGTGGTGAACTCGGGGTTGTGCTTGGGGTCCATGCCCTCGTTGCGGAAGATGCGGCCCACCTCGTACACACGGTCCATGCCGCCCACGATGAGCCGCTTCAGCGGCAGCTCCGTGGCGATGCGCAGGTAGAGGTCGATGTCGAGCGAGTTGTGGTGGGTGATGAACGGACGCGCCGATGCGCCGCCGGGGATGGGCTGGAGGATCGGGGTCTCGACCTCGATGTAGCCCCGTTCGTTGAAGAACTCGCGCATCGTGGCCATGATCCTGGCGCGGCGGACGAAGGTCTCCTTCACCTGCGGGTTGACGATCAGGTCCAAATACCGCTGGCGGTAGCGCACCTCCGGGTCGGTGAAGGCATCGAACGTCTTGCCGTCCTTCTCCTTGACGACGGGCAGCGGGCGGATCGACTTCGACAGCACGGTGAACTTACGGCAGTGCACCGACAGTTCTCCGGTGTTGGTATGGAAGACGAATCCCTCCACGCCGATGAAGTCGCCGATGTCGAGCAGTTTCTTGAAAACCGTGTTGTAGAGCGTCGGATCGCCTTCGGGGCAGATGTCGTCGCGGCGGATGTAGACCTGAATGCGGCCCGTGTGGTCCTGTAGCTCGAAGAACGAGGCGCTGCCCATGATGCGGCGCGACATGATGCGGCCGGCGATGCGGACGTCCTGGAAATTCTTCTTCGCGTCGTCGTAGTTATCGGCGATTTCGCGCGCCGTGGCCGTCACTTCGTAACGGGCGGCGGGGTAGGGTTCGATGCCCAGGTTGCGCAACGCCGTGAGCGACTGCCTGCGAAGCTGTTCCTGTTCGCTGAGTTCGATTGCCATATCGTGTGTTTTTGATGTATCGTTTTATATCCGTGCAAAATTAGTGAAAAAAGGGCAAAGTAGCAACTCTTTCCGCAATCGGCTGCAACCGCGGCGCGGCGGCCCGGGAAAACCGGGCGCGGGCGGTTGTTGTTTATTTGGTTTTTATCGCTATATTTGTGTGTCTGACTAAAACCTGAATTATGAAACAACTCTCCATTCTCTTTCGCGGCACGCTGGGTTTCCCCTTCCCGGTTTCAGGGGCGTTCGCCCTGTGCCTGCTGCTGCTCGCCTCGTGCGGCGGCGACGACTCTTCGGACGAGGGCTATGCCGCCATTGAATCCGCATCGTTCACCTTCGACGAAACGACTCCGGCGAACAATGCGGTCCGTGTGATCGCCAACACCGGG
>OKSV01001064.1_pt1 | contig 13241 bp, 10 predicted proteins | sample 1601261 | NCBI WGS metagenome assembly OKSV01 (sample SAMEA3879560, study PRJEB24766) | human gut metagenome | biome: human-associated habitat; feature: feces | place: USA | collected 1985/1987
TCCCGATTGTTTCCGCCACCTTTTAGAGGCAGAAAAATAAATCCCAGAGGTCGCAAACAGGCCGAACAAAGGGAAAAAAAAAGAAAGGTTAAATTATGAGTTACAACAAATTGAAATCATTGGTAGCGAACGTGGAAGCCATAGAAACGGCAATGAAAATCCAAGTTCAAGGCAGGCAGGCCACTGCGGAAGAAAAAGAAATTTTATCCCGATATTCTGGTTTCGGGGGTATCAAAGAAGTATTGAATATAGGTACGGACAAACCCATAGGTGGTGATATGAAAGAACCGATACAAAGATTACAGGAGTTAATCAATGCTTACCCTCATTTCACAGAACCCATGCGGCACAATGTCATAGAGGGCATCAAAGCATCTGTACTGACAGCATTTTACACGCCGAAATTCCTTGTTGATGCAGTGGTGCGGCAGATACATGCCACATTTAGCGAAAACGGTCTCAAAATGCGTTCATTTCTCGAACCAAGTGCTGGTATAGGCGGTTTTCTGCCCATAGCCATGTCCGGCACGTATGATTATGCTATTGAGAAAGACCTCATTTCGGGGATGATACTTTCCCTGCTCCATGAAAACACGCTTACACGGACGACTGGGTTTGAAGAAATCGGAGAACAAGGTTTTGAACATACAACTTTCGATGTCATAGCCTCCAACATTCCATTTGGCAATTTCAGGGTGTTCGATGCGGAACTATGGAAGAAAGGCGGTATGTACGAACAGGCCACCAAGACCATACACAACTACTTTTTTGTCAAAGCAATGGAGTTGTTGAACGAGGGTGGTTTGTTAGCTTTCATCACATCGAGGGGCATAGCCGACACGCCCGGCAATAAGTTCGTGCGTGAATATCTTGTAAATCATGCCGACCTGATAAGTGCAATCCGTCTGCCCGATATGCTTTTCATGCAGACAAGCGGTATAGAGGTAGGCAGTGACCTGCTGATATTCCAAAAGCACACGCACAAGACGGTACTCTCACAACGGGAACAACTGTTTTTACAAGTAGGCAGGGAAAAGGCGGACGCCATAGGCACAATGACCGAATACGCCAACAAATTGTTTACCATGCCGAAAACTACCCTTGCAACAGGTAGCCGCATTGTACAGAACCAATACGGAAAATATGTACGCAAATACCAATGGCAGGGCAATGAAAATGCCATGTCACAATATCTCGCCGCACTGCTGAAACTCGACTTTGGCCGATATTTCCGCAAAAGTCTTTTCACAGGGAACGGACAGGGCAGCGAACATATGCAAATGTCCCTTTTCGGGAATGTAGCGATGAAACAAGTAGAAAAAGGTAAACGAGCCTACACGGATGGGGTGGAAGCATGGATGAAAGACGGCTCAATGGTGCTGTTTGAGGGACAGGTGGGTACTATCCAATACCGAAAATCAAGTCTTTATCAAGAGGTAGCCATTGATTTTGTACCGGTGGACGAGGGTAAGGTCAATGCAGATAGGGCAAAAGACTATTTCCCTATACGCAAGGCATACTTTGAATTGTCAATCAAAGAGAGGGAAGAACAAAAAGAGGATAACGGATTGCGTGGAGAGCTGAACGCCCGATACGATGCCTTTGTTGCCAAATGGGGTTGTTTCCACGAGAACGACAACAAGGAGTTTATCATGCTTGACAGCCTCGGTGTGGAAGTCTTTACAATAGAAATGCAGCTTGGAAAGGATTTAGTCAAGTCCGACATCATGCGTGAACCTGTGGCGTTCAAGAAGATAGACCCGAACAAACGGCTGACACCGATTGAAGCGTTGGCAAGCAGCTTGAATTTCTACGGCAGGGTTGATATGGACTACCTGATGCAGTCCACGGATAGTGCCGAGGAAGAAATCATCGGCGACCTCAAAGGTGAGATATTTTACAATCCTGTTATCGGGGAGTGGGAGCACAAAGGCAAGTTCCTTTCAGGCAATGTCATTGCCAAATGCAAGGAGATAGGTTCTTACTTGTCCGAACTCACGGACAGGGAAAAAGATTGGACGGAAACTGCTGTAAAGGCTTTGGCGGATGTGACACCCGAAGCGATACCCTACGAGGAACTCGACATTAACATGGGTGAGCGTTGGATTGACACAAAGTTATATGCCGATTTTGCAACTGAACTTTTCGAGACCGAGACAAGCGTAATGTATTTCGATGTGAACGACACCTACATAGTACGCCTGCAAAGTTACTCTCCGGTGGCTTACAACACCTATTCCGTTCGTAACTATGACGGTGGGGATTTGTTTGTTCATGCCCTGCATGATACTGTACCTGAAATCACAAAAGAGATATACCGCAATGGTGATAAGGTGCGTGTGCCGGACGAGGAAGCCATACAGGAGGCAGCCACCAAGATACAGGAGATTAGAGACCGTTTCAACCGCTGGCTTGACAGGCAGCCGATAGAGGTTCGGGACGAGCTGGTGAGGGTGTATAACGAGCGTTTCAACTGCTATGTCAGGCCGCATTATGACGGTTCGGCACAGACCTTTCCGCAGCTCTCTTTCGAGCAATTTCCATACGACAGCCTCTATCCCTCACAGAAAGATGCTATCTGGATGATTAAGCAGAACGGAGGCGGTATCTGTTGGCACGAGGTAGGCACAGGCAAGACGATGATAATGTGTGTTGCCGCCTACGAAATGAAACGTCTCGGATTGGCACACAAGCCGCTTATTATCGGGCTGAAAGCCAATGTACACGAAATTGCCGATACGTTCCGCAAGGCATACCCTACGGCCAAAGTTCTCTATCCGGGCAAGGAAGACTTTACCCCTGCCAACAGGCAAGAGGTCTTTTCAAAAATCAAGAACAACAACTGGGACTGCATCATACTCACGCACGACCAGTTCGCCAAGATACCGCAGTCAGAAGAGACCATGATAGATATATTCACGGAAGAGCTTGCCGATGTGGAGCGTAACCTTGAATTTTTGGAGCAGTCCACCATGCGTTACCGTAGCGGAAAGATGCAGGACGGACTGGAGAAGCGCAAACAGAACCTTGCAGCCAAACTTAAGGAGTTGGAAATGAAAATCAACGAACGGAAAGACGATGCGGTGGACTTTCACACAATGGGCATAGACCATATATTTGTCGATGAGAGCCATGTAATGAAAAATTTAATGTTTCAGACACGCCACACGAGGGTTGCAGGTATCGGCAATACCAAAGGCTCGCAAAGGGCGATGAACCTGCTGTTTGCCATCCGTGACATTCAGCGCCGGACAGGTCGTGACCTTGGGGCTACGTTTCTGTCGGGTACAGTGGTGGTAAATGCACTGACCGAACTATATGTGATGTTCAAGTATTTGCGTCCGCAGGAGCTTCAACGGCAACGGATTAGCTGTTTCGATGCGTGGGCAGCCATATTCACAAAGAAAACGGCAGATTATGAATTGAACGTGACAGGCTCGGTGAAGCGCAAAGAGCGTTTTCGTACTTACATCAAAGTACCGGAGCTGGCAATGTTCCTGCGTGAGATTACGGATTACCGTACAGCCGACATGATAAATCTTGATGTGCCTGAGAAGAACGTGCGTTTCCTCTCTTATCCCCCGACAATAGAGCAGGAAGAAATGATAGGACGCTTGGTATCTTTCGCCGGTAGCGGCCAGTGGGAGGACTTGGGGCTTGACGTTCCACAACCCGACAACCTCGACAAGGCGAAAATGTTGGTTGCGACCAATGTAGCCCGAAAAATGGCTCTTGATATGCGCTTGTTGGGTTGCAAGTTCAAGGATGATGCCGATAACAAGGCTTCTATCTGTGCGAGGACAATCTATGACTACTATATACGCTCGAATGACAATCGGGGTACACAGTTCGTGTTCAGCGACCTTGGTACATACAAACCGAACGAATGGAACGTATATACCGACATCAAAGAAAAGTTGGTACGGCTCGGTATTCCTGCTGATGAAATACAGTTTATCCAATGCGCCACTACCGAGAGGGCAAGAAAAAAGCTGTTTGAAGAAATGAACAACGGCAAGGTGCGAGTTCTTTTTGGAAGTACGACCATGTTAGGCACAGGTGTGAACGCCCAGCAAAGGGCTGTGGCGGTGCATCACCTTGAAATACCTTGGGTGCGACATGAAGTCGCATAGATAATTGTTGGAATGATACTTACGGGTATCAGCTTTAACCCGCTGTTCCGTCAGCGGTAGCCTACCGACCGATGCACCTTAATGTTGTATTAAGCGGTCGGGACGAAGTACACTTTCGCAAGACAAGACAGAACCGTGAGGGGAAGTCAAGTACGGTTAGTATCATACCGTAGAGTGGCGAGGCTGGATAGTATGGTTAGCGCAAGCGAACTGTTAGTAAACTTCGTAATGTCACGAAAGAGTGTAAGATACTGGCACACTCTACCCAAAAGGGAAGCGGTCGGTTAATCCTCTCCATGGTAGGATTACACGGATATAAGCACCGCCGGAGGATGAGACAGAACCTAACCTATCCGTTAGTTATCTATGTGGAACATGGTAAGCCTGTATATCTCCTGTCATGTAAAAATGACAGGTAAGCTGACAGCAATGAAAGCCGAATGGTGTGCAGGTATAAGATAACAGAAAAAGCGAACGCCGTTCTGTAATGGAGCGGATACGGATTGAACCGACATCACGGGCTGATGTGGGCGACATCATCCGACACGAAAGTGGGCAGACTTCTGTGACGACATTAGGTAGGCAATCAAACCGAATGTTGTCAAATGGTGATTCTTTACAATTAACTTTTAGAACTTTCAAAAGGAGGAAAGCAAATGAACGAAAACAAGACATCGTGTGCGCCTGCTGACAATCAACAAACACTTTGGGACAGAATAGACTGGACTAAAGCGGAGTTGGCTGTCAGAAAGCTACAAGCACGAATTGTAAAGGCTCAGAAGGAAGGCAGATACAACAAGGTGAAAGCCTTGCAGTGGACGCTGACCCACTCTTTTTACGCAAAAGCCTTAGCCGTAAAGAGAGTTACTTCTAACGGAGGTGGCAACACCCCCGGAGTGGACATGGAAACATGGGAGAAACCCGAAGCAAAAACACAAGCGATAAGCGAACTCAAACGCAGAGGCTACCAGCCGAAGCCATTGAGAAGAGTCCACATCAAAAAGAGTAATGGCAAACTGCGACCGTTGGGAATACCGACAATGAAAGACAGAGCCATGCAAGCACTCTACCTTATGGCATTAGAACCAGTGTCGGAAACAACAGCCGACTCACGTTCATACGGTTTCCGCAAGGAACGCCGCTGTATGGACGCGGTAATGCAATGCCATAACATTCTCCGAAAAGGCTATTCTCCCGAATGGATTCTGGAGGGTGACATAAAGGGGTGCTTCGACCATATCAGCCATGAATGGCTGCTTGCCAACATCCCTATGGACAAGGCAATACTCCGAAAATGGTTGAAATGCGGCTATATCTTCAACAAACAGATGTTCCCGACAGAGGAGGGAACGCCACAAGGTGGCATTATCTCTCCCACGCTTGCCAATATGACATTGGACGGATTGCAGAAAGTCCTTGCAGAGAAATATAAACGAGTTAGAATCAAAGGTAAGTTATATTCGCCAATGGTGAATCTTGTCCGTTACGCTGATGACTTTATAATTACCTGCGAGAACCGTGAAACACTTGAAAAGGAAATCAAGCCATTGGTAGCCGACTTTATGTCTGAAAGAGGTCTGACCTTATCAGAAGAAAAGACGGTGATAACCAATATCCATGACGGCTTCGATTTTCTCGGTTTCAACATCCGCAAATTCGGCAATGAAATATTGACCAAGCCGACCAAGAAAGCCGAAAAACGCTTTATGGAGAATATCCGTAAGGTGACAAAAGGTCATAAGGGTTGCAAGCAGGAATCATTAATCAGGATGTTGAATGCTAAAATTCGAGGATGGGGAGCATATTATCAGCATGGGGCGACACGTGATTCTTTTCACAGAATCGACCATCAGATATTTCTCGCCTTGTGGCAATGGGCTAAACGCCGTCATTCCAAGAAAGGGAAACGGTGGATAAAAGACCGCTATTGGCACAATATCCGAGGGAACAGCTGGACTTTTGCGGCTAAGTTCAAGAAATCAAACGGCAAAGAAGACCAACTTACCTTGTTGAAACTGGCATCTTCGTTTCCTTTTCTGCAATATACGCAGATAAAGGGGGACATGAATCCGTTTGACGCAGACTGCCGCCTGTACTTCAATAAAAGAATGAAGTCAAAGATGCTTGTGACGCTGAAAGGACGTAAATCCCTGCTTTACCTATGGGAAAAGCAAGGTCGGAAATGTCCGATATGTGGTGAACCGATTGACACGCATAAGGCATGGAATGTAATGCCGACTGTACAAGACGGACGGAAATGCAATATGTTGGTTCATGATGAATGTTTCAAATTATCCCGTAAAAAACAATGGAAACAAGAAGTAGGATGAGCCGGTCTCTGCACACGAACAGAGACTTTGAAAAGCTTGAGCCGTATGAGGGGAAACTCTCACGTAAGGTTCTGAGGGGGGAAGAGGGCAGTAATGCCCTTGACCTACCCGATCGACCTGCTGACATGGAGCAACGAAACGGCAGGGCAATACGCAAAGGCAACACCGTAAAGCTGTGGGGTGGCAATGTGGTAGATGTCGTAATTTATGGTACGGAAAAGACCCTCGACGCCTATAAATTTAATCTGTTGAAAAACAAGCAGATGTTTATCAACCAAATTAACAACGGCACAATCGCCGTGCGCCGTATCGACGAGGGAGGCATGGATGAGGACAGCGGTATGAACTTTGCCGAGTTCGTGGCTATTCTGTCAGGCAATAACGACTTGCTGAACAAGACGAAGCTCGACAACAAGATTATGCAGCTTGAAAAGGAACAGGCTATTTTCAAGAAAGAACGCATCCGTGCCGAGCGTAAAATAGCTGCCGGTCAGGGAGAAATCGAAAAGGCAAAGCGTACAGAAGCCAATCTCATGAGGGATTTGGAATACATCAACTCGTATAATGGGACAAAGGCAACCTTGCTTTTGAACTTGCCGCAAGCCACTACCGAGGAAGTAGGCCGGGAGTTGCACCGTATTGCCAAGACCTACCGCAACGAAGCGTATGGCACAGTTGGCACGTATGCAGGGCTGAACTTGTTAGTGCGTAGCGAGTACAGCATAGACGGTACGTTTGACCGCAATACATTCTTTGTAGAGGGTATAAGTGGATTGAAATACCGATGCGGCCTAAGCGGTGCGCTGCCGCTTGGTTTCGTTGAGTCGGCGCAATATCCGCATGGAGCATTAAGCAAATTGCCCTCTCTTATCGAGAAGCAACAAAAGGCGGTAGAGCGGATAGAAAGCGAAATTCCTACATTGCAGAAAATCGTTTGTCGCCAGTGGAGCAAGACTGATGAGCTGTCAAGGCTCAAACAGGAATGCAAGGAACTCCAGCACAGGATTGATGAAAGCCTGAAAGAGACCGGACAACCGCAGGCAGCCAAACACGAAGCTATTGCCGAAGCTGCTTGACATAATCATAATTTCAACCGTTCCCTCTGCATGGTCGTGATGACCGGGCAGAGGGATTTTTTTGCGCTCCGGTCTGCCGACGGCTCTACTCTTTTATGGCATCCTTTCTCCCTTTATAGCCTCCCGATTCCCCGCCGCCACCCGTTTCCATTTATAGCCCTCATATCCTCTATTTTAGCCCAATAGGAATAATGGCCTTTCATCGCATATCCGTTTTTTACGATATGCCATTTTTAGCTTCTACATTGGCATCAATGTATCACTTTAGCCTTCACACCTCCTAATAGCTTCAATCAAGACATCTTTTAACCTTATGAAGGCAAGTTTATCCACTCCTTTTGATATACTGATTTCATTATCGACCAAATCTTTCAGCTTGAGTAAACAAGGAATATCTGCCTTATATCTGTCTCCCACATCTTGTAGGTCATAGTCAAAATTATAATGATAAGCAAGAAATTGCGTAAAAGCATTTCTGCTTTTATTGCTTAGTTTGCAGATAGCATCAAAAAGAGCATTGGCATCTTCAGATGCAAATATCGCACGAAGTTCGTATGTACAACTTTTATCTGGATAAGGCAATCTGTCTATAATTATAAGTTCCTCTACTGTTCCTTCAGTCAAATTACGCAGTGCTTTTTGCATTTGATCCGGCAACTCATTTATCTTTGATTTCATCTGCTGCAAGAAATAGCCCACAATATCATCTGTTATTGGAGTCTTGGAATCTGTGGTTACATAATTACATCCACTAATAAAAAGCCCCCTTAGCTGATAAAGTTCCTCTAAACTGGTTTGACTATTAATCATTTCTGCTATTCTCTCTTTTATTGAAGAGATATGAGGCTTTATATCAGAAAAAATGCCAATAGCGTCAAAATACGATAGATACGCAATACTATAACCAAGTTGATAAGCGTCTTTTATCTCTTTATCCAATATGGCTTTTATAGTAGCCTGACAAATACTTTCAAGTTTTTGCTGTTCCATGTCGAAAAAGCCGGATAGCATTTCCCAAGGTTTTAGCTCTTTTTGCTTATCCTTTATTTCCGTAACAATAAATTCTACAAGTGGAGCACCTGTGATAATATATTGTATAATAGCCGTAACATACTCCGGATTTAAGACATTATAAATTAACCCCTTGTTCAAAGAGTGATATTTTTCCCTTAGATGCTGTATCCTTTGCTTATCCTCATTATCATCTTGGAGTAGTGAAATCTGACAATCTCTACTCCAATTACAAATTAACTCTTTGTTCTCACTATTATTATACTCTGCATACACAGCAATAAATGACCCAAGAATATTTTTAAGAAAGATATTATCCTTTTCAATCAGTTCGGAAGGAAGTTTGTTTAAGTGGCTTTTAAAATCATACAAGCATTGTCTCAAAACCCGTAAGTTATCGGATTTTGTACACATAAAACAGGCAATAATGAAATCACGCATTTCTTTCAAATAATCGGATACCGGTACTTCGTCAAGGAAGTATTCGATAGCTTCTTCTATATCGGGTTGTATTTCAAATTCCTTGCCTATGGTCTTTTCCTTAAACTCACCCAATGTAGCCTTGGGAAGTTCTTCAAGGTGGTTTTCATCCCCAATTATGACAACATGGCAATTACAGTGCTCTACAAAATAGTTGATGAAGCCTAACAATTCCTTCATTTCTATCAGGCACCTTTCGATGTCATCGAATATCAGAAACTTTACACCTTTTATACTGTCGTCTTCCACTTGTAGTAACGACAATGAATCCAGTGTTGCGGAAAATGAACCATCCTCTTTAGAGTTGTCATTAAAATCCACACTCGTCTTGAAGACTACCTTACCGGCTAATTTCAAAATACCCTTTATGAAACGCCCGGTTTTCGAATAGAAGAAAGGATTTAATTCCCTATCTATAGCTGTCTTGATGTCATTCACGCTATCCATTCCATAGGTCGAAATGTAGATGGGCTTTAGCGTAATTTCCCCGTCGGTATCTGCGGTTCCATCAAACCTCTTCTTCCATTCTTTTATAAGATGAGTTTTGCCACATCCCCATTTTCCTTTCAGCATCACGGCATACTGAGGATTAGGATTGTCAGCATAGCTGTTTAAAAAATCAAGAATTAAAGTGTTCATACCTTTGTTATTAACATAATTCTATTTTAACTCCATTGGGAAACTGGAATGTAGCAATAGGAACATTAAATAGTAAAAGACGCTGCAAATCCATTATCACCACACCCACAATGAACAAAGTTAGTGATATTTCTTGATACATAATATCCATACAACTAAATTTCATGTTTCTTCTTACCATTGATTGCTTAAATATGCGTCTCCTATCATAATAATATCCGCAGAAAATGTGATGGTGGAATACATTTGGCGTTTCCTGTCAACATTGTAAACCTCTTTGTAATATACGATATACGCATATTTGAACTCCACGACACGAAAGATTGAATTATCCTTAGTGTTGTAATAAATCACCTTGCCGCTTATCGCTTTGAAAGGGCAGTTTACCATTGCTTCAAGAATAGTAGTTTCTCTGGTAGATTCAACGGTTATAGTAATACGTCCGCCAATAACATTTGTCACCGGCCTTCCTTTATTATCTGTCTTGCGGTTAAATTCAATATGTGATGAAATCACTTCTATGTCCTTTCCTTGCAAGCACACGGTTGCCTTTAATTCTGCCATGCTGATCTTATTATTTATTATAAAACCAAGACATTTCGCCTTGGTTAAAGCAGTCAGACCGCTTTCAAGACAAGAAGGAGGATATCATATTTCGCAAAAATAGTGTTTTCCCTTGAACATAACAAACAATCAATTAAATTTATTAACCGACTAAATAGAAGAAAATCTGTTTACAGGCTATCCTCTCTTCTGAAATATTATCCTACATGGCCTCTTTTCTCGTCCTGCTATTCAATTCATCACAGGCAAAGCAAACCGGCTTTTGAACAAAAGAGGTTAAATCGTAATCATTCATTGCATTCTTTTTGTTCTTATGGTGGAATGTTTTATTAGTGAGTGAGGCTGTTGTGTAATCCTCTTGTTATAGTTCAGGCAAGAGCCTTATGCGATGGCATTATTGATGTTTAACCCCTATAAACTTGCGAGTTATGAGAAAAAACGCTAATTTTGCGAATCACAAATATGCGCTTAGACGCATACTGTTAATTAATATATTGAAATTGAAACAGTTAGTATCTAATCTTTATCACTTTGCCTTTGGGAGAGAAGTGCATACCAACGGTATGAATGCCGATGGTACTATGAGTGTGGCGGCTGGAGATCCTACGTTGAGTGTAACTCCGTTGAAAGGTCTTGAGTTGTTACCTGATAGGGTTCCGTGTGAAAATTCAATGTTAGACATTTCTGAGTATAAACAATCTGAGAATCCCTTAATATTTACTGTTGAAGGCTCCTCTATGTCACCCGAAGACATCTCTAATGGGGATAAATTACTATGCAGAAAAGTAGATACCGATGCAGCAAAATTAATCGGGAAAGGAAAATTTGTGGTTATTGCTGTTGATAAGGAATACTATGACTCTAAAAACAAAGAGTTGAAGTTTGATTATAAGTTGCGCCATACCTTATTTAGAGTTCCTGTAGGAATCTCTATTGAGCAGTTGATAGACTCTTTGAAAAAGATAACCAATAGTATCTTTTTGGAAGAAAACCAAAAGAATTTAGAAATCAAGTATAATGAGGCTATTGGGTTTTATAAAGACAAGAAAGAACTTATGTTATCGGTTACTTATCGCAAAGGGAATTTGCGTTATTCTTTCCATCCGATTGATTTAATAAAGTACGTTGCAGAGTATGTATTAAAGCATAATGGAGAAGAATGGAGAGCCAAAAAACTTGAATAGAAATGTCGGAAATAGAATGTGTCAATCTACTTGCATTCATACAATTTACAATCGCTTTTGATTTTGGACTATACTATCTTGATGATAAACACGCACTGACTAAAATATATCGCAAATACCAGATGGATTTAAGGGCATCGGTACAAGCGATATTGCAACGTGCCGATGAAACTATAAAAGAGAGTCTAAAAAGTGAGGACGAGGAATGTATTTTAAAAAGTGCCTATTTGGATAAGGCTTATCGCCGTTTAAAATATTTGACTGATGGAAATCAACTCAACTTGGAAGGGTGTGGCTTTATCGGTTTATATGCGGGATTGTATGGATTTTTATGTTTGTTTTGCATAGGAATATTTGGTTGTCAGCATGATACAATCATTAAAACTTATATTCTCGTTAGTTCTCAGATAATTTTATTCTTAGAACTGTTAATCTCCGTGTATAATTTTACGCAGGGGGATTGTAAGAAATATAGTAGAAATACATGGGCGAATATAAAACTTATTATATTCATCATTTTATTTGCAGGTGGGATTTCTACTTTTGATTTGGCTTATAGGTGCTTTCCAGAATTTGAACTGCCGTTTATCGTTATAAGCCTGATAGTGTTGCTCTTTCCTCTTCTTCTATTTGTGGGATATATAATAATTTCGCGTATAGTAGTGAAAGCTCTGAAAAGAAAATGTAAGCGTCGCATACAAAAAGTGAAGAAATGCCTGAAAAGCAAAGTCACACCGCAAGATTAGACGTTTGACATCAAATCTGTTTAGGCCGAGCTATCCGCGTAATAGCTCGGCTTGTTTTTTAAATGAGGGAAAGGTTATTTAGGTAGATGATATTTGTCCTTTATATGCTCGGCCACGTGTTCGACTTCTGGAAACAACGTTGATTTGTCTATGCCGAGGGCTTCAAGCTGCTTCCTAATCTTCCGCTTCTGCGCTTTATTGATGATGTACACTTTGTAGCTGAAGTTGAGTGACGCAGGTTGGCTTTTATTGCCATTGATACCATAAAGGAAGAATGCCCCGGACTGCCGGATTATGCGAGGATTGTCAAACATCGGTTTTACACAAAAGACTCTCTCGATATCCTTTGAGTCAATCACATTCTGAAAATGGGGCTTCTCGTACTTAATTTCATGCAGAAGATATTGGATTTCCTCTTCGGAGTTGAACTCCTTCCTATCCAGTTCTCTCAAATCTTCAATACTGAAATCTATTGGGCGTTTGGCGATATTAGAAACGACACTGACAGCATCGCTATCAAAATATTTAATATCTGACGTTTGAACTTCAAATCGGAACAGTTTGCCGTCAACAGCATCATTCTCGCACGCAAAATACAGAGCTACCAAAGGATTTGTAGTAATATCCAAGAGGCGTGTCGGCAAGGAATAATGCTGCATCTTGACCAACTTTTCAAAAGTAGATGTGCATCCTTTGAAATCAGCCGGACTTTGAGCGATAATATCTCTGAAAATTCTATTTTCATTCTGGATTAAAAGTTCCCCAATATAAAATTAAAACATTACTACTATGTTCTCAAAGGCTAAAGTTACAAAAAAACTATCGTATGGTGGATAAATTTTGCAAGATGTTTATGTTCTCTCTTGAAAATATTTGGTTAAATAAGAGAACAAATACCATATTAAACGTCTGTTTATGTTCCTTGATGAAGTATCCTAAACAGGACACTATCCATTCAGGAATGTTCTCTCAATTGAAGTCGATTGAATTTAAGATGATATAATATGAATATATTCTTTATACTCCAAAGGTATTGGCAAATCAAAAATTAAATCTTTCATTGGATCAACATTCTTTT
>OKSV01001068.1_pt1 | contig 13218 bp, 18 predicted proteins | sample 1601261 | NCBI WGS metagenome assembly OKSV01 (sample SAMEA3879560, study PRJEB24766) | human gut metagenome | biome: human-associated habitat; feature: feces | place: USA | collected 1985/1987
CCCTCGACAGAGGGTGTTTTTTTCTGCCTAGATTTTGTGGGCTTTTTTCTTTTTAGGCTTGTGTGCTGAGTTTTATTTTATACTTTAGGGAAAAAGAACAACCAACTGGCCTTCTCATTCGTCTTGAGGAGCTAGTTGGTTGTTTTGTGGTATATAGAGTGTGTTTTCTAAGAAATCATCAAATTTTTGGTCGTTAACGAGGATATCGACATTGTCTTTGAAGACCTTGAAGCGGTTGGATAACCAGTGTGTTTTGATGTCTGCCCAATTGTTGAAGCGATTCCACCTGTAAGGAAGTGTAGGGTCCTGTTTTTCAAAGACATAGATACTGCTGTTTTTTTCGTAAGCTATAGCCGTGTGGAAATTGCTGACATCACCAGGGCTATTTTGAAAGACTGAGAGGAGTTTAACCTTTTCTGGAAACTTGAGTCCAGCTTTTTTCCAAGCTTTAAGGAGGTCATCCGTAGACTGATAGCTGATATTATCCCCAAAGAGGAGACTATAGAGAGCTTGATCTTTGGCAGTTAGATCTTTGTGGCGTGACTTAAGATCTATAAATTCATTTTGAAGGGGGAGGTCTAATTTGGTGAGGTCCTCTGAACTTGTGATAAGATCATGAAGAAGGAGGAACGATGTTCGTCGGCAGTTTAAGTCATCAGTAAAATGTGATTTGTTATCTTCGAAAGTTTTTTCATTAAGGAAGGTGACGAATTGATTTTGATCCTTGCCGATTTTACTTTGAGTCCATTTTTTGACAACAGGTTGGAGGTTTGTATTTTCCTGATTGTAACGACTAATATAAGGGGCTAGATTGTCCCAGTCTTTTGTCGGAATGCCCTTGCTTTTTAAGGCTTTTGCTAGCTGTTTTTCCTGAGTAGAAGTCGTCACATTGTTAAAACTATAGTAAGCTTGATAGTTTTTCTGAGTATTCTTGTGGCCACAAGCCATAAGTAGTAGGCAGCAAGCAATGATTAGTAGAGGGAATTTGATACGCATCTATTGGAATTCTTTCTTTTGTCTATTAACTTTAACATTTTAGTATAGAATAGCCAACTGTGTCAAGATTTCTGACGTAAAAAAGCACCCATAAAGGTGCTTGAGGTTGAGAATGATTAAGATGCAGGTGCGTAAGTACTTTGAACGTTGTAGTGACGTTTGAAGAAGTATTTGGCAACACCAGCGATGACACCAATGATAAGGATCACAATTGGTGAAAGACCAGGGTTAAGGTAGCTTGGAAGAAGGGCTGTAAGACTAAAGAGAGCAAACCATGCAATAAAAGAGAGTGTGATGACGGTCATGCTGAACCACCATTTTGGACGTTCTTCTTTTGGTTTGTTATTGTGACGGTAGATGTAGTGATAAGGGGTATACATAGCAATGCCTCCAATGAATGACACTGAAAGAAGGGTTGTGAGACCGTAGCTAGTTTGTGTACCTGAGAAACCAAAGATTGCGTTCATGATAGCAACGATGGCTAGAAGGAAGAGTGAGGTATCAAGCCACATCTTCCAAGGTGTTTTATCTGTTTCTGGCACTTCTTTGTTAGGCTTACCAGTTTCAGGTTTATGGTGTTTTTCAGGAGAGAAACTAGCAGCCCAAACAGTTGGAGCACCAAGGAGTCCACGTCCTGTAATTCCTTTTTTTTGATTTTCGATAAGTTCAGGAATGACATTGCCAAGAATGTCTTTGATTTCTTGGTCTGATTTACCATCTTTGATGAGTTGGTTAGTTGCGATGTGGATAAATTCTTGGTTTTTCTTGGTGAGTTTTTGGATGTCCATGAGATGACCTTTCGATAAATAGTATTATTTTTTTAGTTTTGTAGTTTAGGGAAAAGAAGAGGCTCTATGTTAGAACCATTTTTTCCTGATAAAGTAGATAACAACGCAGGATGACCCGAAGGCTGCCATGAAGAAGATGACCCAAAAGGCGTTATCTAAATCGTTTAGAGGCATAGAATTGTTTTTAAAGTTCATACCGTAGGCGGAGAAGATAACGGTTGGGATGTCCAGAGCCATAGTCATGAGAGCGAGTGTCTTCATGATAGTGTTCTGGTTGTTGCCGATGATAGAAGCAGAGGTTTCAGCCATGGCATTCAAGACATTTTCATAGATACCTGCCATCTCAATGGCCTGTTGGGTTTCGACCAGTGTATCTTCCAAGAGATCCTCGTCCTCGATATATTTCTTCAAGCTAGAGGCGTTACCTGTTAGCTTTTTGACAATTCGTTCATTCATCTTAAGTGAGGCTTTTAGATAGACAATGGATTTTTCCAATTCCATCATGTCAATCAAGTGCTCGTTTTTAGTCGCATTTTCCAACTGAGCTTCCAATTTATCGCTCTGACGGTCGATAGAACGTAGGGCGGTTAGGAAGAGTTGAGCATTGCGATAGAGAATCTGAAAGACAAAACGGGTCTTCATAAAGGTGTAGAAGTTACGTACACGGTGGTTGAGGAAGTTGTCCATGAGGCTGATGTCCTCGAGACAGGTTGTAACAACCACCTCATCGGTAACGATGATACCCAATGGAATAGTGACGTAGTAGCTTTTGTTATTACGCTCTTCTTGGGTTGGGACGTCGACCAGAATCAGGGTGTAGTCATCTTCGACATCGATACGTGATGTTTCTTCCACGTCCAGAGGGGCACGGAGGTCTTGAATATCAATGTTAAAACGTTCTGCGACCTTCATGGCTTCTTCTTGGGAAGGGTTCACCAAATGAATCCAAGCACCAGGCTCGAATGTTTCAATTTCTTTGAATTCTTTTCCGGTGGATAAGAACATTTGTTTCAATGGGAACCCCTCCTTTATCATTAAGTAAGTGCTAGCATCTTGATTATAAAAGGATTTTTACAATCGCTTTTAAGTCTAATTAACACTACTCTTAGCTTTTTTGGTGCTGTCAAAAGAGGCTTGGGATAATGTTCCTTGCCTTTTTTAGACACTTCACCATTATACTACATTTGAAACATTTTTTGGCTGGATAAATTGAAATTTTGTTATAATTATGAGAGAAAGTCGGGATGGATTTTCCCTCCGTCTGTAGAAAGGAGTGGCCGTAGCTTCTGGGTTAGGGTCTCTTAAAATATGCAAGATAAGTTAGTGATTCATGGAGCAAGAGCTCACAATTTAAAAAATATCGATGTGGAGATTCCACGTGATAAACTGGTAGTGGTTACGGGTTTGTCAGGTTCTGGGAAGTCTTCCTTGGCCTTTGATACCATCTATGCAGAGGGGCAACGTCGTTATGTTGAAAGTCTCTCGGCTTATGCCCGTCAGTTTTTGGGTAATATGGAGAAACCTGATGTGGACTCGATTGATGGTTTGAGTCCTGCCATCTCCATTGATCAGAAAACAACAAGCAAAAACCCTCGTTCGACGGTCGGGACGGCAACGGAGATTAATGACTATCTTCGTCTCCTTTATGCGCGTGTGGGTGTCCCCTATTGTCCTAATGGTCATGGAGCCATTCAGTCGTCCTCTGTGGAACAGATTGTTGACGAGGTTCTAGCCCTTCCAGAGCGTACACGTATGCAAATTTTGGCACCAATTGTTCGTCGTAGGAAAGGGCAACACAAGGCTGTTTTTGAGCGTGTACAGAAAGACGGTTATGTTCGTGTTCGTGTAGATGGTGAGATTTACGATGTCACAGAAGTGCCAGAGTTGTCCAAGTCTAAGATGCATAATATCGAAGTGGTTGTAGACCGCTTGGTAAATAAGGAGGGTATCCGTAGTCGTCTCTTTGATTCGGTGGAGGCGGCCCTTCGTTTAGCAGATGGTTACTTGATTGTGGATACTATGGATGATAATGAGTTGCTTTACTCAGAGCATTATTCTTGTCCGGTTTGTGGCTTCACAGTTCCTGAGTTGGAGCCTCGTCTTTTTTCATTTAATGCCCCATTTGGCTCTTGTCCGACCTGTGATGGTTTGGGCAATAAACTGGAAGTTGATATGGATTTGGTCATTCCTGATGCTAGTAAGACCTTGCGTGAAGGTGCGCTGGCGCCTTGGAACCCTATTTCGTCCAACTATTATCCAGCCATGCTTGAGCAAGCCATGGATCAGTTTGGCGTGGATATGGATACGCCATTTGAAAAACTGAAAAAAGAAGAGCAGGATTTGGTTCTTTATGGTTCAGGAGATCGTGAATTCCATTTTCATTATGTTAATGATTTTGGTGGGGTGCGTGATATTGACATTCCTTTTGAAGGGGTTGTGACTAATATTAATCGTCGCTACCACGAGACCAATAGTGATTTCACTCGCAATGTCATGCGAGGTTATATGAATGAGTTGTCATGTCCAACTTGTCATGGCTATCGTCTTAACGAAGCGGCACTCTCGGTTCGTGTTGGTGGTGAGAATGGCCTCAATATTGGTCAAATCTCTGATTTGTCTATTTCAGATCATCTTCAGGAAATTGATAGCCTGGAATTAGGTGAAAATGAAGGAGTGATCGCTCGTCCAATTGTTAAGGAAATCAAGGACCGCTTGACTTTCCTAAATAATGTAGGTCTTAATTATTTGACCCTCTCTCGTATGGCCGGAACCCTTTCTGGGGGTGAGAGTCAGCGTATCCGTTTGGCGACACAGATTGGCTCTAACCTTTCTGGAGTCCTATATGTTTTGGATGAGCCTTCTATTGGGCTTCATCAGCGTGACAATGATCGCTTGATATCAAGTCTTAAAAAGATGCGTGACTTGGGCAATACCCTGATTGTGGTGGAGCATGATGAAGATACTATGCGTGAGGCTGACTGGCTTATTGATGTGGGACCTGGTGCTGGTGCTTTTGGTGGTCAAATCATGGCCTTAGGAACCCCAGAGGAAGTTGCTAAGAACAAGAATTCAATCACCGGGCAATATCTGTCAGGTGCAAAATCAATTCCTGTTCCTCAGGAACGTCGTGTAGGTAATGGTCGTTTTATCGAGGTTAAAGGTGCTAGTGAAAATAACCTTAAGAATGTATCTGTCAAGTTTCCACTTGGAAAGTTGATTGCAGTCACTGGTGTTTCTGGTTCGGGAAAATCGACTTTGGTTAACGGAATTCTCAAGAAAAAAATTGCCCAAGAGCTCAATCGCAATAGTGAAAAACCTGGTAAACACAAATCAGTGACTGGCATTGAGCATATCGAGCGATTGATTGATATTGACCAAAGTCCAATTGGGCGTACACCTCGTTCTAATCCAGCGACTTATACGGGCGTCTTTGACGATATTCGTGATCTGTTTGCCCAAACCAATGAGGCCAAGATTCGCGGTTACAAGAAGGGACGTTTCTCTTTCAATGTCAAGGGCGGCCGTTGTGAAGCCTGCTCTGGTGATGGTATTATCAAGATTGAGATGCATTTCTTGCCTGACGTCTATGTCCCTTGTGAGGTTTGCCATGGCACACGCTATAATTCTGAGACTTTAGAGGTTCGCTATAAGGGGAAAAATATTGCTGAAATTCTGGATATGACAGTTGATGACGCAGTTGACTTCTTTGCGGCTATCCCTAAGATTGCTCGTAAGGTGCAGACAATCAAGGACGTGGGGCTCGGGTATGTGACTCTGGGACAACCAGCAACAACCTTATCAGGTGGTGAGGCTCAACGTATGAAACTGGCTAGTGAGTTGCACAAACGCTCTACTGGGAAGTCCTTCTACATTCTGGATGAACCGACGACTGGTCTCCATACAGATGACATTGCACGTCTTTTGAAGGTGCTTCAGCGTTTTGCGGATGATGGCAACACTGTTCTCGTGATTGAGCACAATCTAGATGTTATCAAGACCGCAGACCACATCATTGATTTGGGTCCTGAAGGCGGTGTCGGTGGAGGTACCATCGTAGCTACAGGGACTCCAGAGGAAGTAGCAGCTGTTTCAAAAAGCTACACAGGACAATATTTGAAAGAAAAATTGACATAAAGGAAAAAGGGCTCTCTGAGTCTTTTTTTGCTTTAGGCTGGTTTAAGTTGAGCTTGCTATTCTATGGTTAAGAAAAAACATACAGGAGTCAGACTATGGTTAAAAAGCGTTTTTTTATAGGCTTTAATGGTATTCTTCTAGCCCTATTTCTAGATATTTGTCTTTTAATTAGCATCCGTACAGTGGATCATCATGGCCATTTTCAATCAGCAACAGATAAATGGGAAACTTTGCTTTATGTTTTAGGAATTTATTTTAGTTTTCTCCTTTTTGAAGTAATTTTTTATCTTATTCTGAAACACCGTAGAAATAAACAAGTTTTGGAACAGGTCTTATAAAGGCCTGTCTTTTTGTGTTCAGTGGTAGTGACATTTATGTCACTATTTTTTTGAAAAGGGAGAACTTATAATGACCTTATACCCAAATCCACTAGGTCTCCAAGACGACTAAATCTTTGTATAGTCCAAGTGGTCATTGCTGTATTTATTTTTGAAAAGAAAGGAGAAATAAGAATGCGAACTAAGGCATATGGTGAAGAGCTCAATGCTGAAACCTTAGAAAATGTCACAGGGGGTGGTTTTGTATCTAGACCTCAAACCTTGCCTGAACGATTGGGTTGGAACAAATGGTGGTTGAAAAGAAAACCTCCTTATGGTGATTAGAAGTTACCATGAGTACCAAATATGGGAAAGAGTAATATGGATAAACAGAAGAATAATCTTATTAGAAGTTTAAGCATTGTTATCGTGATCGTCTGGCTATTTATTGTGATGATAAATGCTACGCTAAGTTTCACCGAAGGCGTTGCCTTTATTGACCATTGTTTCGTCTGGTCAACACTTTCGCTAGCTTTTTCTTTGTTTGCGCTTAGGGTGGCGAGTAAGGATAAGGAGAAATGATTTTCTCTGTTGATTACTATAGTCTTAGGTTGAGTTTATTGCTTAGCCTTTTCTTTTTGTCTTTAATCTTATGGAATGGTGACATTTATGTCACTATTTTTTATTTCGTTAAGCTCTTATAATGAAGTCATAGCTTGGACTTAGTAGCTAAGAGCTGCCGAGAGAGCTAACCTTAGAATTTTATTTAGAAAGGAGCTTTGTAATGTTAGAAGAAAAACAATTATTTACGGTGTTGTCCAATGATGATTTAGAGCAAATCAGTGGTGGTTTCAATCCAGTTAAATATGGTAAGTACGTTATTAACGAATTTGTAAAAGGTTTTCGTCAAGCGTGGTAGGTAGTCGAAGTCAATGAAATAAAGAATAGGAGAGAACATGAAAAATACATTTCAAAAAATTGATATTAAAGATTTAGCAATTGTAGTTGGTGGAAGTATTTACTCATCTGTAGGATATGGAGTCGGAGTAGTTACTCACACGGTTTATGATTTTGGTCGTGGATTTGTAGATGGATTTAGAGGTTAAGGGGAATATATATGGATACAATGGCGATGAATAGATTTGATTCTTTAACCTTTGATAAGCTTTCTGAAATTGTCGGGGGAAATGTAGCATATGACATTGGTTATGGAGTTGGACAAGTAAGTTATATTGCAGTTGAGATTTTAAAACTGAGAAAAATAAGATAGCAGGTTATTAAATAACTCCTATTTTCATGAGAGTTAAAAAGAATAAGAGTTATAAGTTTTCATCGTCCAAGTGAACTATTCACTTGGATGTTAAAGATTTATATTAGAAATATATTTAAACAAAGAAAGGTAAATACATGACAGTACTAGCGGTGGAAGGCTTAACCTATGGTTTTGGAAAGCAAACTGTTTTGGATAATATCTCGTTCACGTTAGAGAAGGGGGATATTGCTGGTTTGATTGGTAATAATGGTGCAGGGAAGACGACCCTGATGAAACTAGTCTCAGGTATCTTGGCAGGACCCAAGGATATTATTGACTTAAAAACAAAAACTGTAGGAGCCCTGATTGAAGCTCCAGCTCTATATCCTAACATGACTGTTGAAGCTAACCTTAAATTCTATTGTAAATTGTACAGTAAAGATTACGCGTTGATTGACCGTTATAAAGACGAGTTGGAGGTGGCAGTCTATCTTAAACGCAAGGCTTCTAAATTGTCTTTGGGAATGAAGCAACGTGTGGGTTTGTTTATCACCTTAATTGCTTCAGATGAACTCATCCTTCTTGATGAGCCTACAAATGGTTTGGATCCTAATGGAATCAACAGTCTCCTCACATTAATTAAAAAGTTAGCTAAAAACCATGGTCTAACCTTTATTATCTCAAGTCATATCCTGTCTAATCTTGAACAGGTTTGTACGAAAAATTATTTGTTGAAGAATCATAAGCTGATTTACTTAGATGACAGTGATAATGTCAAATATAAGATTTATACTGAGGATTTAAGTTTGAAGTCATTAATGACCCTACTCAAATTAAATGGTATACCTTTTGAACGACAAAAGCATGACATCTTAGTCAAAGGGTTGGCAGCTGTTAAGCAGGTTATGGATCGGGAGGGGATTCCTTTTGCTTATGAAAAAGAAGGATTAAGTGAGGTGCTATTCAATGAAAAGTAAATTGAGAACGGTATTTTTAAAGCAGGAATGTGTGACGAGGAGTGTCTTTATTTGTCTTGGATTGGTAGCCTTGATTGGTGCAATTGTCATCTTTTGTGATGGCTATAGGGGAGATTACCTTGGTCCATCTGCGATTGTTGCCAGTTATTCTTTTATCGTGGATATCGTCTTTGTTTATTTAGCAGTATCTAGTCTTGGACGAGAATTTCAGAATCGAACAATTAATATGATTCGGGTGTCTTCCTTATCTGGATGCGAGGTTATTCTTCGAAAACTCTTAAGTTTCCTTGTGTTGTCTATAGTTGCTGCTACTATTTTGGTTTTGGAGTTGGCCTTCTACAAGTATTCTGTGCAACATGTAGATTTTCCTTTGTGGGATTATATCAGAGGCATCTATATTGATTTTCTACTCTATGGAGCCTTTATTTATATGATTTCCTCTTTGCTTGTCTTGTTTGTGAAGAATACCTTAACGGCCTTTGTAACGGCTTATTTTGGAGTGACAGGAATGACTTTCTTCACGCTCTATTTGGCTAGTTTAGGGGATACCATGACTAAGCTGATGACTTATGTGCCATTTAGTTTTATGCGAGCAGTCTTTACTAGTGGTCAAGGGTTCTTTAATCTTCGCGAAGCCTTTGTTTTGTTTGTTTGGACTATGATTTTGCTCCTTTTTATGCCAACTATCTACGAAAAGCGAGCCTTTGTATAATGCTAATAAAGTCAGAGTTTCATCTGGCTTTTTCTTTATGACATCAAAAAAACAATCTAAAATGTCAATTTAATCCTTTAAAGTCTGAAAATTTGGTATAATTAACCTAAAATACCAAAGGAGTAATTCATAATGCAACGTAGACTTGAACGATTTGATGCCAAACTTTCCCAATCAGGCCTTGATGCCTTGTTGGTGACAGGACAAAACAATATTTATTATTTGACAGATTTCTGGGGGACAAATGCGACTGTCTTCATCACTAAGAATCGTCGCCTCTTCTTAACGGATTCACGTTATACCCTCATTGCCAAACAATCTGTGCATGGCTTTGATATTATCGAAAGTAAGGATCCACTTAAGGATATTGTTAAAATTATCGAGGCTGATAACCTTGAAACAATCGGTTTTGATAATCAGGTGTCATTTGCTTACTACCAAGGTCTTCAAGCGATTTTTGAAGGCTACACTTTGTCACCACAAAGTAACTTCATGGAAGAGTTGCGTATGATCAAGGACGAAAAAGAATTGGCAACTATCCGTAAGGCTTGTTCTATCTCAGACCGTGCCTTTACAGATGTGCTTGATTTTATCAAACCAGGTCAAACAACAGAACTACAAGTGGCTAACTTCCTAGATTTCCGTATGCGTGAATATGGAGCTTCAGGTATTTCCTTTGAGTCTATCATTGCTTCAGGTTACCGTTCAGCTATGCCTCACGGGGTTGCTTCAGAAAAGGTTATTCAATCTGGTGAGACCTTGACTATGGACTTTGGTTGTTACTACAACCACTACGTTAGCGATATGACTCGTACTATCCATATTGGTGACACTACTGATGAGGAGCGTGAAATTTATGATATCGTTCTACGTTCTAATCAGGCCTTGATTGACGCGGCTAAGGCTGGCATGACACGTCGTGACTATGATAAGGTTGCGCGTGATGTTATTGTCGAAGCGGGGTACGGTGATTACTTTACACATGGTATCGGACACGGTATCGGTCTTGATATTCACGAGATTCCTTACTTTGGTAATTCCGATGAAACTATCGAAGCTGGTATGGTTTTGACAGACGAACCAGGTGTTTATTTGGCTGATAAATATGGTGTTCGTATCGAAGATGACATTATTATCACAGAGAATGGTTGTGAACTGATTACCCTTGCGCCTAAGGAATTGATTGTTCTCTAAGATTTGGAGGAATACTTTATGCCAAACCGTTTATCTTGGCAAGATTATTTTATGGCTAATGCAGAGCTGATTTCTAAGCGTTCTACTTGTGACCGTGCCTTTGTTGGGGCTGTTTTAGTCAAGGACAAGCGTATTATCGCTACAGGTTATAACGGCGGGGTTTCTGAGACTGATAACTGTAACGAAGTAGGTCACTACATGGAAGATGGTCATTGTATTCGTACGGTACACGCAGAGATGAATGCCCTTATCCAATGTGCCAAAGAGGGGATTTCTACCAAAAATACAGAGATTTATGTGACGCATTTTCCTTGTATCAACTGCACCAAAGCCCTCTTGCAAGCTGGTATCGTAAAGATTACTTACAAGGCCAATTATAGACCGCACCCATTTGCGATTGAGTTGATGGAACAAAAGGGTGTTTCTTATTTGCAACATGATGTTCCAGAGGTTCACTTAGGAATGGATGACTAGTTTGTTCTTTGGAAAAAGCCTGAGGATTGGGCTTGAATCTATAAAACATTTGAGCCATGCTGTCATTTATGGTAGAATAAACTGATAATAATTTTTTACAAAGAGGTATTTAATAATGATTGAAGCAAGTAAACTCCGTGCGGGTATGACTTTCGTAACTAACGATGGCAAATTGATCAAAGTTCTTGAAGCTAGCCACCACAAACCTGGTAAAGGTAACACAATCATGCGTATGAAATTGCGTGATGTTCGCTCAGGTTCAACTTTTGATACTAGCTACCGTCCAGAAGAAAAATTTGAACAAGCAATCATCGAAACAGTACCAGCACAATACTTGTACCAAATGGATGATACTGCATACTTCATGAACACTGAAACATATGACCAATATGAAATCCCAGTAGCCAACGTTCAAGAAGAATTGAAATTTATCCTTGAAAACTCAGAAGTAAAAATCCAATTCTACGGAACAGAAGTTATCGGTGTGCAAGTACCAACAACTGTTGAATTGACTGTTACTGAAACACAACCATCAATCAAGGGTGCAACAGTTACAGGTTCAGGTAAACCTGCAACACTTGAAACTGGTCTTGTGGTTAACGTTCCAGACTTTATCGAAGCTGGTCAAAAATTGGTTATCAACACAGCTGAAGGTACTTACGTATCACGTGCCTAAGCCCAACTAAGTCTTTCAAACCACTGGCTTGAAGGCTTTATTTTCCAAACTAACGGAAAGGAAACATGCGATGACTACAGAAAATATCGGTGAAATTGTAATTGCCCCTCGCGTGCTCGAAGTGATTACAGGTATCGCTGCAACTAAAGTGGAAGGTGTTTACGCCCTTCAAAATAAAAATGTTACGGATAGTCTCAGCAAAACAAGCTTGGGACGTGGTGTTTACCTCCGAACAGAAGAAGATGGTACTGTAAATGCTGATATCTACGTTTCACTTCAGTATGGGGTTAACGTACCAGCGGTTTCAATTGAAATTCAAAAAGCTGTTAAAGCAGCTGTCTATGATATGGCAGAAGTGGCAATTTCAGAAGTCAACGTTCACGTTGAATCTATTGTTACTGAAAAGTCACAAAAACCAGACTTGGCTGAATTGTTTAACGAGGATTTTTTGAATGACTAATATCTTTAAAGATTCGCGTCGTGACCTTCGTGAGCGTGCTTTTCAAACGCTTTTTGCCCTTGAATTTGGTGGTGAAGCTCTGGAACAAGCACATTTTGCTTACACTTATGACAAGCCAATTGACGAAGAAACTGAAGTTGATGTACCAGCTTTTCTCCTTAGCTTAGTAACAGGCGTCCGTGAAGAGTTGGCTCAACTTGATAGTCAAATTGAAGAAAAATTGAAAGAGGGTTGGAGTCTCTCACGTTTGATTGTGACAGATCGTATCCTCCTTCGTTTAGGACTTTATGAAATCACGTCATTTGAAGAAACACCAGGACGTGTGGCTATCAACGAAATCATTGAAATCGCTAAAAAATATTCTGATGAAACATCTGCTAAGTTCATTAACGGTGTACTTAGTCAGTTCGTGACAGATGAAGCATAAGCAAAAGAAGTTGAGCACTGTTTCAACTTCTTTTTTTACAAATTTAACAAGAATAAAAGTCGCAAGCGGAGATTTCTTGCGACTTTTATTTATATACTACCACCGGCAATCAAACTTACTGGAAGCACGTAATCACGATTAACTGTTTTGCCTTTAATTTTCTTGAGAAGAATTTCGACACAAAGCTTAGCAATTTCGTCCAAAGGTTGTTGGATGGTTGCTAGCTCTGGGTAGAAGTGACGGATAAAGGCAGTTCCGTCATAACCGATGATTTTAAGGTCATCAGGAATGGAAATATCCATTTGTTTAGCTACTTTCATAATGAGGATGGCTGTGAGATCGTCTGAGACAAAAATACCGTCTGGTTTTTCACGAGAAATGATAGATTTGATTTCTAATTCACGTCGCATGAGAGACAAATCGTTTGGAACAGGACAAATAATACCTTCCTTGTCCAATTCATAATTAAAACCTAGTTGACGAAGTCCTGTTGGAGAATCCGAATTATCATAGCCTGTAATCATGACAATGCGTTGACAGCCAGCCTTGACCATAGCTCTTGCGGCTAACTTGCCACCTTCAAAGTTGTCAGACGAAACAATAGGAATCTTTGGAGCGAGATTACGGTCGAAGGCAACGATGGGAGCTTCAACCTTCTCATAATCCTCAATACCAAGATTGTGACTAGACGAGATGATGCCGTCACATTGGTTGGCGGCAAGCATCTCCAAATAGTCTCTCTCCTTGTTAGGATCATGCTCACTATTACAAATAATGGTTTTATAGCCTTGCTTAAAGAGTTCATCCTCAA
>OKSV01001076.1_pt1 | contig 13112 bp, 7 predicted proteins | sample 1601261 | NCBI WGS metagenome assembly OKSV01 (sample SAMEA3879560, study PRJEB24766) | human gut metagenome | biome: human-associated habitat; feature: feces | place: USA | collected 1985/1987
GTCCTTCGCGGCGTCGTATGCCGTCTTCGCGGCGGCGGTACCGGACTTAGCCTTCTCATACTCGCCCTTGGCGGTGTTCATGTTCGTGTCGGCCGCGGTATAGGCGTCGCGAGAGCTTTCTTGCTTATCCAATGCGTCAGAATAAGCCGTTCCGGCAGTCCCGAAGTTCTTCTGCGCCTCCGCCAGCTTATTCTGTAGCTGCTTCAGCTGCTCCTTCTGCTCCTGAGTGCCGCCTGCATTGTAAGCAGAATCGATATAGTCGGTGACGAGCTTCTTGAACTCGGAGACAGTGAAGTCCTTCTGCCCCGTGCTTCCACTATAGTCGAAAATGGTTACCTCGGAATCGGTGTTCTTACCGCTACCAGTTGCGATGCCGATAGCCTTCGCACCGGCATCGATGATATTGAGATAGTGTCCGCACTCATGGTAGATGCTGTTGTAGTGCTGGTAGATATAGTAGGAATCATATCGGTGGCTGCCGAGTTCGTCGCCATACTGTGCAACGTACTTATCGAATGCCTCTTTCTCCTGGGTGTAGAGACCGGTATATGGCCAGCCGAGGGTATCCTCGGTTTCGCCTCCGGTGTATGCTCCGCCGCCGCCCGCAAGGTTCTCACCTTGATCGAAATAGCAGTTCGAGTGTCCCCAGATGTTCGATGAATATGATGTATTAAGTGCGGCTGCCGCAGTCATGCGGAGGCTGACGCTGAGCTCCGACTGACCGTTCGCCTTGCGGAGGTTGTTCTGGGTATCGAGGTAGGTCAGGGCGTTGCGCATCTGCTCCAAGGAAAGCGGATTGGTGTCGCGAGACATGTCCTGATCGACGTACTTGTCATACCATTCGGCCTTGTCAGCGGCACCGGTCAGCATCGATGCGGCTTCCTGGGCATTCTTTTTCTGCGTGGCCGTGAACTGGCTGCCGCCGATGATGTAGTTCATGAAGCCGAACATACCCTGGTTGATGACATTCTGGTCTACGGTCATGTTCGACTTGAGGTCGGCAATCTGCTGGTTAAGCTTCTCGACCTCGGCGTTTGCGGCGTCGTATGCATTGTGCGCGTCGGTTACTTCAGCACGAGCCTGATCGAACTCGTTGCTCTTCTGCTGACGAATCTCGACGAGTCGGTCGTACTCAGCCTTCTTGTCGGCCTCGGTCTGCTGGGCCTGCTCGTATGCCGTCTTCGCGGCGTCACGCTTACTGGCCGCGTCCTTGTACTCCTTGTTTGCCGCATCGTATGCAGACTGGGCAGATGCCACGGCAGCGTTGGCGGCGTTGGCCTTCTCCTGCGCGGCGGTGGCGGTATTCTGGGCCGCCTGCAGGTTCGCCTGGGCGGTAGCGTCGGCATCCGTCGCGGCATTGAGCTCCGTCTGCGCGGTCTTGAGCTCACCAGCAGCAGCGTTCATGGCGGCCTCAAGCGCACTCAGGTCAACACCCGTACCCGAGACGGCAGCATCGAGCGCGGCCTGCGCCTGGTTGAACTTCTGCTGGGCGTTATCGCGCGCGGTGGTTGCGGCTGCGAGAGCAGCGGCAGTCTCCTGCTTCTTGGCCTGGGCAGTCGTCAAAGCTGCCTCGGTATTCTGCTTTTCCTGCTGGGCGCTGGCCTCGGCAGCCTTGGCCTGGTCCAGATTGGCCTGTGCAGTAGCAACGACCTTATTGGCGTCATCGAGCTTTGCCTGTGCGTCCTCGACGGCCTTCTTGGCGGCCTCGTACTCGTCCATACCCATGGCCTCGAGCTTGGCCTGGGCATCATCGAGGGCCTTCTTGGCCTCATCCTGCTTTGCCTTGGCGTCCTTGAGCGCCTGGGTCTTATCCTCGACACTCTTGTTGGCCTGTTCGAGCTGATCGTTCAGGTCGCCCAGCTTCTTCTGCTGCTGCTCGGTCTTTTCGACGGCTGCCTTAAGCTCATCGATCTTCTCCTGAAGCGCGGCTACCTCGGCCTCGTTCTGCTCGGCGGCGTTATCGGTCACGGCCTGCGAGGCCTGATTCTTTTGCTGCTGTGCCTGCTTTTGAGACTGGCCCGCCGCGTCGGCCTTCTTCTGGGCGGCATCGTAGGCGGCCTGAGCGTCCTTGAGCTGCTTTGCCGACTCCTCGGCCAGCTGGGCAGCCGTCTTTACGACCGCTTGGTTACCGGCGGCAACGGTATTCTCTACAGAACTACCCCCCCCCTGAACAGAATCGCCGTTATCGGTTGACGGTGCGGCGATTGCCGCCAGCGGCGACATGAGCGGCTGAGCGATGAGGCCCGCCGTCAAAACGGTTGCGACGGCGCGGTTGGCAACGCCCTTGACGTTGACGGCCTTGGCCCGAGGCTCAAAGTGTTGTGGACTGTAGTTTGCCATGGCTTTCTCCCTTTGACACGGATGTATCCATACGTATCAAACGGTAGCTGTCGATTTTTGAATTCTGTTGCGCAACATTGGTCACCAGCGAATTTTTTGAAATTCGCGCTCTCGTGCTTCACAATTTCGTCACATTTGAAGGAGCTGGTGCATCATATTTTCGCGGGATGGAATTGAGCCTGTGATTTGCATTTGCTCCCGCGTCATCCGCCCTATCGGATTCCGCATCCAACAGACACCCCGCCCGCCACGGTGTAGAGTTAAGACAACGGGCGCGTTGCGCGGACCGCGCTGGAACGAGGTGGACATGGAACTCGACAAACAACAGATCAAGCGACTACGCGAACGCCATCACCGGCGCCACGGCATCCGCCCCGCCCATAGCGAAGCCATGGAAAACATCACCCGCTTCCTCAAGCGCGCATTCAACATTCGCGAAGGTCGCGCGCCCTATCACGTAATCCGCAAGCGCTTTGTAAACGGGGCGCGCCTGACCGGCTCTCACCTGTGCATCCTCATCATCGCCATGCTCATCGCGAGCATCGGCCTCGATATCGACTCGGACATCGCCATCGTGGGCGCCATGCTCATCTGCCCGCTTATGGGATCGGTCCTTGCCATGGCATATGGCATCGCCACGCTCGACCGTGAGATTACCGTCGAAGCCGTCGCGGGCTTGGCTCTACAGATGGTCTTTTGCCTGGTCACGTCCACGTTGTACTTTAAGCTCTCGCCCCTTGGCACCACCACGGCCGCCATCATCGACAATTCGACACCGACTGTGTGGGACCTTGCCGTCGCGCTCGCGGGCGGCTTTGCGGGCGGCCTAGGCAACTCGCGCGACCAGGAACCCGCCACGCTCATCGCCGGCGTGGCCGTGGCGACCGCGCTCATGCCGCCCCTGTGCGCGGCGGGCTACGGCATCGCCATCGCAAGCGGGTCGCTATTTCTCTCGGCGCTTTATGAGTTTGGCATCAACGTGGTCTTTATCGCGCTGGCGGCCGAAGCCGTATTGCTTCTTTTACGTGTACCGCTCAAGCGCGACCTCAACGGCGACGGCATTGTGACAGCCGAGGAAAATGCCGAGGTCGACGAGCTGTCGCGCAAAGTACGCCGCCGCATTGTTGTGGGCACGGTGATCTTTGCCATCCCCTGCATTGTTATGACGGCGGGGTCTATTGGCTCGGCGCAGGCAGGCGTACAGGACGGCTACGGCGTCACCGAAACCACGCGCGAGCTTGCCGCGGTGCTGCCGGGTTTTAAAGATTACACCGTCGCCGTCGAGACCTCGGCTACCGAAGGCGAGGAAGAGGGCATCGTCGAGCGCGAGGTTGTCGCCCATGTGACAACGAGCGAGGCGCTCGGGGCGCACGACCGCCACGTAGCCCGCAAGCTCATCGACCTCAACGTGCCCGAACTCGACCGCGTGGAGTTCGATGTGAAGTGATGCCGGCGCGGGATGAATGCCTGCACGGACGCAAGTTACGACGAGGCGCAGATGCGATACGGACACGAGCAAATAGCGGGGTGCAGTTCACACCCGCGCCCCGCTCGCTGTTTTATTGCCGTGAATCAACTGTCCAGATCGACATCGCCAGACTCCACCGTAAACGCCGGATCGGTGCTCACAAGATAAAATCGGGTCACCTTAGTATCTCTAATTAGGTAAATCTGCCCCTGATTGCGTCGGCGCGATATATACGCAACGTGAACCGTACCGAATTCTTTGCCGTTTTCCTTCTTTAATACCAGGATGTTGGGGTCATCCGTACGCTTAAACTGCCCGTCTGTGCAGATTCCGTCTTGGTCGACCAGCTGCCATCGACAGTTGTCCTCCTCAAGAAAAGCCAGGGTTTCCAGACTCGTTTTGTCATCCCGATAGTAACCATCAATGGCAAACCCTTCGGAAGCACATTCCTGCATATAGGACGTTTCTCGGCTTATAGCAAACAGCCCTGTAGCGCCCAAGAGCACAGCCAGGCAGACCACTGCAAGGGTTATCGAAATAGCACGGCGACCCATGTTAGCCCAACCGATAGTTGTTTAACGGAGCACGAAACATACCTGGAACCTCCGATATCAGGGGGAACGTCGCCAGCAGGCTGGCGACAACTATATGTTTCTGATATCAAACCATATGGCTGCTACTCGCGGAGGGGGCATCGGCGAACGGCGTGTTTTCATACTCCATTGGTCAAACCTAAGCGCGGCCCTACAGCTCGTACTTGTACACACGGTAGATGTACTTTTCGGCTTCCATCTCGTAGGTGGCGATGGCCAGACCGTAGCGGTCGTCTCGTCGTTTGGCAGATAGGTCACACCGTGCTGGCCTGCGTTGAGCGAAAAATCGCCTTGGGCCTGCAGCAACTTGTCCTCAAAGCCCGAACCGGCCCAAAAATCGGACAAGCCCACGGAAGGCTGTAGCAAGGTCATTTACGCAACATATGTCCAGAAAAAGCGGGTGGTAGCCGGTGCAGCCACCACCCGTTTGTCTCATATCTAGCCCATAGCAGGCCAGTTACTTCTTAATGCCACGTCCCAGACGCTTGGCGACCGATGCAACGGCCTCTTCGCTGGCCGGCCCGCAGCTCACGCAGCCGTCGTGGGCACGCATCTGGCCGGTGACCTCGTCCATCGCGAGCGGCGCCACCTTCTCAAGCTTAAAGCCCTTGCCGGCGCGCATGTTTTCCTTGGCCACGCTGATCATGAGCTTAATACGGTTGAGCTGGTTGACCTCGGACGCACCAGGATCATAGTCCACCGCAACGATGTTGCTCTCGGGATGCTGGCGGCGCAGCTCCTTAATCACGGCCTTGCCCACCACGTGATTGGGCAGGCACGCGAAGGGCTGCGTGCAGATGATGTTGGGCGCACCGTGGTCAATCAGATCGAGCATCTCAGCCGTGAGCAGCCAGCCCTCGCCCATGTTGTTGCACACCGAAAGCACCGTGCGGGCCTTGTCGGCCATGGTGCCGATGCGCTCGGGCGCCTCGAAGCGGCGGGACTTCTCGAGCATCTCCTCCACCGGCGTGCGCATCCAGTCCACGAGCTTGATGAGCGCCTGCATACCAGCGCGCGTGGTAGCGGAGCTTCCCAACTCGTCCTTCTGCAGCTCGGCGTTGCTCATGGAGTACAGGAAAAAGTCGAGCAGACCCGGCACCACGGCCTCGCAGCCCTCGCGCTCGATGACATCGACCACGTGGTTGTTGGCTGTGGGATGGAACTTGACCAGGATCTCGCCGACCACGCCCACGCGCGGCTTGGTACCCTCGCCCACGAGCGGCATGGTGTCGAACGCGCGGATGGCCTCGCGGCACAGCTTGGTGTAGTTGTGGCGGTTAAACTTGGGCGCCAGCTTGCGAGCGCGCGCCATGTACTCCTCGTAGAGCGCGTTGGCGGCACCGGGCGTAGCCTCGTACGGGCGGCAGCGATAGAGCATCTGCATCATCACGTCGCCAAAGAGCACCGCGTAGACTGCCTGCTTAAGCAGCGCCGGCGTAATCTTAAAGCCAGGGTTGTCCTCGCCCAGCGCCACGGCCGAAAGCGAGATCACCGGGATCTCGGGGTGGCCGCTCTCGCGCAGGGCCTTGCGGATGAGTGCGATGTAGTTGGTGGCACGGCAGCCGCCGCCGGTCTGGCTGATAACCACGGCTGTCTTGGACAGGTCGTATCGACCGCTCTCGATGGCCTCCATGATCTGGCCCGTCACCAGGATCGACGGATAGCAGATGTCGTTGTTCACGTAGCGCAGGCCGGCCTCGACGGCATCGTGATCGGTCGAGGGCAGCAGCTCCAAGTTGTAGCCAGCACCACGGAACACCTCTTTGACCAGGTCAAAGTGGATCGGCGCCATCTGCGGGCACAGGATGGTGTAGCCCTCCTCGCGCATCTGCTCGGTAAAGGGCACCTTGGGCCACGCGGTCGAAGCACTCTCGCGCTGCGCCTCGAACGTGTACTTACGGCTCGCGAACGCGGGGGCATCCGTGGAGGGCGCCACCGGCGCGGCATCGCCCTGCTCGTAAGTCTCGCCCGCGGCCGTAGCCTCGGCCAAGCGCTCGGCCTCCTGGTCCTTGAGCGCCGCCATGAGCGAGCGAATACGGATACGCGCGGCGCCCAAGTTGGACACCTCGTCAATCTTGAGCACGGTGTAAATCTTGCCGCTGGCCTCCAGGATCTCCTGCACCTGATCAGTGGTCAGAGCGTCCAGGCCGCAGCCGAAGGAATTGAGCTGGATCAGGTCCAGGTCGTTGCGCATCGTCACAAAACGGGCGACGGCGTACAGGCGGCTGTGATACATCCACTGATCGACGACGCGAATCGGACGCTCGGGCTTCACCAGATGCGCGAGCGAATCCTCGGTAAAGACCGCAAAGCCAAAGCTCGAGATAAGCTCGGGCAGGGCATGGTTGATCTCGGGGTCGTTATGGTAGGGACGACCGGCGAGTACGATGCCGTGGCCGCCGTGGTCCTCGACCCACTTAAGGGCCTCCTCGCCCATGGTCTGGATGTCCTCGTGAAAACGCGCGTCGGCCTCGTAGGCGGCGTTGACGGCGGCATCGACCTCAGAGCGCGTGATCTTGGGACCGCGCACGCGACCGCGACCGGCCCCAGCATCGGCCACACGGTCGACGGCGAGCACCTGGTATAGACGGCGCTTGAGCTCGGTCTTGTCGTGATAGGGCACAAACGGGTACAGGAACTCGATGTTCTGCTCACGGATCTCGTCGATGTTGAGCGCCAGCGCCGTGGGGTAGCTCATGACGATGGGGCAGTTATAGCAGTTGCCGGCGGTCGGATCCTCCTTGCGCTCCCAGCGCACGCACGGCATCCAGATAAAGTCGACGTCACGGTCAATGAGGTTCATCACGTGGCCGTGGCTCATCTTGGCCGGATAGCACACGCTCTCGGACGGCATGGACTCGATGCCCGCCTGGTAGGTCTTTTTGCTCGACTGGTCGGACAGCTGCACGCTAAAGCCCAGGCGCGTAAAGAACGCATGCCAGAAGGGGTAGTTCTCGTACATGTTGAGTGCGCGCGGGATACCCACGGTGCCGCGCGGGGCCTCGTCGGGGCTCAGGACCTCGCGGTCAAAGAGCAGCTCGTTTTTCTTTTTGAAGAGGTTGGGGGCCTCAGTCTTCTGCTTTTTGTGGCCGGCGCCCTTCTCGCAGCGGTTGCCGGTAATGAAGCGCCTACCGCCGCCAAAGTCGTTGACGGTAAGCTGGCAGTTGTTGGAGCAACGGCCGCAGCGGACATGCTTTTGCGTCACGGTGAGGTGCGCGATGTCCTCAGCCGAAAGAATGGTCGAGGTGCCGTCGGCGCCGGCGCGATCGCGGGCGAGCAGGGCCGCACCGTAGGCGCCCATGCAGCCGGCGATGTCGGGACGCACGGCATGAACGCCGGTGAGCTGCTCAAACGCGCGCAGCGTGGCATCGGACATAAAGGTGCCGCCCTGGACGATTACCTGGCTGCCGATCTCCTTGGGATCGCGCAGCTTAATGACCTTGAACAGAGCATTCTTGATGACGGAATAGGACAGGCCGGCCGCGATGTCGCCCACCGTGGCGCCTTCCTTTTGCGCCTGCTTGACGCGCGAGTTCATAAAGACCGTGCAGCGGCTGCCCAGGTCGACCGGGGCCTTGGCATGGATGGCGGCATCGGCGAACGCGCGCACGTCCATGTTCATAGAGACGGCGAAGCTCTCGATAAAGCTGCCGCAGCCCGACGAGCAGGCCTCGTTGAGCATGATGTGCTCGATGACGCCGTCCTTGACGCGCAGGCACTTCATGTCCTGGCCACCGATGTCCAGAATGAACTCGACGCCGGGCAGGAACGCCTTGGCGCCGCGCAGGTGCGCGACGGTCTCGATTTCGCCCGAGTCGGCCTTGAGGGCCTCGATGAGCAGCGCCTCGCCGTAGCCCGTAGTGGTCACGTGGCCGATGGTGCAACCGGCGGGGATGTGGTTGTAGAAATCGGCCATGATGACCTTGGCCGTGCCCAGGATGTCGCCGTTGTTGTTACCGTACCAGGTGTGCAACAGCTGGCCGTCCTCGCCCACGAGCGCGGCCTTCATGGTGGTGGAGCCGGCGTCGATGCCGATGAACACGCGGCCGGTGTAGCCGTCGAGCTTGCCCTTGGGGACGACTTCCTGGTCGTGGCGGGTCTTGTCCTCGTCGGTGGCAAAGAGCGGATCCAGACGCTCGACCTCGGCACCCTGCGTGTCACCCAGGCTGTCGATAGCCTCGATGAGCTGCGGGAACGTGCTGAGCTTGTTGGACTCGTGCGCCATGGCGGCGCCGCTCGCCACAAACAGGTGAGCGTTTTGGGGCACGATACGGTGCTCCTCGTCCAGGTTGAGCGTGAGGTAGAAGCGGTGGCGCAGCTCGGAGAGGTACTGCAGCGGGCCGCCCAGGAAGGCGACGTTGCCACGGATGGGACGGCCGCATGCCAGGCCCGAGATGGTCTGGGTCACGACAGCCTGGAAGATGGAGGCGGCCACGTCCTCGGGGCGGGCGCCCTCGTTGAGCAGCGGCTGGACGTCGGTCTTGGCAAAAACGCCGCAGCGGCTGGCGATGGGATAGATGGTGGTGGCGTTGGCCGCGAGTTCGTTAAGGCCGCTGGCGTCGGTGTGCAGCAGAGTGGCCATCTGGTCGATGAACGCGCCCGTGCCGCCGGCGCAGGTGCCGTTCATGCGCTGCTCGATGCCGCTGTCGAAGTAGATGATCTTGGCGTCCTCGCCGCCCAGCTCGATGGCGACATCGGTGGCCGGGACGAGGGTCTCGACGGCACGCTTGCTGGCGATGACCTCCTGGACAAACTCCAGGTCGAGCCACTGGGACAGCAGCAGGCCGCCCGAGCCGGTAATGGCGCAGGTCATTTGGGCCGTCGGCAACACGGTCGCGGCGCCTTCGAACAAGTCGCGGGCACAGGCGCGGACATCGGTGTGATGGCGCTGGTACTTGGCGTAGACAATCTGGTTGTCGTCGTTGAGCACAGCGAGCTTAACGGTGGTAGAGCCCACGTCGATGCCCAGGTGCAGGTTGCCACGGGCGTTCTCGGGGTTGAAGATCGCGCCTTCGGGGGCGTGGGCGGCGGTGACGGCTACGGGGGCGGCGGCGGGCTCGCTGGCGGCGGACGTCTCCCCTGCCGCGTTCTTGGCATCGGCAACTGCCTCGGCAACTTTCTCGGCAGCCGCGGTCGCGGCCTTCTGCGCGGCATCCACCACGGCGGGTGCAGCCTCACGCGCGGCAGCGACCATACGGTCCTTGATGCCCTCGACGAGTTTGCTCATTGTCTCTCCTCTTAGTTGTTTGACTCGACAGCTGCGGCGGTGTCGGCCGCGTCCTCGAGCTGTAGGTTCAATAGCTTCATGCCGTATTCCGGCACGTTGATATCAATGGGTTGGCCATACAGGTCACCAGGGCGCACAAAGGCGATAACCGTCATGATGCGCGCCATGGTCTCGGGCGATTCGGAAAGGTCACGCTCAAACCAACGTTGGATCATGCCGACCTCGGCACTCACGACATAGGTGACGTAGTAGTCAAAGAAGGTGCCCAGCGCCAAGCCCAAAATGCCCGTCTGTGCACGCGGCACCACGGCCTCGCGTGCGGTATCGATGATCTTTTTAATAAAGGCGGGGTCGCCGCCCGGGCCCAGCAGGGCCCCGATAAGGTCGCGATTAGCCGCAAGATAGCGAAGCAGCTCAACCGAACCGGGTGCCGGCTCGAGCTCGTCGATGTTGCGGTAAAGATCGGGTAATTGAGCTGCGGTGATAAGCTCCACCCGCTCACGAATCTCGGCAAGCAGGCCGTCCTCGATCTGGCTGATAAAGTCGGGGATATCGCGGTAGTGCGAATAGAACGTGCGGCGCGTAAGGCCGGCACGCTCGGTGAGCGACGCGACGTTAATGCGCGAAAGGTCGCCGCTTTCGGCAAGCTCGCTGGCAAGTGCCTGGCGAAGGGCACGCTGCGAGCGAAGAGACCGGCGATCGCATTTCTCGAGCTGGGACAAGCGTCCTCCTTGTTACTCAGCCTGTGCGCTATTGCACAGTGCGAGTATTATTGCACACCGTGTGCATCAACACGTAAAGGCAATATTTGGGGTGTGACAAAGGGGCTATCCCTTTGTCACATTATTCGATGACGGTGCGGGAGTTTTGCTTGCGCATGGTGGCGAGCATGTGTTTGGGGACGGCGTGGACCATGCAGCTACCGATAGTCGCGCTCGCGGCGGCCTTGGCCGCGTCACTGCCATTCTTGGTGGCATAGCTGTGACGGAAACGCTTGAGCATGGCGATGTCGTTGCCGCCGTCGCCGTAAACCGCGACCTCGTCCTCGGCAATACCGTAGTAGCCCGCCAGCCAGGCCACGCTCTCACCCTTGTTGCACGCCACGTCCGTGATCTCGAACATCACCGGATCGAACGGCGCGTTGACCACACGGTCCGAGCGCTCGGCCAAATACGCCTTAAGGTCGCGCTCCAGCTCGGACGAGATCACACGGCAGTTGATCTTGCACACATCGTGGCGCAGAATGTCACCGATCGACTGGTCGAAATACTGTTCCTCGTGATACCCGCCACGTGCACGCATGCCGCGCATCACGATGCGCTTGATAGGACTGTCCTTTTTAAAGCCCGCCTGATGCATCTCGAACGAGCCGCTCGAGAACATGCCATCGGGCGTGGAGCAATCAAAGCAAATGTCCGGGAACTCCTTGAGCAGCTCCTCGGTGATCTGCGGATCGATGGTCCAGGTCTTGAGCACCTCGCCATGACTGTCGCGCACAATGGAGCCGTTAGAGCAGCAGGCATCGAGCGCCAGCCCCGTAAAGCCATGTTCGCCGATCGGCAACGTCGAGCGCCCGGTCGCAGGAACCACATGCAGGCCAGCCTCGGTCAGCTCGCGAATGGCACGGCGGATGGTCCCATCCGCCTCATGCAGGGCGTTCAGCAGCGTTCCGTCTAAGTCACTCGCAAACATCTTGATCATGGGCATGCCTCTCCTTCGTCTGCACGATATTGTAGACGAGAACGGGCGCGCCCCAAGAGAGGCACGCCCGTCAGGCGAAAGATTGTCCTACACCGCAGAGGGGCCATGTTCGCCGGTGCGGATGCGGATAACCTCCTCGACCGGCTCGACCCAAATCTTGCCGTCTCCAACGGCGCCGCAACCTTGGAAACGGCGCGGCAACGGGTGCGAAACGAACGGGAAATACGCGAGCAAGGAAGCCGTGAGCGTGCCCGTCCCGGCTAGCGGCGGAACAGCTCGCGGGCTCGGTCGCGGAGGTCGGTAGCCCGAATGACACCTTCGTAGCGATTGATGCGCAGACGCGGGAAGGCGTTAAAGAAGCGTAGGTCGCGGCGGCTGAGTGACACGCTCGGCACCGGACGGCTCATGCGCTTGCCGGCAAGGCGACGACTGAGCGACGGACGCGGCATGCTCGGCGCGGCATCGGCCACGCGGCGGGCGGCAAGCGCCAGGCCGCGAGCACCATCCGCGATAAACGTCGGCATCGAAGCCTTCTCGCGCAGGGCATCGAGCGCGGTGTCACCCAGCTCGGCCAGCCACGCGTTAACGGCACGGCTACGGATGTGCGTCTGTGCCACCGAGTCGATTGCCGAATCGGGAATACGTTCGAGCATAGAGTCGGACGCATCGGCAAGCGACTCGTTGATGCGGTCGGCAAGGTCGGCCCGAACGCGCTCCAGCTGATCGGACAGGCGGCGCCAGCTCGCCAACGAGCACACCGCGTCGACCATCATCGCGACCGCGACGATAAAGGCGGACAGCCGCACAATCAGCACCGGCAGATGGCCAAGCAGCCCCAGCAATGCCGGCTCCACTAAACGACAAATGCACAACGCACCCAAGCCAAACGCGCATGCCCAGTACAGACAGATGCGTCCGTGCAGGTTAAACGGCAGGTGCGAATAGTCCCAAAAGCGAGCGCCCGTTGTTTTTTCCAATAGAAGGCCCACGCTGTACTCGATTGCGCTACATACAAGCGCCGCGGCGACAAACTGGCTCGAGGCATCCGGAATCCCGCGCAGCAAAAGCCAGCAGGCAATGCCGCCCACACCATAGATAGGACAACACGGCCCCAGCAAAAAGCCACTGTTGGCAAATCGTCCGTGATTGAGCATGGCGCATACTGTCGACTCCCATACCCAACCGCAAAACCCGTAAAAGGCAAACGAGAGCACCAGCGCCGAGAGTGGGCAGGCGGCAAGCGTCGCGCCGCCAAACGCCATATCAATCGCGGTTTCCACCGTCTACCCTCTCCTCTTTTCACTCGATGCTTTGCTCACGCTATCGTCCGTCTCATCCTTGCGCGGCAGGCGGCCGGCGACCGTCTCACGCAGAGCACACCATTTATCCGCCAGGCACACAATCCACGCCTCGCGACACGTCGGCGGCACCGGCACCAGCGGAAACATATGCCGCACGATAATATTCCGCTCGCGCGGCGTCAGCTCAAAATCTTCCTCGGCACGCGCCAGGGCAAAAAACGGATGCCGAAATCCGTGCAGGCGATGGCTCGGGTCGGGGTCGTGCCAATCATAGAGAAAGTAATCGTGCAACAAGGCTCCGCGCAGCAACGAGGCGCGGTCGACCGAAACACCGACGCGGCCCAGGCGCTCGGCAAAGGACAGGCTCGCCCGCGCTACCGAAGTCACATGCGCATAGACCGTCACATCACCATGTTGGATAAACTCGCGCGTCAGGTCCAGACGGCCCGCCTGTGCCAGTTGACAGGCAGCATGGTCTACTT